>WBZM01000184.1_pt1 | contig 101678 bp, 116 predicted proteins | sample 5204271 | NCBI WGS metagenome assembly WBZM01 (sample SAMN12344346, study PRJNA552823) | activated sludge metagenome | biome: Activated sludge suspended growth; feature: Nitrification reactor; material: Wastewater; isolation source: activated sludge from nitrification reactor of wastewater...
AATCAACAACTTCGGCATACCTTTAAGGTGCCTTGACCCCCTTCAAACTGGCAATATTGGCCCCTTTTCACGCCGCCGGTTCCATCCGAACGTAATTATTCAGGTGCGCTTATAGAAGTCTGGTCAGGTTTAAAAAAATTAGCTGATGTCCCTTTTAAATCGTCGCTCTCGCAGATTAGGAGTCGAATCAGTTTTACTTTTTTTAGAGAGCAGCACGAAATATTAGTTGAAAATTACGAACCCTATAGAAAGACCTGGCGCGGCCTTAGGGTCTATGGCACCGATGGTGATCAGCTGCAGATGCCGGCTTGTGAAGATGTATTATCTGCAGGTTATAAGGGCTATCCCTGCAAAGACGGAATGGAGACTCATTACCCTCGCATGTATATTGTTCACTGCTGTGACCTAATCTCAGGCGTTACAAAGGAATTTCGGTACGCCAACGAAAATCAGGAAATTCAATTGGCCCTAGAGATTGCAACAACCTTAGAAGCTGGGAGCGTCACGCTTTATGATCGGCTCTTTTTTTCCCGGAATCTTGTGCGCGCTCACGCGGTCAACGGCAGCTTTTTCTTTGCCAAATGTCGGGTTGGCGAAACCGTACTGTTAGAAATTCAGGAATTTGAAAGATCCAAGAAGAAAAAAATGGCATTTGAAATTGACGGCCTCGAAGTCACACTTTTAAAAATTAAGAATCCAAAGACAAAGGAAATTGAAATTTTTGCAACCAACTTGCCCAAAAAATATCGAAAACAAGGGCGGGCCAACGAATTATACGCTCTCAGGTGGGGTGTCGAAACCGTCCACCGCGATTTAAGTGAAACAATGAAAATCGACAAATGGCATTCGAGAACAATAAATGGAATCCAACAAGAAATCTATGCTACTCTGTGGGCCACAAATATGGCGCGGATTCAAATGGCGAATCAGATAAAAAAGAAAGAATCGATTTCTCCTGAAAATCGCACCTACGTCTCAATCAATTTCAAAGCGGTTATGGAATTCTTCGCCCAACATTTAATTCATTACGCTGCCACCAGATCACGAAAAATAATTACAAAATTCAAAACTTTAATTGAGTGCATAAAAGAGAAACGAGAACGATGGAGTCGAGAGGCTGAAAAAGTTATTAAATACGAACCAAAGGGGTACCCGTCAGCCTCTCTCGTGCTGCGTCGGAGCTAAACTGAACGGTATTCAGTCCAACCTCCTTTATAAGGGGGAGCAAAGTAGAATATGACTCTGAAAGAAACTGTGCGCCTCTATCGATTATGCAGCCATCTATCAGATCAGAGGACATTCGCCCACCTACTCGTCCTGATGCTTCAAGAACGTTAACCTGAAAACCAGCTCGTTTGAGATAGTAGGCACTAGTGAGACCCGCAATTCCAGCTCCAATAACAGCGACCGATTTAGTAGAACTTTCTTGAAATGTCTCTAACATCGCAGTCTTCCTAATTGCAAAATCGGTTGAATTCCTTTTTGCGAGAAAACATTTTGCCAATCCAAAACAGATAAAATTCCATTTCAGTAATTATTACAAATCCAACAAAAACATCTCTCTACCAACAAAAGAAATTTCGAAGTTCTTTTGGCCGTCTTCTCTCCAAAATTCATGAAACCATTTTTAGATAGAAGCTTTAAAACTTTCTATTGAAAAACTCACCTATTTTTTAGTAAATATAGGTAGTCGTCAATAAGTTCGGGTCCGTGGATTGTGGACCAGTGCCCAGCGATAATTTTTCTAATTGGTAGTTTTTTAAGCTTTTCTATGGTTCTAGGGTATTCATTTAGATCAGCAAAATCTAGATTTCCCAGGCGTTCTTTTAATATACAATTTCCATATAAAATCTTTTCTTTGGGGAAGTACACAAAAATTCCGTCTGGTGTATGCGACGGACCTAAATAAATTGCCTGCAAATTTCCTCTTTGTAATTCAAAATTCCCATTATAACTTTTACCAGGAAGTACCAAGGGGAGCTTTGGATAATCAGGAATCGACCTTCTTGTGTACTCAACGACTTCGTCCCAATGTTTTCTTAGTAGTTCTAATGTCAGTTTTGTTGAAATAATTGTTGCGCCAATTTTTTCAAAATAAGCATTACCACCTGCTCGATCAGGATGATAATTTGTATTTATAACTTCCTTAATCGGTTTGGATGTAATTTTTTTGATTTCATCTGCAAGTAATCTTGCTGTTTCTGGTGTCCAGGTGGCTCCCACAACAGTAACGTAATCTTCCCCGACATACACTGCAGAGTTCTCGCGATTATAAAAATAATCCTCCACCGCATAAACCGGACCTTCAACATTAATTAGTTTAATTTTACCTGAATCACTAGGTTCACTTGCAAATAACAACGAATTTATAAACAACATAAAACTTATTATTAATTTCAAAAACCACTCCTAACCCATCAGCCACAAACATAAAGTTCAAGGAAATGAAGTCAACTTCTAGAGCCCAAGCATATCCATTTTTTCTTTTTCATACTCGCCGTCTTCTCCAGGATAACGAAGTTGCGAGTCAAACTTTCCAGACTCCTTTGCTAAAGCCCAAACAATGCTCTCTCCAGCAGGCAAAATATTCGGTCTCAATTTAAAGATCGGATCTTGGTATGCCAATGAAGCATCCACAATTTTCCACCCCTTATCTTCAAACATCTGAAGTAAGTCATTCAAAAACAATGCGTTTAATAAACTATGATGAATTAATAACGTGTGTTTGATCGAATGCCCCAAAACTTTCTGGGCTAAATTATCATAATACTGAGCTCGGGCCCAAATATGATTTAAATAAAAGGACCGATATCCGCTCAGATCTGCTTTAGGATCTTTCTTTAGGCGATCAATCATTCGCTCATCTATATACCAGTCGGATGCATCAATTGTGACGTAACCTTCGTCATAGCCGTGAGAATTAAGAAGTGATCTCATCTTCTCTCGTTTTTCCTGATTGTTTCCTTCTTTGAGCATTGGAAACCTGAAAAGTTTTCTAAAATTTTGAAATCCTGAAATCAAAGGCTCAACTTTCAAAAAATCGCCAGAAAAATCATCGTAAGATATTTTTTGGGAGTGATAATTCCAATGCGAATATGTGTGATTTGCTATCCAGTGACCTTGTCGATCCCATTTTTGAATGAGATCGTGCCCTTCTTGGCTATCTATTCTCATACCACAAACAAAGAGAACTGCCTTGACATCTCCATGCTTTCTTAAGGCTTCCAATATTTTGACATTACGTTCGGATGCAGATAGTATCGGAGTTTCCTGTACTGTTGGATCATCCATAGTAATGGCGACCTCAGCCGCCCTGCCAACTTCAGCCAACAAAATTAAAAAAATGAAACTAAGTTTTAATCGCCGCATGGTTAAACACTATTTCCAATAAGTTCTTAAGTCAATTGCCATTAAACCCAACCGAATTTGGTTGACCAAATTATCGAACAATATTCATGACTGAATTAAACTCTGCTCCCAAGCGTGAACCAAATCCTCATACTTGTGAGTATGAGTGAGTACCGATTTGTTGGAAAAACTATCAATAATCAATTTCCGTGTTGCCCATTCAGCGAGGAATTCATATTTCGCAATCAAAGATCCCGGAGCAGCTCCTTTCAGTTTTTTATACAATGAGTAAGCAAAAGGTTTTCCATGGCAACAATCATTTCGTAATTCATAGAGTTCTCTCAAAAGGTCCGATGTATTGTGCCAAACCCCATATGGACACTTTTCACTTGGAACGCCAATCAACGAAATTAGCCGTTGCGAAAACTGGTTTCGCCCGTAGCACTCGACTATGCACTCAATCGATCTAAACAGTGATGTGATTTTTGATTCCAATCGCTTTGATTTCATTGCCTCTTCAAACGATAAAAATGCCTCCAAAATTTGAGTGTTTGATTTTAGCTGAACAAATAGAAGGTTAAAGGAATTGTAACTAGAGCCCCATGAATTCAGAAGTTCCGGAACAGTGAACTCATGCTTCGTCCAGTCAAACAATTCTTTCCAATAGTGTTCGCTAAAATAGGACCGAGTCCAACTATTGACTCTGGAATAAGTCCGAATGTTTTTAAATTGTAATTTTCCATCTTTACGATCTGCATCGCCTGAAAAGATAAATCCCTCATTCACCGGAGGGGAAATTGGACCCACTAGCGGCAAGATACGATAAATTGTTAGAAGTTTATTTTGCAGAGATTCGTTTTCTGAATCCAAAACTTCTGGCACCTTAGAATTTTGCCAAGTTGTAAGAATCAATTTTGAATTTTGATTGAGTGAATCCCAGGCAATTGAGCCAACCCATTCTTTCCAATGATTAGAGTCAGAGGTCTGAATTAGTTCTTTGACTGAGCCCTTAAATAAATCGGTATTTGCATCAAAAGAATAACGTTCCTTTAGATGAGGAAATGGTGCGGGGAGTTCAAAGACTAAACATGCGAATTTCACTGGCACCCCTTATCTTCAATAAACCTAGTTAATATTAAACTGATTAAGTCCTAATTCTAACTCAAACCAAATCACATTCGACTGTCTGAGAGTTCCTTAAGCATTCTTCGATAAGTCATTCCATCATCGAAATCTTGATTAAAGATTTTTTCGTCCTCTCCAAGATAACCAACAACTTCCTCTGCGATTGAGGATGAAGATTGAGCGTGTCCGAGTAAAACAGAGTAATAGTTTGCCAAATCAATCATTGGAATGTCGCGAGCGAATACGGGATCTTCTATTATTAGTTGACGAATTTCATCCACAGCATTTTTGGAGGAATCTAATGCTCTTTTTGCTTCATCGGAAGTCGGATTACCCATGATGTGAGCTTGTTGTGAGTAATTTGCGATTGCTGATTTCAAGGCACTAATTCGACCGGCTATTTTCTTATTGTTTATCGACTTCATATTTACCTCATTTCCATGTGTGCAATTTGAAAAATTTACTCCATCATTTACCAATGACTTGGGTTGCTTTTAACCACTCAAAAGCTAAATCAGGCCATTTGGTAATTGGTTTATCAGTGGTACGAAGTCCAAATGCGTGCTTGCCTTCAGCAAAGATGTGCATCTCTACCGGAACTTTTTCTTTTGCAAGAGCTGCATAGTAGAGTAACGAGTATTCCACAGGATCGACCGGGTCATCTTGAGCATGGACCAAAAATGTCGGCGGTGTTTCCTTGGTCACTTGAATTGCCGGATTTAATTTCGATAGATCGCTGTAGCTTATTGACATATGCCCTGGGTAAAGTGCGATTGCAAAATCCGGACGAACACTTACGTTATCAGCACTGTCTATATTTGGGTAAATACGATTGAGGTGCGTACTAATTTCCGCGACCAAATGTCCACCAGCGGAAAACCCAATTACTCCGATCTTGTGAGGATCAACCTTCCACTCAGCAGCGCGATAGCGAATGACACTCAATGCCCTCTGAGCATCTTGTAGGGCCGTATGTACTTTGGGATCAATATGCATTTTTAAATTTGTATCCCAATAAGGTCCCGATCCAGGCACACGGTATTTTAAAAGAAAGCAACTGACACCAATAGAAGTCAACCAATCGCATATCTCTGTGCCTTCGAGATCAATTGCCAAACCACGATATCCCCCTCCTGGAAAGACAATTACCGCTGCGTTTGTATTGTGGCCCTTTGGAGGATAAAAAGTAAAAGTTGGAACAGAAACGTTGGTGATTTCGTTCCAATACCTGCCTCCAACAAGATTATCAGATTGAATTAAATCCTCAGGGGCTGAAGTCTCTTTGGCATTTGGTGGTGTTCCGTTCCAGAGCGGAATTTGAGAATGTCCCTCAGATGGTTGCCAAGGAGCGGCCATGCAGTTGTACCCAAGTTTTGTAGTCAAAACAATTAAAGTGGCAACAAAAATTTTCATATAGTTTCCTCTCAATTTAAAGCACAGTACTTCCTTATCGAATTAGCTCCCTGCTTTGATGTCCACAAAACACTTATCCTTTAAAATCGGAACCGCTAGGCTCACATCGACTTCAGAAGCTAAGTCAATGTCTTCAGGAAATCCTCGCTCTACAAGCTCCTGGCCGGAGCAGCAATTATAGATTGTGTTTCTAATATTTTTTTCAAACCGCATAAATGTATCTATGGCCGCAATTGCTTCTGGAGACCTAGATCCATCAAGCTTTGACAGAATGGCTCCAGCTCCGATTAAATCCTCCAACGCAGGCCTTAAAGATTGATCAGAGTCCCACTTTTCCCCGGCGGCAACTACCAGGATTTTAGAACCAAGCTTCTGCGCAGCTTCCGCAACTGCGGTGGCATTTCGCAGACATCCACAAAGAACTTTTGAACCTGAAATTGAGAAACATATTGAAGAACCATTTGGAGAAGGAAGTACAAGTTTTTCTCCTGGAAGAAGAGATTGAATTGTTAAAGGCGAAAGACATAATTCTGTTTTTGAGCGCTTCGGACTGGCAACTTTAGCCCCAATAGAAGTTGCATAATCTTGCAGACGAGCATCCTTGAATAAGAAAGGATATATGAGCCCTTTAGCGGAAACACCAATGTCTACGCAAGTAGAGAATGACAAAATATCAACGACAATGACTATATCAGCATCGGAAGACAACTGCCGTGCACCTTCAGCACCCCAATCGAATCTCACATCAAATGCTGATTGGAATAAGCAGGTGGTCATGTTGTGCATCCTAGTTCTAGTCCCATTGAAATATGATCGTAGTATTTCCCGTCGATCAACACTTCAGTAGGATGAAGACCCTCTCGAATAAAGCCTATCTTCTCGTAAATGGCTATAGCTCGAAAATTATCCGATTTAACTTTTAGTTGTATCTTCTTCAATCCATGGTCCTTTGCCCATGTGATCATTGTCTCAATCATGACCCTGGCTATTCCACGCCCCCAGAAATCTTTCCGAACAGAAATTCCAAGAACTCCAATATGTTTTAACCTTTCGCGTGGGTTTCGAGAAAGATTTGCAACTGATACAACTCGACCCTCGATAATTCCTGCGATCATTAAATTAAATCCGCTTTCACGAGTCTTTTTTAATAGTTCAGCTTCATCTGAAACGGTAACATCAAACTGGTTTGCACCAAAAGTTAAGTTATCGCTTTCACCTCCAACTTGGTTGACGTAAGCCACAACATGGGGAGCCAGTTCCGGACCAGGCTGAACAATTGAAAGAATTTTTCCATCTGAAAGGATCTGCTTGGTCAGCTCCCAATTATGGGAACTATCGAATTGAATTTTTGTTCGCCAATTTTTAGGAGCTGTACGCTTGTAACCATCAAAGCAAAGTCCTCCAAATGAGGAAAGAACCTCGCTTGCCAAAGCAATTACTTGGCTCCCATTTCCAGTGACAAATAGAGACTCAAAACATTGTTGAAATTTTTTTGCAAATCCACTGTCAACGGCTTCGAGTCTCCGAGGTATTGATTTTCCATACGCCGACCATTCTGTATTTGCTCGAAAATAATAATCAGCCAAAACTTCATACAATCTTGCACCTGTTGCGATTGCCTCACCTTTTGAGCGGGGACTCCGGAGATCGTCTAAAAGATCAGTTATTCCATAACGAAGATTTCGGTCCTGGTCTTCCGAAAGCGGCAAAGGGCTTTTTTTTAAAAGTTCCGCGGCTAATTCTTTAAATAAATTGCCTGTGGGACAATCGCCAGGAACTTGTACTCCCTCAACTAGCATGTTTGGCAGGCTAGGCGTGCCAGAAGGAATGTCAACCTCACAAATAAAGTATCTCAAGGTTTCTGGATCATGAACAAAAGCTTCGACTGGCCATCCTTCAAAAACGAAAGATTCACGCCATGCCGATTCAACCTTTGGGTATAACACCACCAGGTCGATATCTGAATAATTGGTAGCTTGGTCGCGTATGTAAGAGCCCGAGCAGAAAGCGACAGTTGCATCTTTAAATCGGCTTTCGACGACTTTATTTGCAATCTGTAAAGCTGATTTTTTGTCTCTCATTAAGATTTCCCTTTCACTAGAATTCCAGCTTCTATACTTGAAGTCTGCATTTCATTTTATTCCTTTTTCCAGTAGCTCTTCATCAACTCGGACATCCACTCGGGTTGTTTAACCTCACCACGCGGTCCAAACTCCTTAACCCACGGTTTGATATCCAGGATTGGAGTTCCATCGACGGCATCAAGTCCTTCGACATAAAGATTTAAACCATCAATTTTTAAAATTCGACAAATGGTAGATCCGAGTTGATTTGGTCGATTTTTTCCTCGCTGGGCGAAGACGCCCACCTGAGGCCAATTTGTATTATTGCGAGGGCGCCTCGACGTTTTCTCTATTTTTCGAATATCGACTTGATCCATATAAAAGAAAATTTCGACATGAGAAAATAAGTCGAGTCCGCGAAGTGCCTCGCTGGTGAACTGAGCTTCATCAAGCTGTACAAAACTTTGTACTTTATCCCAGTCATCATCAACCGCTTCTTTTCTTGTTGAAACCACTTTACCAATTGCAAGATTGACTACTGTAGGAGCGGGCCGAGGTTTTTTGACAAATAGACTCATTTCGATGTCGTCAATATATTTGTCACTTTTAATATGAACACGTTCTCGAAGTCGCCCCTCTGGCATAAATCCAAGTTTCTGGTAAAGTCGAATTGCTCTCGTGTTTTCGGCGCGAACATGCAGTTCAATTTTTTCCACCTTAGGTGCTATTTTAGCCCATTCGATCAGATGTGAAAGCATCATTTCGCCAATGCCTTTTTCTTCATGACCAGGGTGTACCCCAATAGAAAGACGAACAACGTGTTCAATAGCCTCTAGTCCCATAGGATCAAGTCGAGCTTGGCCAATGATGAAACCATCTTTTTCTGCAACAATATATTTCCCGTTTGAAATCTCTAAAAGATGGGCGATGGTCTTTCTAAAAGTTTCAACTTTCAATTCATGTGGGCGGGAAACGAAGAATCCGGGATTTTTAGCAATTTCCTTTTCCGCTAATGTCAATTCTTCAGCGTCTTTAATTTGAGCGTCTCGAATATTTATCATGGTTGACCACCTAGATTTGCAAATGCCAATACATGACCATCGAAATCCATGACATAACCTGCGTGATCGCCCCAATCTCTTGGCCTAATTTCGCTGAGTTCGACGGCACCAAGTTTTATGGCAAGTTGAAAGAGAACCTCTGGCTTTGGAACTCGAATATAAAGTTCAACGCGTGGAATACCTGATCCCGTCTCTGGATCAGGCATTTTATCCCCGAGCAATTTTTTAATTCCTTTTTCAGGCATAATACCCAGAATATGGCTCTCGGAAAGTTTGAATTCCGTCATGCCTGGTACATCAAGGGTTGGATTCATTTGGAACAAGGATTGGTAGAACTCAGTGCTACGCTTTTGACTAGCAACGTACAGAATAGTGTGGATAATCATTTTTTTCTCTCCTTGTAGGATGGTGATCCCACTTCATTCTGGATGCACATTGGAACAGAAAGGCTCTCTTTTACAGAATCCAAGACAATCGTGGTTCGCGTGGAAACTACGCCTTTCATGGATTTCAGTTCATTGCTAATTAAAATATCCAGTGACTTTGTGTCAGCGCATCTGATTTTTAGCAGGTAGTCAAAATCGCCAGCAATGTGATGGCATTCTTGTACTTCAGAAAGATTTCCAATTTTCTTAATAAAAGTTTCGCGATCATCTGGACGATTCAGTGTCACTGAAACAAAAGCGACCAGGCCACAACCCAAAAAATGAGGATCAATTTGTGCAAAATAACCCTTAACCGTCCCGCTTTTTTCAAGTTGTCTTACCCGCTCGGCTATTGTTGGTGGAGTTACTTTCAACTCAATAGCCAATTCTTTCCACGTAACTCGTCCATTTTTCATCAACCGTTCTAAGATTTTTAAATCAATTTTATCCATGTCTTTTTTTATTTTAATAAGATTTTCGTGTCAATTATTTACGTTAATAAAGTGTCGAATGACTTTAAGTTACTATAATATAGTTTGAGTTTTGGAGGTATTTATGGTCGATTTAGGCTTTTTTCTCAAGGGATTCGGTCTTGGGTTCGCGATTGCTGCCCCAGTTGGTCCGATTGGTTTATTGTGTATTCGGAGATCGCTAGTTCTCGGCGTACCCCACGGCTTATTAACTGGATTGGGAGCTGCCACTGCTGATTCATTATATGGATTAATCGGAGCTTTTTCGGTTACCTGGGTTGCAACTTTTCTTGTTCAAAATGATTTTGTATTAAAACTCTGTGGTGGTGGATTTCTTATGTACCTGGGAATTAAAATTCTATTCGCGCCATCAGCAACGGCACTTTCGAATAACGATAGCTCCTCCTTGATTAAATCCTATTTAACCTCTTTATTTCTAACGATCACAAATCCGATGACCATTATGTCGTTTTCTGCGGCCTTTTTAGGACTTGGGCTATCAAAAACCTCCTCGCCAAAAAATTCTTTTCTAATGGTACTTGGAGTTTTTGTTGGATCAGCATTGTGGTGGTTGATTTTGAGTACAATAGTTGGTTTTTTTCGTCTAAAAATGGGAGAGAGAATATTTAAACTTATCAATCGCTTTTCCGGAATTCTGCTTTTAGGTTTCGCCGTTCGAGCATTTATCGGACTATTTTGAATGGTCAGAGTTCCTCACTGTAAATTCTCTTAGAATTAAAGTTCGTAAGTGCAAAGCTCTGGAAAATTTGGCCTTAATACGCCGACCGCCTGCAATCCTACATTTTTGAAGTTTTACGAAAGACCATTGCAAACATTCTTTTTCTGAATGGCACGGACTCGATCTTCAGCCATGCCAGTCGATATCCTTTGTTGTATAACTCATCTTCGAGTAGTTTACGACCAATCAGTTCAGTTCTCGCTTTCTCGGAAAAAGCCTTCATAGTTGGACGTAAATTTCTATTCTGGTTAATTTCGCCATCTGATGCATCTTGTTCCTGCTCAATAAGAAATATGAGCTCTGGATCTGTCACAACGATGTTATTGAGAGCAAGTTTCCAATCAATATGTTGAAGCACCAATACGATTAGGGCCGCAGACACCTTTTGATTAATCTTCGATTCTTCAAGGTCATCCAAAACAATCAGACAATCAGTTCCCTCTGGAATGCGCTTTTCCAGTTCAGCTATAAATTCACGTTTAATGTCAGAGAAAATAAACTTAAAATTTCCAAGATCTTGGGGTTTCAGAAAATCGAACATTTGCCCAGTTCCGCATCCGGGAACATATATCAGAGACCCAAGTGACAATGGATACTCTTGAAATATTTTTTGAATTAACCTCGCATTGACTTCGGCTTGACCAGCTTCGATCATATGGGCATCATAGTCTTCCGCTTTAACGATTTCTTTCCAAAATTGTTTTGTGTTTGCCACAGTTTTAGGCTCCTAAATTTGATGCTCGATCATCTTACTTTCAAAGTCAATCAGAGTCACCCTACTGCTTTTGTCCCGGTTGGTTTGAGTTTTAAAAACCAGGAGGGTTCAAAAATTGAAATTCTGGAAACCCAGAAATCAATTGGTTTGTAAGTGTCACTATTAGGTTAGAGTTCTTCGGGCAATTTTCCAATTTCAATATTTAGTGGCTGGCGGGAAATGGCCGGTTAAAAAGAAGGTCCGGTTCAATAGTACGGATGGATTTTCGGCGCTGGCCGCCTGAATTACATCGCGATACCTCACAATATTCAAAATCCCGAGACTCCCCACCTCTCATCAGCTCATCGCCATTCCCCAATCCCGCGTCAGATGCATCAGATTCGCCCCAAAAATGGCGGCTTGCCCCTTGAGAATACACCCCTCCGATGACTTCGCCCTGGGTTTGTTGAAGCCGTAGCGCGGGTTTTTGATCGTAGCGATCGTCGCTTCCGAGAGGGCCCGCTCGCGGCGGGCCTTGAGCGCCGTGTTCCTGCCGATCCCAGGCAAGCTCTCCTTGCCCTTGCGGAAGATACAGTTCTTGATTCCCCGGTCCTTGATCACTCGATGATTCTTTGGGCCGTCGCCGCCACGATCGTAGACGACCAGATCGGGGTTGGCTCCCATAATTTGCATGAAATGATCCAGGATCTCTGGCATCAGACCAGTATCCGATCCAGACCCAAGTTTCTGGCAAACTTTTCCGATAATGTAGCCTTGCTCCAATCGCGTGATGATCCACCGGCGGCCGAACTCGACGGCTTTGCCAGCTTTGTTCCGAGTAATGGCTCGAGCATCCTGCGCCCAGAGACTGACGATCTTGCCAGGCCGATGAAATCCGGTGCGGATCCAGTAACGAATTTGGGAAAGCATCTTGCGATATAGGTCCAAGCTCTCCTGGTATTTTGCTTGAGCAGCAGGTCCCATCTGCGCGAGTTCGTCGCGAAGCAATCGCTCCATTTTGGCAACCGTCTTTTGAAGCTCTTTGCCGAGCTTCTTTTTCTGACTGACCGCCTTTTCCGAGTCGCCCCGCGTGAAGAGCCGAATTTTCGTGAAGAGCTTCTGCGCTTGCTCTCCGAGCCTGCCCAGCTTCGCGGACACGCCCTTGCGGATCTTCGATCCGATGCCGATCAGCTTCTCGGCGATCTTCTTCATATGTCCAACTTCCGTGGGATAGGCGATCGGAGCTTCCTGAACCGTGGTATCCGAAGAGCAGAGCGATGTCCCGGTGAACCCCTCTTCCTGCGCGGCCTGCACGATGATGCGATTCAGGCTCTCTACGCCGAGGGCGGTCAGTTGATTTCGGAAAAACTCGATGCTCGTCCGATCGATCGTGTCCGAGGACTGCTCCAAGCCGCAGAGCAACCGGACCCCCGCGTGGTAGGCTACCATTTCTTCGGTCTCCCGATCTGTCCACCGGTTCATGCTCTGCGCGATCAATGCCCCGAGATGCAGCCGAAGATCCAATGTTCGTCCGGCATTCAGGTCCACTTGCTTGGCTCGGAACTCGTTGGCCACCTTCCCAAGCTCCCGCCAGGGCAGTTTCTCCGCCAGAATCCGGTAGCGATTGTCTTTTGGGACAACTACGTCCATGCGAAGGGTGGAAGAAAATAGCGATGGCTGATGGATGCCATCCATGCGAGTCGACATAGGGTTCACCTTGTTTTCGGCTGATTTTACGAGAAAACTGCTGATTTTGTGTGAGTGCAGTTATGTTCAAGCCGCTTCAAGATGATGGCTTTTCTAGACGATTTCAAGAACTTTATGCTGATTTTACTGTGTTTTTCATGCCCATTTCCCGCCAGCCACTATTTACAGGTATCTGGAAATCTAGGCCTGACAAAATTCAACTTCCAGTTGGCGGTATCCATCATTTACTCCCGACTCACTTTGCCGAATCAAGTGTGGCTATTGTGCGACGCGCATCACAATGACCTGAAATGACTCCTCTTTTGCATTGATCTTATCATTGATCACCACACATAATTAAAGCGAGTAAATCGACTATATATTGGAGAGGAATCTATGGGGCAGTCCGTTCTAGGGTGGCTCACAGTGGAGCAGATTGTTGCCCACATTCAGTTATTCAAAGAGACCGTTTATTGCTGGTGGAGAGGCTGATGAATTTAACCATTTGTGAAAAAGCTGACGCAGCCGCATTCGAAAGTGAAAACTGGAGCTTCCCAGAGGCGATAAATAATATCACCAGGTATCTACCACTTCGGGACAATCTCTTTAAGATTTGTGAGTCACTTGAGACGGAAGGAAAACCTGTTCTCGCTCAAAATGTTTGTCTAGTCGCGCATACTTGCGGAATGGTTCTGAAGCTGGGCGAGCCAGGTACGGCCTTTAAGCCTCTTGCTGAATGGCAAAATGGTAGAACCGTGTCCCCTGATGATCTGACAAACACACATCTGTCGGTTCTTAGAAGCGCAAAAGGCAGGACTGAAAATGCAGCAATCAAAGCAAGGTTATCTGACCTTCTGTGGCTCAAGGCTCGGCCTCCGCAGGTGGCGGATGCAGAATCAGCGATCCAAAGCTATCTGACGCTTGCTAAACAAATCCGAGAAACAGATGTTGACCATCTCCTTTACTCAAGCCACTATCTGAAACGCGCAATTCAGCTTTTAAAGAAAATCGGCGGAAATGAAGAAATTCGCGCGCAGATTCAAATCGAAATCGAGGCTTGTCTGTTTTTGTCCAAGCCCGAGCCAAATAATTTCATTCGATTCTTTTTTTACAATCTGATTTCAGAAGTTCTGAAGCCGGAGGACTTAAAGAAATGGATTGATCTTGGGGAAGACCTAATCTCCAAGACGATGACCCAAAAGAATTTTGAGAAGGCCAGAGCGTACAGAGAGGCCATGTCAGAGATTTTAAAGTTAGTTAAAGATGCCGATGGATCAGCTTCCATGCTTGAAAAACGGACAGACCTTTTTGTTCAAGAGGCAAGAGAAATGAGGTCAGCCAAAGCCGATCCTTCTATTTTGCAAAGCTTGTATAACAAGGCTATCGAAGCCTGCCGCAATACGAAAGGCAAATCGACTTTAGCAAAAGAGCTACATGGGGAACTTCTTGAAATCCAAAAGGCGATTCCATCTGGTTTGAAAATGTACTCTCAGCAGATTGATCTTCAGCCTGCAATCGAGGAGAAAATCAAACTCGTTCGCGAAAAAACATTTTTAGAAGCGGTTAAAATTGTAGCTATTCAGTCTGTACCAAGGAAAAAGGAAACAACATTCAAAGAGGCCGAGGAAGTGATGAAAAACTTTCCGCTTCAAAGCCTTGTAGAGACCGTTTTTCTTGACGAAAAAGGCAAGATCATTGCCCGCAGAACTGGAATGGGAACCACGCCAGATGAGCAAGCTGCTGCTATCCGCGCAAGAGCAGTTCAGGACTTGCTGATGGCTGTTGAGATTAGGGGTGTCGTAATTGGATGGGTACAGCGCGAGTTAAATAATAGAACTGACTTCGAAGACGCGATTTTCGACAATCTCCTTTACCCGAACCCATTTGTCCCTACCACACGCATTCAGCAATTCAAACGCGGACTGATTTGCGGATTAAAAGGCGATTGGATTTCTTCAACAAGCATCCTTGTTCCTCTGCTTGAAAATTCTTTGAGAGCTATCATGCAGATCGCGGGTCACAACATGACAACGCTTGATGCAGATGGAGTTCAAAAAGAAAGAGACCTAAACTCTTTCATCTACTCAGAAGAGCTTGCTGCGCTGATTGGCATGGATATGCAGTTCCAGTTGCAAGTCTTACTCTGCGACAAAACGGGCCTCAATTTACGAAATCAAATAGCACATGGATTAATGACCGACGGAGCGATGTTTTCTGGGGCTTCACCGTTTATTTGGTCGCTGAGTCTTCTAATGCTCTTCACCTTTCAGGAAAGATATTACTCCGCAAAGGCCGCTCCCAACTCTAGCGGAGAGGATTCAGAACGGACATGAGAGAGATAGGTGGATAGAAATGTCAGAAAAAAACAACGACATCACAGTATTATTGGATGAAATCGCTAATCAGAGCATAATTAATCTGGACACAACTTCTCGCCATAGTTATGTGGGACTAGTTAAAAAATTAAACGACTTGAACGCTGCGGTTATAATGGCGATTCAAAAAGGAATTTGTGAATTATATTAATCGCTGGCTGAATATATTTTTGAAGAGATGTGAAACAGTTTTAAACATTTTGGAGGTAATCGATGGAAATTTTAAACTCACCCTTTTTTACAGTAAACTGGAATGAGATAAAACCAGTGAAGCATCCTGGTGAGCATGGAATTGCTACATGGAGAACAAACGAGAAGGGAAACATCCGAACTCGAATAGTCGAATATAGCCCCGGATACCTCGCAGATCACTGGTGCGAGCGTGGTCACGTTCTTTATGTCTTAGAGGGCGAATTGCTGACTGAACTTAAAGATGGCCGCAAATTTACGTTAAAAGCTGGAATGTCATATCAGGTTTCTTCGGGAATGGAACCACATCGATCATCTACCGAAATTGGTGCTAAGCTTTTTATTGTAGATTAACGAAAACGTTAAAGGGGTACTATGGAAATAATTTCATTTGAAAATTCGAATTACTATATTTGGGGTAACAAGTGTGAGGGCTGGAAGTTTATTGACCTTCCTAATTTAAGTGTCATTTACGAAAAAATGCCGTGTGGCACCTCAGAGACCAAACATAGACATTCTATTTCAATGCAGTTTTTCTTCATCTTAAAAGGACAGGCTGAAATCGTAACAAATGAAAGGTCATTTGTGCTTAGCCCGCAGCAAGGACTGGAGATTCCACCCGGAACACCCCACCAAATATTTAATCGGGGAACCTCTTTGCTGGAGTTCATTTTAGTTTCTCAACCGACGACAGTAGGAGATCGTGAAAACCTGGAGACTTGACAAAGAATTTGATCAAACGCGGTTATGTTTGGCTATTATGGTTACAGAAGTTCATTTTCACTCAAGGAGTTTTCTATGGGTTTCGAGGAACCACTAAAAAAGCTGATCGCTGGATTTGTTGCCTTTTATATTGGCTGCGCCATCGAGCTGTTGTGCCGAGATTGGACTCCGGAATGATGCAGGAGACTTTACTCAAAAAACTTTCTTTGGCTCCAAATCAGTGCCTCACTTTGATTAACAGCGACTATGAGTCGGCTGAAATTACATTGTTCTATAACCGCGACAAATCAAACAACAGAACCTTAGTGCTAGCTTCTGTGGAGTTTCTTACCAAATGGCATGAAAAGGCTCCCCCTGTAGAAAACGAATGCGAGAAAATTCCAAGCTCGAATGGGCACGAGATAAATTTCCGTCGATTCCATGTAAATCCTATTGAAGCTCTCCAGTGGTATATGTCTGCGGACACTAGCCAAGTTTCGATTCCATTTAGGGTGAATAACAAAATAGATCTCGTCGTTGGAAAGCTGGCTGAGGAACCGCGTCTTCCAGAGTTAGTGTGCGAAGGCAGTGCTGATGGGTGGGATCTTCTGTTTTGTTTCGGGAAAAGATCGGGCGATAGTCGCTGGCATTACAAGCGATGTATGGAGCCAGAAAAGTTTGATGGCCTCTGGTCATCTACTCAACGCGAATTCGTATTGAACTGGATTCTCGAAAAGACAAATTTTGATCTAAGAGAACGTCAAGGACTGCTTGGTTCCTTGAGCTTAATTCTACCGAATCCAGTTTTTCATCATGTTGGAATACGCGGCTCCGAACAAGAAGGTAGGGTCTTTCTTGAAATTGATACATATCCGGGATGCTCCCCTCAGGATTTGTCCGCGATTGTTTTGGATCAACGCCCAACTGGTATTTCGACAGTCCAACAATTATCAACGATCTCAAGAAAAAACGTTATCGACTTTCCAAGCAAGGCTCACCAGATAGGACTGGCAATTTGCTGTGCGAAACGTGGGTTACTTTACTGTTCGCCACCGACTTCATTTATAGAATCCATTCAAATTTCCATGGGAATTATAAGTGGAAGCAGAAAAGTTGTTGTTCCGAAAACAAAATCTGGACGAGACGAAACCCAGTACACCGTGTCGGTAATTGGATCGACAATGCCAATTCATGTCGGCTCTTCCAGTATTCCATCTGGGACATTGGCAACAAGCCAAGAAATCATGACCTTAAAAACGAAGAAGCGTGGAAAGAGTTTAGATCAAATGTGGTTTGATCTAAACGAGGAAAAGAAGGCAGAAGAGGTCATCCGGGATTTTGTTGGGAAAACACAACAAGAGCTACTAATTGTTGATCCTTACTTCGGCGCGACCGAACTTTTGCGATTCGCCCTGGCCGTCGGTCACAGCACTGTGCCAATACGAATTTTATCGTCGCGGGCCTATCTGAACGAAAAAATGGAATTTAATTCTTCCTCCAATGAAACTCGCGCCGAACTTTTGAAGAAGAACCTCGATCATGTCTGTGCGCAACAAGGCGTAAATCGCATAGAAGTGAGGGTACTGGCAGGCAAGAAATCAATTATCCACGATAGATTTTTGAGAAGTGATACCAGCGTGTGGTTGCTTGGCAGCTCCCTATATGAGTTCGGTTCTCGTGGAACAATGATGATCCGCGTTCCCGATCCCGATGCAGTTAGAGAAAAATTAGAGGCCGCATGGAATGACTCAAAAACACTTGAGGAGTTCTTGCAAAATAAACAGGCCACAACGACCAGCGAGGAAACCTAATGGCGGTCAAGTCTAATCCGATAATTAGCACGAGTATTCCTATTGCTGTTTTGAAACCAAAACTCATTTGGATTTGGACTGATTCTGGGGAGAATTCGTGCTTTTGGCCAAGAAATAAGATCGGGCCATCGGAGTTTGATGACCCTAGCTGGGAGCCGATAGCCTCCGAAGAGTTTTTTGAAGCTGTTACATTAGCTTCTGAGCGGCTATGGATAATGGACCCATTTTTCGATCATAAAATTGGCCTTAGCTCAATTTGGCGTGCCCTCACTTGTGGCGTAAAAGACATACGGATTATTAGTCACGAACCAAAGCCCGGCGAGTGGATTAAGGCGCGCCAAGCAAAAGACCCCATCAACTCGGACATCCAATGGAAAAATGGTTTTCAAGAGCTGCACGATCGTTTTGCCATTGTAGATGATGAGGTTTGGCATTTCGGTTCCACAGTTGGTGGCGGGTACACACGCTTTAGTGCCGCAAGCAGAGGATGGAATGCTGCCGATTTGTCGGTGCTCTTCAAGAATCGCTGGGAGTCTTCGGTATGAATGATGTTAGATTTTTATGGGCACAGCAAGTTCATCGCCCTCCTCGCGCCGATGATCGAGCGAGTTTAGAAGAGATTGCTCTTAACTTTTTGTCTAACCAGGATGTTCAAGATTACCTTACGGCTTGGTGGAGTCAGGCCCAGAACGCCAACCCGAAAGACAAATCAGATGGCAATGGGACAACAGAATTTGCTAAACAGTTTAACGAATTTCTTTCTGAAGACAGAATGCAGGCTGATGAAAACTTTAAACCCATCGCTTTTACTGTTGGTGCTTTTTTGGCAGACACGATCGACGCTACGAACGGTCTGGATGAATTTTTGTTGGCAACCGACATCATCGCAAAAGTTTATGAGGCAAAATTGTTTTTCTACCAAAGGCTTGCAGAGCGGCTGAGGGGAGATAAAAAGGCTTTTGATCTCTGCCTTTCTGTTTTTCGCAAAATTCCGCATGAGTCAAATGAGCTTGTAGAATCCAGAAGATTTGTGGAAGGAGAAATCACTGGAGGGGAGCAACAGGAGAGAAGCCTTCTTGAAAGAAGTGATTTGTTGTCTCTTTGGGACTCATATCGAGGGCATCTTGAACTAAAGAGAACCATACTAAGACAAATACAATTTCTCATTCTGTTCTCTCCGGCAGCCTTGTCCGACATCTTAGATGTGCTGCCGTTTCAAGGGCTGAGGCAGGCGCTACTGGACGACATTCTTGCCGTCCGCGATCCTGATTTAATATCGGAGTTATTGCGAACGGCACCGGAGGCGGTTTCAGCCGAGGGGACGTGGAACAAACGAGTCTCGGTTCTTAATGCTGTTGATATGGCTTTTCAGTACGCAAAATCTCTTGAGAGCGCAGTAGCTCACGCTGTCCGTCTCGGAGAGTTTGCGCCAAATCAGAATAAAACTTTAGTTGACCGAGCAAAAATTGAACTCCCATCACTCCAGGAGAAGGAACTTCCGAAGTGGCTAAACTCTGTAGCCGAAACGGTTCTAGCAAGAAGCGATGGGAAATTTGTTCTACTCAGTTACCTGATACATTTATTGCGAGAGGTAAGATTTGTCAGACACCACAATAATGCCAATAAGGTATGGCCAGCAGAAAAAGTAGCCGCAGAGATTTTTACCAAGAAACTTTCTACCACCTCGCTTTCTGCAGAGAATATTCTTTCTTTTTCCAAAAACAACGGCGGCGAAGACAGAAACAAGGCTTTGATATTCCTGCTGGGCGCAGCAAACATTCAAGAAGAGCGTCCACAATCAAAGGATGTATCAAACGAACTGTGGGCGGCGTATGAATCACTGCTTTCGAAAAAAGATTCAGAAGTGGTAGCCCAGGCAAATCCACTGGGTAAAGCTGACACATGGGTCTTTACGACACTGGGCGAAGTTTTAATACGAACCGAGGATGCAATCTCTGTTTTTTCTAAATCTTTTGAAAAACTATATCCTCAGAGACGAAAAATGCGCTTTAGCTACGAATATGGATTATTGGAACCCACTCGCCATTTATTGGAGGTCGGGTTTGGTGCTCTGCAAATCATCATCTCGGGCGATACGCATACGTTTGGAATTGATCTGTGGCGACTGTTGACTGAAAAATCTTGGGCGTTTTATTTCGCTTCACAAGAACGTGGGACTAAGCAGCGAGAAGATGTGGCTCGGTGCTACGCCTATCTTCCGTTTGTGTGTAAGTCACAACCCAGTTTGGTTGGAACGATTATTGCCGAACACAAAGAAAGTTTTGAAGCTGATCCTCATATCTCTGTAATTGCGGCATTTCTTCTAAGTAAGAATGGCCTTGAGGCAAAAGAAGTTTGTTCATTGTTTGAAGCCGCCGGAGTTCGCTTACAAGAGCATCTGAGTTGCCTGGCTGAATGGGACACCCTTACCTCACGAGAAGGTAAGCCCAACATGAACATCCCAGCAATTAAAGAAGGACTTGGCATACTATGAAACCGGACACTCTCTCAAAGGTAGCGAAGAGATGAAGCAATGAAATTAGATCCGAAAGATAGATTAATTATGGTCAATACACTAAAACTTATTCCATCAATGAATCCGAGGCAAGTCTACGAATGGCACTTAGCTTTCAACTTGTTCATCTTTTCTCCCGCAGTTCAAGTCTTTTCTGAAGAAGAAAGATTCCTTAGTTTTTGAGTAACCAAGGTGTTCGTAGAAGGCATGAGCCTCAGCTCTCAGGTTGCTTGAATGAAGACCTACAAAAGATAGATGTCGTTTTTGTGCGGAGTTGGCAGCATAGTTCATCAAAAGTTTTCCAGCACCTTTTCCGCGCACTGATTCGTCAGTTACTAACGCCGCAACTTGCAGAAAAGGAATATCTTCGATTCGATGTCGGATCGCCAGACTCATCCACCCGATTACTTGATTAGACTCATCTATGGCCACGACAAGATCGTAGTCAGACAGCGTGAGCATCATTTCGATATTGGATTTTACTATTTCTAAACTGGGTGAGTAGCCAAGCTGCCAAGACAGCTTATGAATGATTTTTGCATCGTCTATATCAGCTTTACGGATTTTCAAGTGTCCCCCATTTTGTAAACTGATGAGCTGCTGGAAACATCTGCAAAATTTACAGTAAATTAGGTCATTATTGACAATCAATAGCGGGACATCCGGCCTTAGCAAGCTGAGTGTTGGCTATCTTACAGGTAATAAGACCCTTACGAAGCCAGTCTCCTTCACGCTGTTGTTGTTTATCACATTTATTTCCAAGATCTGGAAGCTGATCCTTACTAACCTCACAGGCTTTATTTGAAAAGTTCGTAAGGTCTGCTACATGCTCAGGATAAATATTACACAAATCACCGATGTCGAAGTAATAAAGAGTCTGCAAACTTTGATCAGAAAACACGAGGATGTAAGATTTCATTTCAGGCAAGAGCTGAAATAATGGATTCACCGATGAAACCGACAGTGAACCAGCCACAAGTGTGTCTTTAGAAACCGAAGTCCATTGTTGCAAAAACTGGTTGGTTTTTACGTTCAAAAGATTCCACTGAACCGTTTGAGGCAAAGCTTGAAGAGCCTGATTTGAAATGTCAGATGCAAAAGTGATTATCCATGATCGACTGTCATCATAAGCATACTGAATTCCTAAATTTACGTGACCATCAGTGCCTATTTTGGGATTGAGCTTAATTCCTGTTGACGCAAAAACATTCACTGAGGCCATTGATAGCAACAAAACAATTGTACCTAGTTTCACAAAGGACTCCTCAATTCTTTAAGGGCAATCTGTTTCACCAGATCGTGAATTAAAATACGACCACTTTTATCAACAACTTGTGCCTCTGTCAAATTCGGAAAAGTTAAAGGAGTTGGGCTCTTTTTTGGGTCATAGGTATGAACTTTTTATATCTGTCCTGGTGAACTATTTTACGGTCATGTCACCTATTCGTAATTGCTTAATAATCTGGGAGTTTTTCTCTTATGTAATTTCTGCCGCCTTGGTGGCCGATTTCAAGGTCAAATGACTATTAATCTGAACGGCTTTATTATCTCAGCCTTTTCGCTGAGTTATTTTACTATTCAAGTTATTGAAGACAGTTTCACCGACCGAAAAACCGGTCACTTTCTGCCACCACAAAAATCAGTTTATAAAATCTTAACCCATATTTTTTAACCGATTTTACTGGGCTTTTTGTCAAATGCCCACTCTGTCCGGACCTTGGGCATGGCGTTTGCTCTAGGGTCATTATGAGACAGGGTGGGAGGTTTCACTTATGAAGCATAGAATTCTGGTTCTCGATGATGATGAGTTGGATTTGGAGGTTATTCGAGAACTGCTCGAAGAGAGCGGGCACCAGGTAAGAGTTACAACGGACTCCGAAGAGGCGTTGGCCTATGTTCGGCAGAATCGCGGTAAGCTCAGCCTGGCGATTGTGGATTTCAATATCCCCGGCACCAATGGTGCGGAGATAGCAAAACGGCTGCGGGAGCTTGACTCTGAGCTATCCATTGCAACCTATTCCGGCGATAGCTCCGAAAAAACCTTTGAAATTATGATGGCCGCTGGCTCGGATTATTTCATCCAAAAAGGACTTGAGCCGCGAAAACTACTCGCCATCATCAACACCTTTTGCAAACGCTACGAAGAGTCCCATCAGACGGTGCTCCCGCTGCCCATCACTGATGTGGAGGCATCGAAAATTCAGAGCGTCGGCATGACTGGAATCTCACGACACCTTTTGGATGTCGCTGACCTGATCTATCTTTTTGCTGAGGCCAGTGAAACCGTTCTTATTCGTGGTGAAAATGGGACTGGGAAAGAATTGGTCGCCCGAGCCATTCACCAACTTTCTAAACGCCGTGGTGACTTTATTGTCGTCAATTGCGGTGCGATTGCGCCGGAACTGATGGAAAGTGAAATTTTTGGCCACGAAAAAGGGGCCTTCACCGGAGCGATCCGCGCTAAACAGGGGCTTGCAAAGGCTGCTGACCGTGGAACGCTCTTCCTCGACGAAATCGGCGACCTCCCGCTAAACCTTCAAGTGAAGCTTCTGCGATTCTTGCAGGAGGGGGAAATCAAGGCTGTAGGCAGTGAACACACTGAACGTGTGGACACCCGAATTGTTGCTGCCACCAACGTCAATCTTGAACAGGCTGTTGCTACCGGGAAATTTCGTCAAGATCTCTATTACCGCCTCAAGGTGCTGCCTATTGATCTTCTTCCACTTCGTCAACGCAAGGAAGACATCAAGCCTCTTCTGCTTCGATTTGTCGATCAAATATCCAAAGAGCGCGGCAAGAAAAAAGAGTTTCTCGAAGAGACCGTTAAGATCATGCAAAGGTATGACTGGCCAGGCAATATCAGGGAACTTGAACATGAGGTAAGACGCCTTATGGTGATCGCCAAAGACAAAATTCAGCCGGAAGATTTAGACCCGGTAATTCGGGGGGAGGCAAAAGCTTCAAATTCGAGTACACACTTGGATCTTGAATATGAATCATTCAAGGCCAAACAAAATGAAGAAGAACGCCAATATCTTTTGAAAAAATACAGCGAGGTTGGCTCCATCAGAAAATTGGCTCGGGACGTTTTAAAAATAAGCAACAGCACGCTCCAGGGACGCCTTCGAGCTCTCGGCATTGTGCTTAATTCTAAAAACTAGAAAGGGGTAAATTTATGAACGGAAAAAGAACCATTGGAATATTCGGAATCTCAGCACTGTTGTCCATTTCATCCGGTGCATTTGCAGAGGACTCAACATCACAAGGCCAGGCCCAGGAATCCGACAGAACTGCCGAACCAGCTTCCGCCGATCACCAAAAACTTCAGTCAATCTATGAACTCATTAAATCCGGTGCAATCGTAGTCAACGAGCGCGGGGAACTGGTTGTCAAAAGATCCCTGACTGATATTCTTATGAAACAAGGTCGCCTCAATCACGGTAACACCGAGATAAGCGTCATTTGTGAAAAAGCGGCAGAATAGTCATGACGGCGAAGCAGAAAGCCGCGAGTGCCGCACTCGCGGTTCTTATTCTAGGAGGTTTAATGTATACGCTGAGCGGAAACAATAACTCAAATTCCAGCCAGCTTCGCATAGCATTTCCCTACGCGAAGTCGGCAATGAGTTATGAACCTTCAAGAATTCATCTGGCTCCCGAATATATTTTCTTAGAAAATGTCTTAAGTCCTTTGGTTGAGATGGACCCAAAAACTGGTCAGGTTCAAGATGGAGTGGCTGAAAGCTATTACTGGAATGGCAACGAACTTCATCTTGTCATTAGATCAAATCTCAAGACTGTGAACGGAACTCCGATCACGTCAAAGGATGCGGAGTTTTCCTTAAAACGGCTTCTCACGATGCCTGGAAATACTCACGGAGATTTCAAAGAACTCATTTGCGGAAGCGGCAGTTTTGAATCCGTGGAGCAATCTTGCAGTGGCATCAGATCAACGGATCACGAGTTGATCCTGACGACGACCGACGCAGGAAAAACATTTCTTCTTCCTATGCTGACGGCTATTGACTTTGCGGTCGTAAGAAGAGGCTCCGTGGACCCAAAAACTCTGCAAATCATAGACTGGGAAAACACTAGCGGACCATACTATGTCGCAAAAGATAGTCCCGATGGAAAAATTGAACTCCGGGCTAATCCCAACCACTATCATTACTCAATGAAAATGGCACAGGTGATTCAGCTTGTTCCAACCAATCCTAAAGCTCCCAAAGGATCACTAGAAGATTTCGCCGCCAACAAAGTTGATTTTATCACGACAGTTGATGCTGCTCGTGCTGACGATGTGATTGCGTTTTCTCGTGGTCGGTCTGATCTTTCACTCCATACCACTATGAATCTCCGATCTTTTATTCTGGTATTCACCGAACGCGGGCAAAAAGAACTTTCTTCCGAACAACGCTTTGCCATTGGGCAAGGAATCCGGAAGGAAATTTGGTCAGCCCTGGCGGGCAATAATGGATTTGAGTCCTCGCGCGAATTATTTCCTCCGTTCGGCGAGGGTGCAATTGACCCCTCAAAGATAGATTCAATTCAAAATTTATATTCCAATGCCAAAGCAGCCATTCCGGCGAATCTAAAATTGGTATTTGTTCGTTTGGGCGACGCTTCGAAATTTATTGGGGCTACAAAAAAAGCTTTTCCAAATTTTGAGATCGGCGAAGCTGAGAAGAATCCCAATTTTATAAAATATGATTCTATTGAACAACAGCCTCACATGATTCTCTCGGGACCGGATACGGGTTTCCTAGAGGACATTGGACTGATCTCCTATTCCACTAACGCTGGCTACTTCGCAATCCCAAAAGACAAACGAAAAGATTGGCTTCAGACTTATATGGCTGAACCCAGTAAGCCCGCTCGCCTTGAGAAACTTAAGAAGCTGCATGAGGAGTCATTGATGGCCCCAGTTGTGGTTCCGTTGTTGATAGCTCCCTATGCCGCTGTTGTCCGTTCGCCCTGGAAGATGAACCTTTCACAACTTTATGCAAACGTGCAGCTATGGCTGATTCAAACGCCTTAATCAGTTGGCTTCTCAGCAACGCTGAGAGGCTGAACCTACAAGCCACTCAACTTCACTGGCCGGAACAATGGCAGATGAGGGGCGTTTATGATTTCAAAGTCACCCTACAGATTGAGGATCGGACATGTATTGGAAGAGGTACTGCCATCGGCGAGGAGCTTGCATTTATTAAGGCAGGAGCAGAAGCCATCGAAAGAGCTATTTGTCATCATAACCGAATCTCAACGGTAGGCGTGGCCGTTCACGTTGATGAAGTAAAATGTCGTGCTTCAGCCCATTCTGAACTCATCGAACGGGATTCCTTTTTTTGCCACTACTATTCAAGAACTCCATTTGCAGTTTTGAATGACGTGGCGATTTTAAATCTAAGAAATCAGTTTCCGCAAGTGTTTGAGCAGACTGAAGCGAACGGTTATCAGTGGAGACTTTTCACCTCCGGGAGGACCGGCAGACCGACGGTCATCTGTTTGGTAACAGGGATGAATGCCGAAGTACCATTTGGTGGAATCATTGGATTAGGTCGTGGAAATTCATTGGCCGGTTCAGTTCAAAAATCATTCTTTGAATGTGCGCGAAACGTAGCGTCCCACTTTTTTAAAGAGGAAGCCAACTTCAGCTTATCGATTGAAGAGTTTCATAAGATCCAGAACACTGGCTCGTTTGATCGACAGAAGCTTGCAAGGAATCTTGATTATTGGAAACAAGTCTCCAGACTGTTTGCCAGTGAAACAACCAAAGTGCAGATTGCCTCAGAGCTGCCGCAGACAGTGCTAGAGAGAATGACAGCCCTTCCACCAGAATTTGCGAGTGCGCCGATTGTAGCTTTTCGATCCGCACTTGATCCTAAGTATGGGAGGGGCGGATTTGGCTCCGAGGTTCCAACAACATTGCTTCGACTTTCCGAGTTCACTGGCATAACTCTGACGCCTGATGATTTTAATTCCGGTTCCATAAACCCTTTACCACATTTCTTGGGGTGAAGATGAAAAGCCAGGAATTGAAAAACCACCTCAAGAAATTGGAACGACGACTCCTCACGATCTATAGCGTGGGGCTACTCATGATGTTTGGGTTGTCGCTTGTTTCAAACTTTCTTATGAAAGATCAGGCTGCGCGACAAGCGACCAGCATGATTCAACGGACGGTTGCAATTGATTTTCGCGAAACAGTGATGACATTGAATGATGCTGAGTTGGATTACTTCAAAGCGGTCATCTACTTTAACCAACAGGGACAACGGTTGTTTTCGCTTCCAGCGAACTTAGACCCCGAAATTTTTCAGAAACCGACTTTATTTGAAACCATGGTAAACGCCCGAATCGAGAAGATACTTTATTTTGACCACGATCAAACGAAGAAAGTCGGTTCGGTGCTTTTTATCTTCAACCGTTTTTCCCATGTTCACTGGGCTTTTCTAATCTGGCTTTCATTTCTTTTGGCGACACTTCCATTAATCAGATATTCACGAAATTGGATCACAGAGAACTACAAAAAGGACGTGTTGTTTCGAGAGGAATCGACGAGAGCGGCACTCGCTCAGAGGGTCCGCCATGATATTCGTTCACCGCTTGGAGCTTTAAAGGTTGCCACTCGTGACCTTCAAAATATGACCGATCGCCAAAAGAAAATCATCAAGCGGGCGACGACTCGAATTGATGAAATTGTATCGGAGCTGGAGTTAATTCGTTCTATCGAACAGTATTCACAGGCACCGACTACTGTTCCAACTCAAAATCAGAACGCATCACTATTGTCGGCACTTCAAGAGATCATTCAGGAAAAGCGAACTTGGCTAGCCGCAAAAGATATGGACCAAAAAATAAAGCCGGTCATTGTTCCAAATTTTTCAAAGGATGCCTTCTTCCTTTTCTCTGAACTTAATCTTCCAAACTTCAAGAGAACGATTTCAAATCTTATTGAAAATGCCATCGAAGCCTGTACTGAATCCGGTCGTGTTGAAGTGCGGATGTTCAAGAGCGAAGGTCAAAATATTATTGAAATAATTGATAATGGCATTGGAATTCCACATGAGCTTTTGACAAGGGTTTTCGAAAAAGGCTTTACGACAGGTAAGAAAAACGGAACAGGTCTTGGCCTGTTTTACGCGAAACGTGACATCGAAGCAGTGGGAGGTCACCTCGAAATTGAATCTCAAATGGCGCTTGGAACAACTGTTCGCATTGGTTTGCCCTCTATACAGCCTCCAATCTGGTTTAGAGATCATCTTACAATTCCTGAGGGAACCACGGTAGTAATCTTGGACGATCAAGAGGCCATCAGGCTGACACTTGCAGAAAGGATAGAACAGGCAACTAAATGCAAAATTATAATGTTTGCAACCGCGTCTGAATTAATACAGTGGCATAGCGAAAGAAGATGCAATTTGGATAAAGTAATTTATCTCTTGGATTACGATTTAGGGTCAGACAAAATGAATGGAGTTCAAATTGCCCGCGATCTTGGAATATCAACTCAAGCATCACTAATAACAGGACATTTTGATTCCTCGGAAATTCAAACACTTTGCTCAGTTAATGGACTGGGAATTATCCCAAAACCTTATATTTCAGACCTTACTATTCAAACTTAAAATAATTTATCTTACTCAGATTATTTTCCTATTGGGCCACTAATGTTTTTTAATATAGGTGGTGACAAAAAGATCTTATAGGCAAACAAAACTCCTAAATCGAGTGAACCATGAGCGAACATTGCTGTCGTTAGACCAAATTTATTTGACACAGTTCCAAAAACAATCCCGAGAACAAAAATGAATACTCCAAATAATAAAAGTCCACCTCTCGATCGAGGGCCAAGACCGTGTGCAACTGAAAAAACAAATGCAGTTATCCAAATCCCCAAGGCCGGCTGTATGGCCCCCCTGAACAGAAGCTCTTCTGAGAAACCGGCAGATATAGAAGTAAAAACTAAGTCGAACCATTTCGGTTTCAGATTTACAAAAACTTCAGTAATCATTGATCTCAACTTGTTCAAGTACCTCAATTTCAAAATGCAAATGCCACAACCGAATGCCAACAAAAGTCCAATTGTTGTTCCCCATAGGGCCTCTTGGATCTTAGAAAATGAACTAGATTCAAATACTGAAGATAGGGTTTTTGAGTAAAATTTGATTAATAATAATGAAATGGGAACGCAGACCACCGGAGACAAGATGTAAAACCATCTCACTATCCTGATAGTAATTCTAGAGATGTCTATTTGTGAACCAGAGCTATTCATTATGTACTCCATATTTTGCCAAAAGTAGATTCTTTATTTCGTTTAAGGGATACTCTTTGGGAGACATTAAATAGTCAGCCCCGATTCCTTGAAGAGTTGAGAAGAAAAACACAACTTCAAGCTCAGGGTTATCAACCTTAAGACTGACAAATAAATTTTTTAGCTCTACTTGAACATCCTGAATCGGCTTCGGCAGTTCTGATTTTAGAGATTTGAGAACTGGAATAGCCTTGGGCTGAAGAAAGACTGTAAAGTAAACTCGAAAAATATCAACATTTCGTTCCACATCAGTTAAGAATGCGTCCACGAGATACTGAATCTTTTGCCGGGGGGTAGAAACCGTATTTAGTCCATCAAAAATATTTTCAAGTTCACTTAGACGGTGTCTAAGTATGCTCTTTAGGATGTCATCTTTACTTTTAAAGTAGTTATAAGCAAGTCCCTTTGACACCTTAGCTCTTTTAGCAATCATGTCCATCGATGTTCCATGAAAGCCCGATTCTGAAAAAAGCTCAATTGCCCCGGATAAAATCTTCTTACGGGCTTGCTCTCGCATTTCACTAAATTGGTCTTCAGTTCTTGGGCACATGTAACTCTATTAGGTTTGATTGACCAGTTAGTCAATTATAAACATCTTCCGATATTTACGTTAACGCCAGTGCAATATTTTTTACGTCAGTCCATATCCCGGAGTTCACAACGATTCTTGTAGAATTCATTCAGAAATGCGTTTTTTTAGGCTACCTTGAGCTGACCGAAATTACGATCACGCATTCAAAAACAAGACAACTTGAAATCATCTCAAAATCCTTGGAAAATCTGTGATTTTTAAGTCCTCATCTTGACCTAAAAATAGGTCACTATCTCGACTCTGTCGTTTGTTTCTAGGCTCGAAATTCCGCCTGAATCCCGGACTCTTAGCTCACTTTTCGGTCTGGCATCAACTCTTGGTACGCATTTTGACTATAGGGATAGCCATAACGAGGCATCTAAAGCCCGTTTATAGAGAAGGGAGACCCAATGGCTACCAAGATGAGCGCACCAAAAACGGTGAAGACTAAGAAAAAAGTAATTCATAAACCAAGCAAAGTTATTTCCGCCTGCCCTCACTGCCGGTCCAAGGAGCTTATTCGCCTTGAAGTGGATGTGCTTTGTGCCGACTGCGACTGGATGAGTGCCGAAGCCCATGTTGAAGCTGGCGGGATGGATAACATCTACCGCGCTTTTGTCGATCACTTTTTTGATGGTCAATTGCCTGTGATTGGCGAAGCCGAATCCATCGTCAAACAAGCAGACACTGATCAGCAAAACCATGAAGAATCCACCGCAGTCTCAATTTCCGCTTAACCAAACTCAATAAAGGAGAACAAATATATGAACAATCATGCATACATTCAACAAGAAATCAGTCAAACGACCAAGACACCACTTACGATCGTTACCCCCTTGGAAACTTCGCAGAACTCGGAGATTTCTTCCGCTACTCAAGGGAAAAAACTTTGGGTCACTATCGGCTCGCGATTGATCAGCTTTTTAAAAAAGGCCGCAGCAAAAACCAAGGACTTTTTTAGAAGACCAGACGCTGATCTTCGCGCTTATTACGATCTCGAATATCGAAATGAGCAACCTTTTGACCCATGGAAACATTCAGTACCTATTCGTTGGTATTTTTAAGGAGGCGTTATGAAATTGAAGTCATTTTGCAAAAGCACAAATCGTTTCACTCCAACTGATCATGCCATCGTTAGACGGGTTGTCGATGAACTCCCTGGACTTTTGCCAGAACTCATTCGACTTCGGTTTTGGCGAGGGTGGAGCATGAGCCACATTGCAAGAGACTTTGGGATCAGTGAAGAGGGGGCCAATGCAGCTCTTAAAAAGGCCCTCGAACTGCTCCGTGCAAAGTGCCTTGAAGAACCGGAATTTTCGCGATCACTCTGCCGATTCATTGGTGACTACTATCCGCTAGAAGCGGCTTAAAAAGATAAAATCATATTTGATAGAGGGGGAATAATGAATTTGGAAAAACTAATGACCGAGGCAGCACTGAAACAAGGAGGGAAAAAAGTAAAGGTATATCGTTTTGATATTTTCAAGGGCTACACCGACGAACGAGGCAAGGTTCAAAAGGTTTGCTCAGTGGGACATTCAACTTTATTTGAAGGGTCAACAACCTACTGCGTTTATCTGAAAACTCTGCTCAAGGATCAATTCTACCTGCTGCCCGAACAACAAGTCGGACGTCAGTTTGATTATGTGATCCTGACTCGCGAGCCGGCTAGCATTCCGGGAAAAAAATACTTCTGGAACCGCGTCGGCATTGCGAAAACTTTGACTGACCAGAACGCCGGGATCATGAGACTTGAGTTTGATCTCTTTCCAGGAGTCGAACTTTATCTTAGTTACCATGATTCAACCATGAAGGAGCAAGACGCGATTTCAAATCCAGCGGCCTAAAAAACGGCCGCTTTAAAAAAATACCATTCGTGAACCAAGGCCCGATAAAACTTCCAGGCCAGACCTCAGACGACTGAAAAAAGAATTTTCAATGAGGTTAAAAAATGAACTTCGTTTCACGAAACAAAAAACAACTCTGCCTGATTACGCTTTTCGCCCTTGTCGTTGGCTTCACCCTGATTACCCCCGTTCCTGCGTTTGCGAGCTTTGAATCTTCACTGATTGATATGAAGTCAAAGCTTGCGGGAGTGGTACTACCGCTATTGTCAGTCATTGGATTACTCGTTGCCTCGTTCAGCTATCTGACCGGGAATCCAAATTGTCGGCAACACATGATCTATGCACTGATCGGAGCCGGTGTCGGCTTTGGCTCTCAAGCCATTATCGACTTTATCAGCTCTACGATTCACTAGGATTTTTCCTCCGGGAATGACTGATGGCTCGCGCAAGTGGGCCTCGGTCATTTCCCGGCAAATTTTTGGGAGGTTTCATGCTTCTTGTTACTAAAGTTCCAAGGTCGCTGGAAAAGAAGGTTAAGCTCTTTGGCTTTGAACTTTCTGATCTGATGCTGGTGTCAGTTTACCTTGCGATGAGTGACCTGATTTTTGGACAAACAAGGCTCAAGTTTTTGATGGTGTGGGTGGGAACAGCGGTGATCGCCGCCGCTCTCTATTTTCTAAAACGAGGAAAGCCCGATGGGTTCTTGCAACACTACGGCGAATACTGGCGGGCTCCGTCGGTACTAACTGCTGGTATTCCTGACACTGATTTCAAACCACTCTTAGAAAAGATAAGTTCACTTCCAGAGGGGGAATTGAAAAATGGCTAAAAATAGTAATCGGCTCTTTCACGAGTTCAATGAATATCGCGAAGAGCATTCGCTTGCGCGAGAGCTTCCCTACTGGGAGTTCATTGACGATCTTGTAGTCCTTTCGGATGGGTCCATCTGCCAGGGGCTAACAATCCACGGAGTCTCAATTGAGACTTGGGATGCGGAGAGAGTCAATCGGCTAACCGAGGGACTACGAGCGTTTTTGAATGGACTCCCTGACGGCATTGAACTTTCGTATGTGGCGGAGAAAAACTCCGACCTGAACAAAACCATCGCCGCGCATGGTGGGTTCACCTCGGATCGTCCCGAGGTGCAGTGGGTATCCCAGGCGCGACTCCAGGTTTTAGCTCAGGAACTCAAAATCGAAGCTCTATCAAAGATTACACTGAAACTTTTTGTCTATCGTCGAATCGGTGTCGGTCAAAGCTCCTCAGGGTTAGGTGGCATTTCGGCATTCTTCAAATCGCCAAAATCATTTCAAACTTTGCGTGAAGAAGAATTTAGCCAAATGAAAACCGAATTACGGCAAGTCACCCACAGTATCCAGGAATCACTGGAATCCTTGGGTGTCGCCTCTGAACTGATGACTGGTGCTGATGTATGGGAAGTCGTCTACCAATTTCTAAATCCCAATCGGATGAAGGCGGTTCCACCGCCAAAGCTTGCGCGGATTTATCAGGAACAAGAATTCACCAATGAGGAGCAAAATATTGTGCCGGAACTTTCACTCCCGAGCCCAAGGGAGCAGCTCGCCTTTTCCGATGTGATTCAAGGCGTAGAGGCGTTCGTCCTTGATGGAAATTATCATCGGACTTTGACGTTGAAAACACTGCCGGAGGCGACGCATTCGGCGCTGATCGCAAAAATCATGCAATTGCCGTTTCAGTTTTGGCTTGATGTTCATATCAAGGTTCCAGATCAGTCAAATGAACTTTCAGATCTTCAGGCAAAACGGCGAATGGCGCACTCGATGTCACTCTCACAAGGAGGGCGGGCCACCGACCTTGAGTCCGAGGCAAGACTAAATTCGACAGAGGAACTGCTGCGGGAGCTGATTAACACTGGACAGAAAATATTTTATTTTCAGACCACTCTCCTTCTGCGGTCGCCGTCGCAATCTGAACTTGAGCGCATGACAAAAAGTGCGCTCAATAAATTTCGCGAACTCAACGGGGCCGAGGGACTTGCCGAATCGGTAGCTGGATTCAAAGTTTTTAAAACACTCATGCCCGCAGGGAATGTTGCCACTGTCAGAGCTAAACGAGTAAAAACGGATAACCTCGCAGATTTTTTGCCGATCTATGAACCCTACACTGGGCGCGGGGTAAGCCCGGTGTGTCTTTTTAAAAATAGGCAGACCGGTCTTGTGGCCTATGATCCGTTTGACGAACGACTTCCCAATTACAATGGGCTTGTCACGGGTTCCTCGGGCGCAGGTAAGAGCTTTGTGAATAACCTGATTCTTTTGCAGTTTATGACGCAAAATCCGGTGGTGTTCATCATCGACATCGGTGGCTCTTATAAAAAACTCTGCGAGTTTATGGGAGGTCAGTACATCGAGATCAACCCACCAAGCGAAGGAGAAAAGCGAAAGGTCATAAATCCGTTTGTACTCCCGATGGGGGAAAAGGAACCTTCATCGCAGAAAATTAAATTTCTTCTGGCACTGCTTGAGAACATATTCACAGAAAGCGATGAAGAAAAGCTTCCCAAGCTTGAAAAGAGTCTTCTTGAAGAGGCCATCATTGAAACCTATAAGAATAGGGCCAGGAAGGGATCGGAACCACCGAAGCTCAGTGATTTAAGAGATCACCTCGCAAATTGTAAGGAAGGGTTGTTGCAGAATTTCGCAAAAATGCTTTACCCGTGGACCGGCGACCGCGCCTACGGAAAGCTATTAGATCGTGACAACGAATTGGAACTGGATTCTGATTTTGTGGTTTTCGATCTTAAAGGTTTGTCCAACTATCCTGATCTTCAAGCCGTGATGATTTTAATTATCACTGATTTCATCATGGAAAAAATCGAAGCCAAGCGATTTTCAGGACGACGAAAGCGGATCTTGATGGATGAGGTGTGGCAGCTTTTAAAAAACCGAGCATCGGCAAACGCGATGGAATACTGGGTGCGAACTCTGCGAAAGAGTGGTTCTGGAGTAACATTCGTAACTCAAGGCTTAGAGGAGATTGCAGCCCATCCGATTTCATCGGCTATTTTAGGGAATACCGCCACAAAGCTGATCCTCATGCAAAAAGGCGATCTTGAAATTTCAAAACGGATTTTGAAACTCAACGATCAGGAGATGTCACTCATCACCACGCTCAAGCGGCAAAAGGGACAATACTCTGAAGCGTTTTTAATTGCAGGTGAAGATAGAACTGTGATCAGGGCCACACCTACCCCGATTGAATATTGGCTCGCCACCAGTGACGACATTGATAATCACTGGGTCGAAGAGGTGCGTAGCCGGTTCCCAGGTAAAACCCTAAGTGAAGTGATTCATTGGCTTGCGGAAAGATTTCCTCTGGGTAGCCAAGGCAAAAGAAATATTCCTGAATCGGCCTGGCATTTAACAGATGCCGCTGATTCCAGAAGGGAGTTATCGTGATTCAAAGTATTTGTAAAAAATGGAGTGCCCGACTGATTTTAATTTTGATGATGTCGATTGCTCCAATCTATGAGGCGCGCGCGGATTTCTGGGGCGGAGACTTGGTATATTTGGCCCAGATTCTCCAGCAAGCAATTGTTCAGGTTCAGACCCTGCAAACCATTCTTGGAAACGGAAGAGATACTCTTTCATTTATGCACGACCTGAATAAAGGTCTTCAAGATGCATTGAGAATTATCGACACCGCCAATCGAACTCTGAAGCCTGGAAATTTATCGAACTTGAATAATATCACTGATGTTGTTCGGGAGCTTGAATCCATTTACGGAAAAATCCCCCAGACATCGGAGGCCAAACTACAAAGCACCAATGACCTGAGTGTCGCTGAGAGCATAGAACTTCATAACGAGGCGTTCAAATACGCCGACCAGGTGGACCCAGAGGCCGAGCGACTTAAAGAATATGCGGAGGTGGCAAGTCCTCAAGGAGCTGCGAAGGCATCGCTTCAGGCGCAAGGAATGCAGGTTCATGTTTTAAACCAGATTCTTCGGACCCAGGCGGCACTCTTGAAAATTCAGAGCGAGCAACTGGCCATGCAAAATCGAAAGTCAAAGCTACAATCGGAGCAATTTCGCTCTCAATACTTGGAAATTTCTAGCTCTCTTCAAGGGCCAAAACCAGGATTTGATCTACCATCATTAAGTGCCAATCAGTGAAAGGGCCATTTTTATGGATCAGTTTTCTGCCCTGGGCTCGGTGGCTTATCAGCTACATATGGAGCTTAGGAATTTATATTTCCTTCTGCTACCGATTTTCTTTTTACTATCGGTTGCGGGAGTGTGGTTCAAAAATCCCACGGGTGGGCCGGAGTTTTTGGAAGCTATTAAGCGGGCCATCATCGCAACGCTTCTGCTTGTGGGATTTGCTGAAATCACCGATGCGATTCTTTTTATCACAACGGGGGTCGCCGACAAGATCGACAATATGAGTGGCCTTGATAGTGTCATTCAAATGGCTTCAGAAAAGGCCCATTCCTACACGGTAAGTCCTATGACGCCAATTCTAGCTTTTGATGATCTAATGGTAGCGGTTCTTTCCTACGGGTCCTATGCCATATTATACATCGCTCGATTTGTGATGGTGGCGATTTACCATTTTTCGTGGGTGTTTCTTACCATCATTTCGCCGATCCTACTGCTGTTTCACCTTTTCACGAGTCAAATCACAGTTAATCTATTTCGTTCAATGGTGGAAGTCGCCTGTTGGCGGATTGTATGGAGTGTTTTAAGTGTGATGCTCAAAGCACTTCCCTTTGGAACCTGGTACGCAATGCAGGGGAATTACCTCACCATCGCGGTCCTAAATTTTGTGATCGCCATTTGCATGATCGGAACTCCGCTTGTGGTTCATTCCCTAGTGGGAGGCGGCTTGACCTCGATGACTGGAGGACTCAGTGGAGCCGTCACTGCGGTTATGATGGCGACACCGGCAAGAGCCCTCACAGCAGCACAATTCGGAAGGTCGGCAATAACTGACTTTTCGGCAATGGGAAAAGGCTTTATGGGAAAGTTTGCAGGGACCGGCAGCCACTTTGGTACTGACAGTCGTTCCGTAGGCCCTGCGCCGCCTTCATCAGTGCAGGCCACCTTGCCCCAAAAAATGATGCTACTGCCACCACCGCCATCTCAATTGCCACCACCACCTCCGCCGACCTCTGAAACATAGATTTTAGAATAGGAGTCATTACATGATTAGAAAAATTGAACGCCGTTGGTTTGAAATTTGGGGTGCTGAAGAAGCCCAAAACCGTTTTTTAAAATATCTTCTCTTAATATTTTGCGCAGTCTCAATGATTGAGCTTTGCGCGATCACCGTTTTGTCTCTCCGAAAACCGATTTTGATCGGCGTCGGAAAAGAACAAACCAAGTGGAACATTGCTGAAGAGCCAAGTCCAGAAACTCTTACCCGAGAAATCAACCGAATCATCATCAGGTACTTGAAAACTCGTCACAGTTGGGAGTGGCAAAATATCGAAGCCAAATCCAAGGAATCAGCGGGCCTTGTCGCGCCGGAATTTAAAGATAAATTCACGGTGAGTTATCAGGAGCAGATTCGGCTAGCCAAAGAAAAGCAGGTCTCTCAAAAAATATATCCCGAGGAGCCGCAAGTGGATTTGAAAAATAAAACCGCAAGCGTTGTTACCGAGCGCATCTTGATCGTTAATGGCCTCAGAGCGAGTCAGCCATTGAACTTTGAAATTGGCTTTGAGTTTGGCGAGAGATCTGAGGCAAACCCCGAGGGCATCTATATCACAAGCGAAAAAGTTCTGAATCAGAACTGAAATCTATTGGAGGTCTTACGATGCGCCCAATTTTATTGGCGTTCTTTTTATGTCTCCCGTGGGTGAGCTTTGCAAAGTCTTCGCGGACTGTAAGGCTTGCCGATGGTGACATGGAACCCATTTATGTAGAGCCAGGCTACTCGACGCTGCTCAAATTTACTTCTCACCCAGAGCCCGGACTGATCGGCGATCAGGACGGCTTTAAGGTAGAGTACATGAAAAATATAGTGGCCATCAAACCGCTACTTCCAAGGGGAAAGACAAATCTCTTTGTATTTACAAAGGAGGGGCAATTTAATTTTCAACTCGTAACCGGACATGGGATGCACGACAACGTGGTCATGGTGGAACCCAAGGTTGATAAAAAAACAACGGTGCCATCTGCACCAACTACTGTCGAGAAGATTCCTATTGAAGCTCTTTCAACAAGAAAAGTCGGTAAAGTGGTGGTCGGTCAAGGTTTCAAACTAACGCTCGACTCGATATCAGAACCCAAGACACGTTCGTCAATCGTACTTCGGTTTTCAGTAGAAAAGACCCTTTCCGCCAAGGATTCCAGTTGCAAAGATCCGACGGCACGGCTTGAGGTTGGTTGGTTCGGGATACTCCAGAATAAAACGGCGATTCCCATTGAGAATATGATTCTTGAGCGCAGTGTGGAGCATCCGTGCGTAAAGAAGGCCACCGGCTATATTCTCGTGCGACGCGAACATATTTTGGGGAATTCACTTCTCAGGTTAGTTTTAACTCCGCGCTCTCCTGAGGGAAAGACCCTTTCGCCGATTGAAATCACATTTAACCCTGATGTGCGACGCTGATCCATCTCCATTGACTTTGTATTTGAATGAGGAGGGAAAAGCCGATGGCAAAAGCTAAAAAAGGCCAAATAGCCGATTTCTTTCTTAACGAGGCTCATCCCTATAGTAAAAAACGATCCATTAAAACCAAGCATGTTGTTTTGGTGTTGGGGTCCATTGCCATTCTGGTGATGGTTGCCGGTACACTCCTTGAAAACAAGACCGAACATGAACGCGAAGTTGCAAGAGCTGCCAAGGAAATCAGTCGAAGTACCACGGTTGAATCCCATCCGGAGCCGCCCAAGTCCGATGATCCAAGTTATGTCTCACTACAAAACCAAGTCCAGGGAGCAAATAGAAGATCAGGCGGCGGCGGTGGCCCAGGAGTAGCTAGAACCTATTCGGCCTCACAGATTATTAAAACACCCGATGGTGCCGGAAATGGTCTTCCGATTGGCTTCCAGGTGCGAGTGCAGCTTTTGGGTAAAGTTGAGAGCGCGGATGCCAATAGTCCGGTGACAGCGGTTCTATTAGAGGACGCTCTGAGTCCATCCCAGGCGGTCATTATACCACGCGGAGCTAAGATCATTGGAAATGGACAGCTCGATGCCGCCCGCCAGCGGCTTCAAGTGAGATTCCATACTGTGGTTTTCCAAGAAGGCAACCAATACAGTCTTTCGGCCCTTGCAATGATGCCCGATGGATCAAGTGGGCTCATCGGAGATTTTTCCTCTGGTAAGGCGATGAAATACGCTTCATCTTTCGCTGGCAATTTCCTCGGCGGTCTTGCTGAGGGAATGAAGGATCGGCAGACCGGGGGTCAATTTGGAATCCCCTTTGAACCCGGTGGTATCAAGAATGGTGTTCTCAATGGAATTTCCACTTCGTCACTGGGTTTTGCAAAATCAGCAACCGATGATCTTGGAAATACTCAAGCAACTATTTCGGTCCCAGGCGGTCAAGAGTTCGTTCTCTATTTTGAAAGGGAGTTTCACCCATGAGTAAAAATGATAGCAAAGATTCCGCGCAAAAGCCCATTGGAATGGAGGCCTATGTCTCCGGAGGACTTCTCGCTGCTGCTGCCGTCCATCGAGTGATGCCTGCTGTTGAAAACTTTTGGAACCACCATACCCTAGCAATTGAACTCGGGCTTGGATTAGGAGGAACAATGGCACTCGCTGCGGGCGGCTCGAAGCTCTGGAATTCTCACGTTCTAAAGGCTGAGGAAGATTGCGTGAGCGGTGAAGATGATACGGCAGTGTATCTCGGAGTGGATCTCGCCACTGGAAAGAAAGTTTATCTCAGACAAACATTTCGGACCATGCACACCCAAGTCATTGGAACCACCAACGCCGGGAAATCAGAAAGTGCGATTTTTCCACTTGCGATCTCTGACATCAAAAATGGAAACGGCATTCTACTCATTGACGGAAAATCAGACTCAGGCTTTTTGGATAAGCTCTATGGGTATGTTTGCCGTCATAATCGGGAGGCGCAGTTCAAACTTTTTTCATTAAGCCATGTGGGTCCGTCTTCATCATTCAATCCGCTGAATGGTGGTTCTCCCCAGGAGGTCACTGAAAGAGTTTTTTCAAGCTTCACCTTTGAAAACGAATACTACCGTAATGTGCAATACAAGATTTTTCTTGGAATTGTGAAACTGATTTTCGCGCAAAAAGAAGTCCCGACTTTTCGCCTTGTTGGCGACTTGCTGAACGACCAAGAACTTTTAGCAATCTGGGTCCAAGCTTGCCCCGATGAAATTTTAAAGAAGGAAATGACCAGGTTTTTGAGTCTTCCCGAGAAAGAGCGCGAAGAACGAATCAGCGGCCTTGAAACCGCCATCAGTCATTTCACTTCAAGCGAAGTGGGAATCCTGTTTGATGAAACCGATCAACGGATTGACTTCACCGAGGCCATGAATGAGGGACACATTTTATACTTTCAGTTGCCGACGATGCTCTATCCTTTTCTAGGATCGGCCACTGGAAAGCTTGTTTTACAGAGCTTTCAAAGTGCCGTATCAAAACGCCAGGTTCAGCTTGTGGGGTGATTGCATGAACAAGAGAAAGTTTTTTTCCTGCATTCTCGACGATTTTCAAGACTATATTTATGAGGGCTTTGCTTCGCTGCTGAATAAATCAAGGTCCGCTAATGTGGCCGTGGTGTTCTCTCACCAGGCTCTCGGCGATCTCGATAAAGTATCAGAGTCTTTTCGGAATCAGGTTCTCACCAATACCAATGTGAAAATCGTGATGCGAATGAATGACCCCGACACCTGCGAGCACTTTGCTAAAACTTTTGGAACCACCACCACACTTAAAGTCACGGAAAAGACCAAAGATGGCGAGTCCACGGGTGACGGCAGCACCCGCGAGGTGGAACAGTACAACTTCCATCCGAATGTTTTTAAAAAGCTCGGGACTGGGGTTGGAGTCGTGGGAATTCCTCACCATGAGGGTTTTAAGCAGATCAAGGTAAAATTCGAAATGCGCGAAAATCTTCCGGTCGTGAAATTGCCAGACTTGGAAAAAAAGATACGACCGAGACAGTTTCCGCCAACTCACAGCCAGGCTCCGGTGCAAAACGAAAAATCCATTTGATGAAATCAGGTTTGCACCTGTGCCCATAAGCAAACTCGGATGATCCCTTTTTTTGAAATTGGAAACGAAAATTTCACGGAGGTTAGAGTGAAGAAGATCATTTCACTTTTAATGATCCCAATAACTCTGATGACCACAGCCTGCTCGACAATGGAAAAATCAGTTCTTCTTGGAAGCACCATCGGATTCGGCCTAGGAGCCGGAGTTGGTGGGTCCATGAATCCCGAAAACGGCAAACTTCCGGGAGCCGCCATCGGTACGCTGATAGGCGGTTTAATCGCCTGGGATGCTTTTAAGAAAAAGGACGCCAAGGACAAAATGAAAACACCCGAAGCCCCACCGCCACCGGTGGAGTTTTCTGGCAACAACAGCACGAGCGGAAATACGCCAAAACTTCGCCCGGCCCAGGTCCGGGTTCGTTATGTCGAGGATCAAGTCAAAGATGGAACATTCGTGCCAGCCCACTTTGAGTATGAAATAGCGGAACCCGCTCGCTGGGAGAACGGAAAATGAGTAAAACCGCTTTTCGATTTCAACCAGAATTCAAGAGACCCAGTTTTTCAAACCGCCGTCTTATGGACCGCGACGTGAAACTTTTGGAGCTTCTGGCTCTCTATGGATGTGTCAGTATTGAGCGAATAAAATCGGAACTCTGGAACAATAAAGAGAACCTACGATCCCATTATCGTAGACTTGGGGTTTTACGAAATCAGGGTTGGATTGAAAAAGTTGAAGGCGACGAAAAGAGAATCATTGGTTATCGGCTGTCAAGATCTGGGAAGGCTTTTCTGAGTTCGATTTTGGCAACGAGCGAGCCTATTGAATTTAATCGAAGGAGCTACAAAACACAATTTGAGCACGATCAGTTAATGATCGACCTCCGCAGATTGTTTACATCAAGTCCAGTGATCAAGGATTTTAAAACCGAGGCCGAAGTTACAAGGGAAATCACAAAAGGAGTACAAAAGTCCTTCGATTGGAAAAAGGCTCCTACAATACCCGACGCAACTTTTGTACTTTTGCTATCCGATAAAACAATGCGGGTCGCAATTGAGCTTGAACTCAGTGCCAAAAATAAGGCGAGATACCAAAGGATTTTTAGAAATCATTTACTCACTGATCGTTGGAGCATTGTCTTTTATATCGTGAAAGATCAGAAGCTTCTTGATCACTTGAGGGAGCAACTCCGACACTGCAAAGAAAGTGACGTTCAAGTTCGAGTATCAAAGCAGATCAATGGAATTTACTTCGGCTCTCTTGAAAGTGTCTTGAGAGATGGGCTGAAAGCGACTTTTTTCAATGGAAAACAGGAAATCTCCTTAGCAGAAATTTCCCAAGCACAGAAATCCAAATGAGCGTCGTAACCGCTGCTCTTTAAATTCAGGGAGCGAAACTGTTGGCCCACGGATGTGCCAACAGAAAGCGGTCTTTCGACCGCGAATAAAACCAAGCTAAGCCACTGAAACCACGAAGACCACCCCCACCGCACCATGCCTGAGCCATTGGGCCTTTTCGTTCCCGACCCCTCCCACCCTACATGCAAGCATGTTTAACGGTTGGAAGGGGTCGGGAACGGTCCCAAAGATCACATACATGGTGCGGTGGGGGTGGGAGGACATACCAAAGATTATTTAAGGGGAAGGGGTTCGGGGAGGAGGAGGACAGGGAACAAATACGGGAACGGGAACAAGGCATGAGGCACGAGGGTCAAGAAATTCAATCAATCGAATTCAAATTCCAGGTCAGATCAATGAATCAAAGTTTATAGCGTCGGAATAGCGGCGCGGAGAAGGAATAACAAATGAAAATTCAATTTATGATTTCAATGATCGTGGCAGTCAGCATGGGTCTCGCGGCTTGCGGCAAACACAATGACAATCCATCAGTGCCAGAGGCGGCATCACCACCACCGGCTCCAGTGATCTATCAAGTCAACGGAATGGCCGCTTCTGATTACTACGGTCAGTTTCTCTTTAAACCAACGGAAACTTGTGACAAGCCCGATGTCTTTTATAGATTCTTGGCCTCTGAAGATGCCAAGATCGCTGTGAACTACCACGGTCAGGATGTCGTCGCAGAGTTGTCGGTCCTAATGTATCCCGATCATAGCTTCAAGGCGTCTTATCTGGAAAAAGATGTCATTGAATACACTGACTACGGATATTCCTGGAAGACAAGTCGTAAGAAAATCATTCGCGGTCAGTGGCAGGTTGTGGAAACCAGACTGGAGCTTTCAGGTCTTGGGACCGCCATCGGTGTCCAACTCGGGAACCCAGGTCAACCGGGTCTATTTTTAAAAGTGAACTCGGACCTTGTGACTCCCGGTCTTGCTGGCCAAACCATGACGGTGAGGTACGTCTACGCCGACCATGTTCCGGTTCCAGGTGCTGATCCCTGCGAATAAGAAGAACGAACCTATCCCCCTGCTGATCCACAGACCATGACCTATCACTGCCGTCTTCAATGCGCGTTCCCCCAGAAAACATTTTAGAGAGAAAGTGAAAAATAAAAATGGATTGTTACAATTCTAAAAATGAAGAAATCAAAAACGAAATCTGTCGAGCCTTTATCAAATTCCTGATTAGCCTCACCTCATTGATGCCAATTCTCATAGTGGCAATGGGGGCGGCGGTTTTTATTAACCAACTCTTCGCACCGCCATTTGGGTTCATGTGCAAGAGCGTCCCTGCCGAAATCGCAAGGCCAAAGCATAAGGTTGAACCCCTTCGGGTCATTCCTCTTGGGGAACTAAAAAAGGAAAACGCCATTTCACATCAAATCGCGGAACCGCGCTCTGATGAAGACAAAGACAAATAAGGATGCACTCCTTCGGAGTGCGCCACCATAGTTGGTCGAGGCTGTCATCGCTTGCATTTTCGGGGACTCTGATTCAGGGCTTCACGCCAAAGCCTTCAGCTTTGTCATGCTTCCCTGAACGCTTTTAACAAAGCGATCAGAGTCCCCGAGCAACCGCCGCCAGCACTCTCCTTTTTTTTCCTCCCCCCGCCCTCCCGGGGCGAAGGCGGTGGGGGAAAAAATTTTCTTCTGAAAACCGGAAACCAAAAAAAGAGGAGTTTAAAATGAACATCAATACGACCACAGAAAAGAAAGTGTCTCGCGAGCTTCGAGCAGTCCTTCGAATTATCAACGCCGACGAAGAACTGAAACAAAAAGCGCTCCCTTATATTTCTATCCCACATGAAACCATCGACTGGGATGGAATTTGGAAAAATGATTTTGGTGGTGGCCACAGTGCCGCTCTGATTTTTGCTAAAGCCATTTGGTGCGACAAGGTTATAACTCAAGCCGATCCCTTTGACCGAGCCTTTGCAATGGATTCAAAGCTGCAATTGGCCGTAATTGAGGCCCTGGCGATCCGCTGGGGATTGATGAAGTAACTGGAGGAATAAAAAATGGAAGGTTCACAAAAAATTGTGATTTCTTCCCACGCCGATCAACGACTGGAGTCTATGTTAAAAATGGTTAACGAGGATTTTCAAAGTGGCCGAGTCAAAAAAGCAGAACTGACTTCATGGATTATTTGCGAATTTGAAACAAAACACTTTTCAAAGTCCATCGACAAAATCCGCGAAGATCACTTCGATGAAGTGGCGCACTTGAAATCAATTTTAAAGCAAGTGGAACTTGCTAAAAAATCGGATCAAGAAATTGATGTTGACCGCTTGTTAGGCTCGCTAAAAAACCGCCTGCCAAAACAGCGGCAGGCACGACAACCTGACGCCGAAAAAGTTGACACTGATTTGAATATTGAAAGAGGCAACGATGTGAAAAAATAGAAAGCGATTTAAATTTTCTCATGGGCACCTGCCACGGAGGGCCGGTGCCCTGTCACCTCTGATTGACCAATGCCGGTTTAAGAAGAATTGAAATGCTTAACCGCAGGAGTCAAATAACATGGATCTGAATGTTGAATTCATCCAGGTCGAAATTACGAGGGAACTATATGAGGAAAAAGTAACCAAATTAATTGATGCGCTACTCGCACTTGACGAGATTTTATTCCAGGAGGAGACTACCTCCCAAGCCGATCCTAAGGAGGCTGCATGAAACGAGTCGGAATCTACATCCGAGTGAGTACGGAAGAACAAGCCAGAATTCAAGATGGCTCGCTAGTTTCTCAAAGACAAAGACTTTTGGAATACGTTGACGGACAAATACGCCGTGAAAAAAACTGGGGCTCCGTCGTTGATATTTATTGCGACGAAGGAAAATCCGCAAAGGATATGAATCGCCCTGAGTTCCAAAGGCTTTTGCAAGATGTGAAAACAGGCCGAATCAATTTGATCTTGGCAACTGAGCTTTCGCGCCTCTCGCGCTCCATTCGGGATTTTTGCGAGCTTTGGGATATTTTCAAAAAGCACCAATCAAGCTTTATTACCCTGCGTGAACAATTCGACACGACAAGCGCCGCAGGCGAAATGATGGTTTTCAATTTAATAAATTTTGCTCAGTTTGAACGAAAACAAACGGCTGAACGTATCTCTGCCAATTGGCTTTCTCGGGCGAAGCGTGGACTTTGGAACGGCGGCAGTATGCCACTGGGATTTGATCGCAATCCCAGAAGTCGGGGCGAGTTGTTGTTGAATCCCGTTGAAGCCGAACAAGTGAAAAAGATTTTTTCGACGTTCTTGCATATCGGAAGCGTTCGTCAGACTTGCCGTGAACTTACAAAGATGGGCTACTTTTCAAAGAAGTTCATCAACAAGCATGGGGTTGAAAAAGGCGGCGGCCACTTTACAGTGCCAAGTCTCTATCGAATTTTGACCAATAGAGCTTATATCGGTCTTCGGGAAGTGAATGGTCCCAATAGCCAAGCTGATGTGGTCAAAGCCTCCTGGTCGCCCATCGTAGATCTTGAGATATTCAATCAAGTACAGGAAAAACTAAGTGCCAACCGGAACAAGACTAAGCCTGAAGAATGGAAAAAATATCCTTACCCAATGACTGAAATTTTGATTTGCGGGGAATGTGGAAAACACCTCGGCGGAAAATCAGCGCATGGAAAAACGAAAAAACACCACTACTATGGACACCCTCGTCAGCTTCACAGTGACGGAGTTTCGCATTTGAAAAGGTGCCGCCTAGAGCGGGTGAGGGCCGAACGAATTGAAACCATGTCCATTGGAGCCTTAAAGACTTTAATCACAAAGCCTGGGCTCTTGGATCATTGGATGGAGGTTTATACCCAATCCTCAAGTTCTGAAATTCCGGCGTTGGAGGGTCGCTTAAAATCCCTCGACTCCGATATTGGCACAAATGAAAACCGCATGAAGAATTTGGTGATGAGGATTTCGGACCTCCCTTCGGATGTTTCAGCCGATATTTTTTTCGAGCAGATCAAGGAGCTAAAATCAAAAGTGGTTTCTTTGAAATCCACGAAAGATGAGTTGATGTCGAAGTCAAAGGTTCTTAAGGGACAGCAGATTGACAAGGACGCCCTAAAAGCTAAAGTCGCTCGGACCTTGAGGGCTCTTGAACATTCCCCGGTCGAACGGCAAAAGCCCATTTTTTCTAATCTGATAAAATTTGCTGAACTGCACCCGAACCGAATCAGGATCGGATTATATGCCCCTGTCGGCGGTATCGACGGGACTCCAGGCCCTGAAAAACAAAAAGCCACCGGGACTGAGGGGATTCCTCAGTCTCTAAGTGGCTTAAATTTAAATGGAAATTTAAAGATGAACTCTGAAAACCTTTTACCATTCTGTAACCGTGGGAGTTCGACCACTGTTACGAATGGTGCCCCGGGCCAGACTTGAACTGGCACGCCCGTGTTAACGAAGCTCAGGATTTTAAGTCCTGTGCGTCTACCAATTTCGCCACCGGGGCAGTTTAAAAAAGAAGCATCAAAAAAACATTTTTTTGCTATCTTGTCACCACATTTTTTTGTTTTTTTGGTGACTGAACATAAAAAATTTATGATTGATTTTTTTTTGAGCAAACTGCAACATTGACAACTTGATGAAGATATTAATCTCTGCTTTCAAAAAATTAATTCTGCTTAAGTATTTGTTTTTCTTACTTCTCTTGTTATTTGTGACTCATTCATTGTGCGAACAGTTTTTAATGAAAAAACTGGAATTTTCCTTAAGGGAAAGCCAAAATACCAATTTAGATTTATTTTTTTATGGAAGTCTTAATCTCATTAATTCTCTGTTTTTTCCTGCACTTATTTCTCTATTCACAATCTTTTATTTAAAGAACCCTTCTTGGTGGTTCTTTCTTACGATAAGAAGTACTGATATAGAATCTTTCATCATTGAGTCACTTCGAAGTTGGGGAAAAACAATTTGGTGGGGCTTCTTGTTTATCCTTCCTGGATTCTATAAGTTTTTAAGCTATTCCTACGTTCCTTTTATTGTCCTTCTGGAAAAAAAATATGATCAAGGATTGGTGGATGCCTTGAAAGAATCGGAACGAATTTTTCTCTCACGGAAATGGGCCAGCCTTTCGACTTTGCTTTTTTTTCAAATGATTTTACCAATAATGCTGAGCTCATTGCTTGATTCTTACCAAAATTTTAATGAGAATCCCTGGCTCGCCATCTTGAGCTCTGTTCTGCAAGGAACTTTGAGCCTTGTTGGATTTCTGATTCTGATGGAACTTTATCTTCAAGATAATGTTTCTTCTAATTTGAATGAAACCTTGGGACCTTCTTTGGATTCAACTCATACAGCTCATTGCTAAAGGATTTTTGTGGAATTATTTTTTAACTGGAAAGATATTAAAAACAAAGGGCGCGGCTTAACTTTTGACGATGTTTTAATTGTCCCTGCAAAATCAGATGTCAGATCAAGAAAGGATCCCAGTCTGGGGACTCAATTAACAAAAAATAAATGGATGGAAATGCCCATCATCTCTGCAAATATGGATACGGTCACTGAATCTGCGATGGCCATTGCTATGAACCAACTTGGGGGCGTAGGCATTTTACATCGATTTATGACCATCGAAGATCAAGTCAAACACGTAGAAAAGATGAAGGCGCAGGGGCTTAAAAATATTTCTGCAAGCATTGGTGTGAATGACGACTATCAAGACCGCGCTCGATCTTTAATAAAAGCTGGCGTGAATATTCTGACTATCGATATTGCCCACGGCCACTCGATACAAATGTTTGAAACGGTGAAGTGGTGTAAAGATAATTTTTCTTCTATAGATATTATTGCAGGAAATGTCGCCACCCCCGAAGCAACAGAAAATCTTATTCAATCAGGGGCTGATGCCATTAAAGTAGGAATTGGCCCAGGCTCTATGTGTACGACCCGAATTATTACAGGCGCTGGCGTTCCGCAGTTAACAGCCATTGCCCTGTGTTCTGAAGTGGCAAAGGAATACAGAGTTCCTGTCATCGCTGATGGGGGAATCAAAACCTCCGGAGATATTGTAAAAGCCTTTGCTGCTGGGGCGAGCTCTGTGATGCTTGGAGGCATGCTTTCTGGAACCATCGAAACTCCAGGAGAAATTAAAAATGGAAAAAAGCAGTATCGAGGCATGGCTTCCAAATCAGCCCAAGTTTCTTGGCGTGGAGGTGTCCCCGAAGGCATGGCTCCAGAGGGAGAATCCACTTTGGTTTCAGTTAAAGGACACGTCAATGACGTGATTCTGGAACTCTCTGGAGGGATTCGCTCTGGAATGAGCTATATCAATGCCGTTCAAGTTAGCGAGATTTGTGATAAAGCTAGATTTATTGAGATGACTTCCTCTGGAATGTTTGAATCTAGGGCCCATGGCTTATTTAGATAGACCCATTGGTGTTTTTGATTCAGGAATTGGAGGACTTACCGTTTTAAAGGGATTGATAGAGTTTCTTCCCAGCGAACGATGGATCTATCTAGGTGATACCGCAAGGCTTCCCTATGGAAACAAATCCTCAGAAACCATTAGAAGCTACACTTTAAAAAATTTGAAATTTTTAACCCAATTTAATTGTAAAGCCTTTATAATTGCCTGCAATTCAGCATCTGCGCAATTTGATGATCCCTTCTTTGAAGAAATTCCCGTGTTTAATGTTATAGATCCCGGAATCAAAGCCGCAATTTCTTTTGGATTAGATAAAAGAATTGGAATTCTTGGTACAAAGGCAACTATCCACAGTCAGGTTTATACCAAGAAACTTCAAGCCGCTCATTATACCGGGGAGATTTTTTCACAGGCCTGTCCCCTTTTTGTTCCCCTCGTCGAGGAGGGATTATTTGAGGATCCTATCACCGACATGGTTATCAACAAGTACTTAACAGAAATGAAAAAAGTAAGAATTGAATCTCTTATTTTAGGTTGCACCCACTATCCTCTACTTAAAAAGAGCATTCTTGATTTTTTTTCAAAGAATTTGGATGCTTGTGATCAGGGACCCAATCAAATAAATCTTATCAATTCTGCATTTTTTCTGAGTGACATGATTAAAAAGAAAAATTTAATCCAAAATCATTATTTGCAAAAGACTCAGGACCTTTCAATTAATATCATGACCACAGATGATTATCGAAATGTTAAAGACCTTGCCTTGAAAATCCTTGTAGGTCATGCAACTCGTTTTGAAACTATTGATATTGATTCTCAATACTCCAGCTTATTGCTTTAAATGCAAATTTCCTTTGCTCGAGGTTGCAAATTGTAATCGTTCGACATGCTGGCCCCATAGGCGCCACAATCAGCTATCACTAGGAAATCATCTTGTAGGACCTCTGGCAAATTTCTATTCTTACCTATAAAATCTGAAGACTCGCAAATGGGTCCAACAATTTCATAGTTAAAAACCTTTTTCGGAGGCAATGAAATTTTTAAAGGAAGAACGTCATGGTAAGCTTCATACAAGGAAGGACGTGCCAAATGATTCATCCCTGTATCTAAAATTATAAATTCTTTAAAAGGAGTTTTTTTAACGTACTGAACTTGTGACACGAGGACTCCACCGTGGGCTACCAACCATCGCCCCGGCTCTGACTGAATTTCAAATTGGGGAATAAGATCTTTGAGCTCTCCTAACTCTGAGAAAAGAGTCTTGGCGTACTCTTGAAGCAACTGATCTTCATGAATGAGATCTTGTTTTTGATAAAAAACTCCCAGTCCCCCACCGACATCGAAGCAATGGCATTCAGGAAAATATTGATGCAGTGTCAAAAAATATTTCTTAAGCTTTGCCAATGAATCGTTTAATGGAGCAAATTCCATCATTTGAGACCCTAAGTGTAACGAAACTCCCTGAACACTCAGATGATTTTTGTTTTCCAAACAAATTTTTAACAGATCGTCAAAAGAATCTAAATCAATTCCAAATTTATTATCCCTCAACCCCGTGGCGATATAGGGATGCGTTTCAATACTGATATTTGGATTTAGTCGAAAGGCCACTCTTATTTTTTTATTTTTTAATTTGATATCTTGTTTGGCAATTTCAAGAATTCTTTCTAATTCCGGAAGGCTTTCAACATTAATTTGATAAATATCCAATTCTAATGCTTGATGGAGTTCATGTTTAGTTTTTCCAACCCCACTATAAACAATATCCTGAGGCCTAAAACCCACGCGAAGAGCCTGGTTAATTTCCCCAAGACTCACCACATCTGCCCCTAGTCCTCGTTGCAAAAGTAATTTCAAAATCTGTTGATTTGGGTTGGCTTTCATCGCATAAAAAAGTTTCACATTTAGCAGAGCAGATTTCATTTGATCAATTCGATCGGCCAAGAAATCTAAATCGTAAACAAACAATGGACCCGAATAATTCGACAAAAGTTCTTGAAAAGATTTATGGCCTTTTGAGTTTTGAAACACTAATTGTTTCTCAACATAAATTAAAAATTCTTTGGTATGTTGATTGCTTTGATTACTTTGATTACTTTGATTATTTTGATTATTTTGATTATTTTGCATTTTCATAGGTTTACTGAATTCATTTAGTTACGGAAACATATTATGTTCATATCCCTTGATAGTAAACCTCTATCTTTTCAAATTTTTAAAATATCTTTTAATATGCCTCATTAGGAAAATAGGATGGTTTAGTAACTGAAGAGAAAATCCCAGAAAAGAGTGTATAGTAATCATCCCAGTCTGTAAAGTCATTGCACATTTCTGTCGAATTCTGCGTATTGTAATCACACCCCGTGCCCTCTACACCTACAACATCCGGATCCCCTGAAGTGCCCATTGAAGTTCCATAAGTTAAAAATTCCTTATAGGTATTCCACTCCCTTACTGAGACAATTATCTGATGAATGACTTCTTTATCTTTATCTAAGCATTGCCAACGGTAATAGGGGCTTCCCGACCTCAACGTTGTTCCACTCCTGTCATCTATGGGATCTATTTGATAAGGGTACGTAGAGCTCCCTGAACTGTAACCATTATGATTGTGTTTTCCAGAAGTAAAATAATTTGCAATGCCAAAATTATTTCCAGCATTTGCGGACTTAATAGGTGCCGTTATTTCATAGACATCGTTTTTCCCAACGCCCACAGTATATAAAATTTCAGAAGCGGGGTAACCTGTCTTTGTGTATAAACTCCAATCTGTTTTTCCTTGCCCCCCCAAGCACCCTTTGACATCCCCACCCCAAGTGGATTTCCCGTAGGAGGTTACCGGTGACCCACCCGCTACCGTAGTAACTACGGTTTTAGTATAAGATCCAAAACAGCAATTGGGTCCAGGACTTTCCGTGTGATCATATACACAAATCAACTTATCATTATTTGCATCATAGCTGGCCTCTGTACCAGTACATGACGCTACCCCATCAATCACGCAGCTCAAGGATAATAAATTCCCGCTCACATCTAATGATTTAGAAATTGAAACAGTTGAGGGGCCATAACCAGACTCCCAATTATAGTACCAATAGGGAGTGTATGACATATAGCTACACATAGAACTCGGAACATTATACTGAAACTTCATTCCATTAAAGTACAGATCCAATTCGTTGACATCGAGAATGCATTCAATATTTTGAGAAGCGGCTCCCGACGTAATTTCACACTTTTTATCGTAGTTATTTTTTTGACTCATATAATAAGGGTATTTTCCATCATCAAACAACCTGACATAAAACGATTCTTCCTGAGTAACACCTTTTGTTGGGTTTAATGTAGATGAGTTCGAAGTTTCGATTGGTGTTTTTGAACTTTCAGATCCACAGCTTGAAAATAAAAATAATAAAAGAAAGCACCCTACTATTTTGATAAACCTAAAGTGAAAATAAGTATCCATTTTAGCTCCTAAGCATTTTAGAACATCAAGAGCTTTATCGGATATCCCCACCTCCGGTTAAGTCTAGAACTACACTGGACTCAATTGGAAAAAATGAGTCATTGCCAATTTTTTCTTTTCTGGATATACCAATTCCTATCTTTAAGTAACTTTGTAAATTAGTGACAGGAATTCGATGAATACATTTAAATTAATTACCTTAACCCATACTGAGAAAAACTTACCTATTTTTATGTATACTTTTGGGAATCAGGGGAATCAAATTTTAATTCTTGGAGGTGTTCATGGCGATGAACCAGAGGGAGTCATTGCCGCCCAAGGTCTGTTAAGCTGTTTTTTAGAAAAATATGACTTTAATCTTCAAATTACTTTGATACCTGAATTCAATATAGAAGGAATTCTTAACAAACAAAGAACTAATTCCAAAGGTGTGGATTTGAATCGAAATCTACCCACACTAGACTGGTCTCCTGAATACAAAACGCCTCGATATTATCCAGGAACTAAGTCCCTAAGTGAAAGAGAAAATCAAGCTCTGGTGAGACTCATTGAGACTCAAAACTTTAAATTAATTTTGAGTCTCCATTCTTGGAATCCCATGATCAATGTCAATGGACCTAGTTGTGAACCCGAGGCAGGTATCTTAAAAAAACACACGGGTTATTCTATTGAGGGAGATATCGGCTATCCAACCCCTGGAAGCCTTGGCACCTATGCAGGCAAGGAAAGAAACATACCAACTATTACCTTTGAAATTCAACGTGACATCGACTTCAAGAAAATCATGGACATTCATGTTCCCGCCTTACTTGAAGCTCTTAAGAGTTCAGAGAAACGCACCTAAAAGAAGGAGCCCTCATGGTATTAGAGAAAGTGATTCATAAAATACAAGCGGATCTTAAGGAAGGAATGCCCTTTGAAGATCTCTCCAATGAGGATAGAACTTCCATCTATGAAGTTCTTCATCTTCTAGATCATGGAAAAATAAGAGTTGCAGAGAAAGTTGCTTTAACCACAGATAATTCATCTGCTAGATCAGATGGATCAGAATTTCCACCTATTGAATCCAGCTGGAAAACCAACGAATGGATTAAGCAAGCCATTCTTTATTATTTTCGTTTGCAGAAAATGCATCTTTATCAGCTTGAAGAATTTCGTTTTTTTGACAAAATTCCTGTAAAAAAATGGACTGGAGAGGAAAATGTACGCGTCGTCCCTCCTGCAATGGCCAGATATGGATCCTACATCGCCAGTGGCTGTATTCTCATGCCGTCTTATGTGAACATAGGTTCCTTTGTGGATAGCGGCACCATGGTTGATACCTGGGCGACAGTTGGCTCCTGTGCCCAAGTTGGAAAAAATGTTCATTTGTCTGGTGGGGTCGGTTTGGGAGGTGTCCTCGAACCTCTCCAGGCTCAACCTGTAATTGTTGAGGACAATGCCTTCATTGGCTCAAGATGCATCATTGTCGAAGGAGCCCTCATCCAGGAAGGAGCCGTCCTTGGCGCTGGCGTCACTATCACCTCAAGTACTAAAATCGTAGATGTTACAAAATCAACACCGATTGAATACAAAGGTATAGTACCAAAAAATTCAGTAGTGATTCCAGGAACGCTCAACAAGAAATTCCCCGCAGGAGAGTTTGCCGTTCCCTGTGCTCTCATCATCGGAAAAAGAAAACCAAGCACAGACCTAAAAACATCCCTCAATGAAACCTTAAGGGAATTTCAAGTTTCTGTTTAACTCAGGTGTTTCAGTGAGTGTATTTGAAAAGAGTTCAGACTTTTCAAATACACTCTGATTAATTTTTTTGTCTGAGGGCTTGGGAAGGTGTAATTTGTTCCAAAGCCCTTGTCGGGATGTAAGCTCCTAAAAAAGAAATTAGGATACTGATCGCCACAACCGTAGCAACCAAACCAAACTCCACCCGAGCGGGAATGGTTGAATCATAGTAAATATCTGGTAAAAGATTAAGAGGGTATTTTTCAATATAGAGTCCCAAGCTCAACCCTAAAAACGTACCAGCAAAAAGTCCAATGGATGAGATGACCATTCCCATTTTAATAAAGATTTGAATTGTTTTTTTTTGAGATAACCCTAAAGTTCTGAGCATTGCAATATCTCTGGTTTTTTCTGAAATAAGCAAAGCTAAAACGGTAATAATAGAAAAAGAAGAAATAATCCCCGCTAAACCTAAAAAAATACCTATCATGATTTTTTCTAGTTTTAAGGAATAGAACAAAGCTGAATTTCGATCCATCCAAGTTTCTACGATCCAATCTTTTTCTGAGGATAAAAACTCTTTAAGATCTTCCTTAAATCGATCTGTTTTTAATGGATTTTGGAACCAAACTTCTATGCCCACTTGTCGGCTCAAAGACGACTTTAAAGAATTTAAAGACAAATCACGAAGATAGAACAAATATTGTGAATCAATATCTGCCAGATTTGTCGAAATAGTTTTCTTGACTCTTACCTTTTCAAATACGGGAACTTCACCAGGGGCCAAGAGTAAACTCTCGGGTGGAGATACCATAATAAAATCTCCCTCAAAAACCCCCATGGATCTAGCTAAATCAATTCCCAAATAGACCTCATTGACCCCAGGCGCTTCCACCAACGACCATTGATCATTCATAGCTAAACTATCAGGATAAGAACTATTCGCGCTTTTATCAGTTTTTTTTAATTTATTATTTTCTAATTCGACAAGATTCTGATTAAAAATTTCTAAACTTTTACGAGAAAAGCCCTGTGCTATGGCTCCGCGAAACTGACCATCCATGCTCCGAAGAATAACATCTTGAGATTCAAAAATTGAAAAACTCTTAATGCTTTTATCTTTCAATTTTTCCAAAACCTGATGTTTTTCTAAAAAGCCAACATTTTTATTCGATGTTTTAATCATGGTTACATGAGGCTCTAAGGACACAATTCTTCTTTCAATTGTTTGATTCATCCCACTCATGATAAATAAAACAATAAAAAACGCAAAAATAGAAACACCAATGCCAATCATAGATAAACGCGAAATTCTTCTTACTAGATTTCCGGCCCGATTGGAAAGTATCAATTTCTGAAACAAAAAAACAAGCATCGACAGCCATTTTATGTTACCTAGGCACTTAATCAATTAAAATTTTTGATTTTTTTGATTTTTCTCTTGCTGGTTTTCTTTCTCCTTGTCCTATTTCCTTATCTTCTTCTTCTTTAACTTCCTGAACTGAAGATCTAATAAAAAAGTTTTTCTGCATGGCTTTCATCAAAATAGTAGCCTCATCCAGAGCTTCCAAGGCCCTTTTTGCGACCGTTGGTATTTCTGGACCGTAGGATTTTAGCATTCCCGTGACTGTTTTAAAATCCTGAGTCATTTGGGTCAGGCTTGCAGTGAGCTCCGCTAAATTAGACGCTAATTCTGGATTTTTTCGATTAAGTTCAGGCAAAATTCTATTAAATTCTTTGGTCAAAATGACAGTTTGAACTAAGGTTTTCTTTAAATTCTGATCATAAGTTAAATGCTTGCTTAATTTCGTAACCTCCTCGCTCATCGCGTTCATATTGCCAAGCAAAGGATCGAGCTGATCAAAAATCCGAACCATCGATTGGGTTCTCGTCTTGTCTAAAAATGTCTCCATCAAATACTGAACATTTTCCAACATTCCTGAAATTTTTTCTAATGAAGATCCTAATTTTTTTCCGCTCATTAAGGTCATTAAATCAAGTGTCTCTTCGGAAGGAATCACCGACCCTTCAGCGACTAAAGTCCCCTCATCACTACCCACACTGACTTCCAAAACCCTATCCCCAATGACAAAAGGTCTGACAAGTTGAGTATTAGAATCAGAACGGATTCTGTTTTGAAACTTTCCTATCACATAAAAAACAACTTTAATTTTATTATTTCCTAAAAGTTCAATTTCCTCGACACTGCCAGCTCTTAAACCCGCCATTTGAACGACAGTTCCTGAGTGAATCCCTTCAGCAGAATTAAATACCGTTTGGTATTTAAATTTGTTTTCAAACCATCCCTGCTTCACCGCCACACTCAGCGCTGTGACTATGGACCCAACGATAGCTAACATTACAAACAACCCTGCGACTCTTTCAAATTTGTTAAACTTTACATGCATCATAACGTAGCTACCTTTTTGAATTCGTTTTCATGGCGGTACAAAAAACCATTATCCAGATGGACGGTCGTGTGGGGTATCAGACTCATAAATTTTTCATCATAAGAAGTTATAAAAATATGTTTTAAGTTTTTTTGTTTTTTATGAAACTCAATCAAGTCTAAAAACTGCAAACTAATTTCATGTCCCAATCCTACTGATGGATCATCTAGTAATAACACTTGGGGATCAATGACCATAGCCCTCAATAAACAAGCAATCTTCCTAATTCTTCCAGGAATGTGAGCGGGTCTTTCATCTTTAAATTTTTCTAATTCAAACTTCTTAATAAGAAGTTTTACCTTTTCTTCAGCTTGATCTAAGCTGATCAATTTGTGATATACCAAGGGCAACATTAGGTTTTCATAAACCGTTCGATTATTTATTAATCCACCGTAATCAAAAGTATAGCCTATCGACAAACGGTAAGGTAAAAATTCTTCAAAAGTCATCTCCATGACATCCTGATCATTTATTAAGTACTTACCTGATTGAGGCACAATCAAGCCTGCAAGTATTTGCAAGAGAGTTGATTTTCCAGCCCCTTGTTCCGATTTAATTAAAGTTGTTTCTTCTTGAGGGAACTCAAAATCTGCATTTTTTAGAATAGGATCTTGGGATTCATGTTGAAAATAAACACCTTCAAATTTTAAGCGATTTATTTTTGGAATGACAAATCCACTTTCCATTAAATGACTCCTATTTTTTTCAATTGATTTAAATAAACAAGGGCCGTCACGGACATATTAAAAACGGTGACATAAATAATACTTTTCACTACCGCCTGAGTGGTTACTTGAGGAACTTCATGGGGACTTTTTTTAACACTTAACCCCTGATAACAGGAAACAACAAAAATGATCATCCCACTAAAACTATTCTTCAAAAAAAAGATGAGAACGTCTTCCTTGGCAAAAGCACGCAATACACTTTCTGAATAGAAACTAAAGGGAATATTGTGAATAAATTGGGTGATCACAAACCCACCCACAATAGCAATGAGTATAAAATAAAAGGCCAAACACAAAACACTGATCACGCCACCAACCATTCGCGGAAAAACTATAAAACTAAGAGGGTTAATTCCCAGGGATTCCAAAGCTTCAATTTCTCTGTTGGCTCTCATATTACCAACCTCTGTTGAAACGGCAGTTCCACTTCTTGCAATGACAACTAATGCCGTTAACAAAGGGCCTACTTCTCTGACCAAAACCAATACCAATAAATTTCCAATCATCTCGGTGCCACCTAGAATCGTAAGATTACTCATCCCTTGAATGATTAAAATACTTCCGGTTGCTAGGGCCAATATGGTAATGAGAGGCATCGCTTGCCAACCAGTAAAATAGATCTGTGTCGACAAGACGGAGATAATCGTTCGCAACCCTTGAGTGTGGTCCAAAATTGCCGCACGAAATGACAAATAAACCATCATAAATATTTTAAAAGTATATTCCAAATTACTTGTAATCGAACGGCCTAAATCTTCTACGGTATCCCAAATAATATTCATGATGAATGTATCGGATAGAATATCAAAACAATTACACGACTTTTAGCTAAGTTCTTTAAACTAAGTTAAGACAATCAATACACCCAGAGAGAATAAAATATCGATTTTAGCGTTTCTTGAACCAAATCATTAAATTCATAATTGTCTTTTGATAAATAAAGTGGATTTATTTTTATTTCTATATTATTCGGATATATTTTTCGAAAAGTTTGATGGGCCCTGTACATGTGAATTTGCGAGGTGATTAATATCACATCTCGGCACTTCAAAAGTTCGACTAAGGGCAAACTCTGAATGGCATTTCCAAAAGTGGTTTCACTTCTTTTCTCAAGAACCACATCCGCTTCATTGATCTCTGGATAATAAGCCCACATTGGAAAAATTTGCTTAAACTGCGAATTCGGATTTACGCCTGAAATAATGAGTTTTTTTACTGATTTATTGGCAAGAAGATCGATACCTTCTCTGATCCTCCCTGGACCACCGGTTAGAACGACAGCGCAATCGGCATCAAATCGCGTGACTTCCTTTTGGTCCAGTAAGAGAGTGACTCTAGCATATTCAAAATAAAATTGAATCAGAAAAATCATTATCAGAAACAAAAAAGAACCAAAAACTATTTTCTTCTTTGTTTGCATGGTCTTCCCAACTTCTAGTACCTAAACGCCACTACTTCAATCTCTACGTTAACACCCTTAGGTAAGCCACTGACTTCGACGGTAGATCTAGCGGGTGGGAATTCTTTAAAAAACCGAGAGTAAACCTCATTGACTATAGGGAAATCCTTCATTGACGTTAAAAAAATGGTTGTTTTTACGACATTTTTAAAATCACAACCGGCTTCTTTCAAAACGGCATCAATATTTCTAATTACCAACTCCGTTTGTGCAGAGATATCTCCACTTAAAACTTGATTTGTTTTTGGGTCTAAGGGAATTTGACCGCTGCAAAATAAAAAATTCCCAATTTGAATGGCTTGGCTGTAAGGCCCTATAGGCTCTGGCGCTCCAGATGTTTTAATAATTTTTTTCATAAATTCCTTTCAAAAGTAAAAAACCATTCCGGCACGCAAAGGAGAATCAGCAACGGTTCTAAATCTGACTTCCTTCAATGAGGCAATCCCCGCACCACCTTCAAAACTAAATCCCAAGGATTCGAGTCCAGTAAAAAAGAACTCACCGCCAAACAAAGCATTTAGCTCAAAACCGTTTTGCTTATCTCCGGCATTTTCAAAATTAACAATACCCAACTGTCCACCAAAATAAAAATTCATTTGATTCTCTCTAAAAAGGATCTTTCGAACTCCGCCGGTAAAGGCAAACTTTGACTGATTTTTTTGGGTATCGATCCCCATACCCCCAGTGACGGCAAAATCATTATTAGGAAAAAAAACAACAGCAACAGAAGGAACATCTTCGGAGGTATTATTTTTAATACCAATTCCCAAACGATTACCAAGTTCTTTTGCAAAAAGAACTTGAGAGCCCAATGCCATCAAAAACACAATTCTCATTATTTTCATTTTGTCTTCCCTGATTACCTACAATTTTTCAGTTTCAGTTCTTTTATTTTCTTTTTTTACAATGTCTATCTCTGCAGAAATCCTAAACTTATGAGATTCTGCAAATTTAGCCATTTCAGAAACCCAATCAATCTTGTTGAAGATCTGAGTGATTTCCTTCGATACCCTTTGAGTCAGTTCATCCTTAGATTTATTTGCACTTTGAATAAGTATATTTAAAATCTCTTTAGGTAACTTGAGCTCTTGAAGATAGCTTCGAATACTTTCTTCCGTCATAAAAGCAGCAGAGACTCCCGTCGTAAAAACTTTTTTTAAAGTTTCTCCAAATAAGGACTTTGATTCAAAATCATTTTTATAGTCATTTTTTTTATTTTCGTTAGATTCATTTTCCATAAAGTTGTTTTATCCTTTTATGGTAACTAGATATCATATTGGGCATACTGATATTAACCAAGGTATTTGCTATAGGCCCTGGGACAAACATTCCAAAACTCGCCTCCACCTCATAGGTGGCACGGCAATGACTTCCTTCTGGTTCTATTTTCCAAGAGCCTTTGAGAGTTTTAAAGACGTCTCCGCCAATGAACTCCCAAACTACCTGACTCACTCCATTTTCTACGTAATTTTCTGTCATTTGCAGTCTGTAATTGACTGTTTTTATCATCACAACCTGATACTCAACAATTTTTTGATTTCCTTCAGATTTGATCACATCACATTTTTTAACTTCAGTTAAAAACTCTGGATAACGACTATAATCTGTTACAATTTTATACAGTTCATCGGGAGTACACTTGAAAACTTCGGTTACGGATGCTTTTGCCATATCCGAATGATTTTAGTTTTTCCCCCCAATGTCAACTCTTAGTGATAGCAAAACCTTCTTTTGTTAAAGGTCCTTACCTGTTATTATGAAATGTTTCAATGACTCGGATGGTACCTGACTTGGACCTCATCACCATACTTTGAGTTTTTGTTAATCCTTGAGGAAACAATCGAACTCCCTTTAATAGAGGGCCATCAGTAACTCCTGTTGCGCTAAACATGACATTTCCTTTGGCAAGATCCTCTAATTTATATTTTTTATTTAAATCTTTTATACCCATTTTTAAGGCTCTTTGTTTTTCCTCTTCATTTCTAAACTTCAAACGACCTTGAAAATCACCGCCAAGGCAGTGCATGGCTGCCGCAGAAATAACACCTTCTGGCGCTCCTCCCACTCCCAGCAATAAATCAATTCCCGTATCTCCCCAGCCAGCAGCTACGGCTGCAGAGACATCACCATCTCCGATCAAGTGAATGCGCACTTTGGTTTTTCTAACTTCATTGATCAAATCCTGATGACGAGGGCGATCCAATATCACCACTGTCAAATCATGCACTGGCTTTTTTAAGGCCTCTGCAAGAATATTTATATTTTCAGTAGCAGACTTATCGAGATCTATTCTCCCCTTCCCTAAAGGACCACAGGCTATCTTATCCATATAAGTATCAGGCGCATGAAGAAAATTACCTTTCTCTGCCAAAGCAATAACAGAAATAGCTCCCACCCCCCCCTTGGCACAAATAGTTGTTCCCTCTAAAGGATCAAGGGCAATATCAACTCTGGGAGAGTCCTCACCCTTAATCCCCACTTTTTCACCAATATAAAGCATGGGCGCTTCATCACGCTCTCCTTCCCCGATCACGACGGTTCCATCTATTCTGACGGAATCGAAGGCTCTTCTCATGGCGTCGACGGCGGCCTGATCTGCCGCTTTTTCATCACCACGCCCCATCCACTCACTGCAGGCAAGCGCTGCCGCTTCGGTCACTCTCACAAACTCTAAGGCCAGATTTCTTTCCATATTTCCCCCTCTAATATCCGTTTCATCTCTTGCGAAATTTTTATTGGCTTTAAATCGGCATTTAAAGGAACATGTATTGTTTGAGCTAAAATCAAAACCACATCTTCCTTTAAAATCTTGTATTGAAATTCAATACGGATCCCTTTCCCACGAGCTTGAACCATAATCTTTAAATCATCACCAAAAAAGGCAGGCTTTAAATGTTTCACTTGTGTTTCTAAAACGGCAAAATGCGCTGCGCTTTGAGGTTTTTGATAATCAATGAGTCCACGGTTGTGGGCCCAAGCGACCCTTGCCTCTTCGCAAAATCGCAAATAGTTAGAATGATGAACTATTCCCATTTGATCGGTTTCATAAAACTGAACTTTATGATGAATGTGAAACATTTAAAACCTTTACCCCATTTATACTTTTTATCATAATTATTTTTTCAAATGACAAACTGGAAGCTCTGTCCTAAAGATTTTAAGAGTCTGTCCCCAAAAGGTCAGATGAGAGGGAGGGGAATATGTTGATACCATCTTGGAAAAAAAAATTACCTATTCAGTTAACTCTCAGCCGTGTTTATATTCTCCCTTTTATTATTTACTTTCTTTATTTAAATTCTTTTTATTATAGTTTTTTAGCAGCCATCTTATTTATCGCCGCTTCGATCACTGATTATTTTGATGGGTACTATGCTCGAAAATGGAATTTGGTTACTAATCTTGGAAAATTTTTAGATCCGGTAACAGATAAAATTTTAGTTATCAGCATTCTGATTTATCTCAACTCTGTCGGTTTCGTTGATCCCTACCTAGTAATTATACTGACCTTGAGAGATACATTTATCGGAGGCATTCGTGCGGCTGCTGCTACCGAAAATGTCGTGATTGCTGCCAAAAGCTCTGGAAAATGGAAAACAGGAGTACAGATGGCCTCCATTCCAGCTATTATGATAGGAAAAAGTTACAAAAATGAATTTTCAAGTTACCTTAGCCCTGATCATTTTTTACTTCTTGGGAGAATAGGATATATTTTCTTGTGGTTTTCAACGGTATTAAGTATTATCAGTGCGTTGCAATACTATCATATCTATAAACAAAATCAGAGCAAAGGATAAAAGAATTATGTTACGATACCTTCAGCCAAGCTCTTGGTTTTTTGTCATGCTGGCATTGATTTTAGGATTTTATTATTCAACCAAAGTGCTCCCTAAAAAGTCTGGTTCGCAAATACTCGTCGCCCCTGCTACTTTTATTTCCTTTACTCGATAACCAAGTGTTACCTAGGTCATTCTTAACTGAGTTTAATTTTATGATTTGGTTCAAAAAATTCAGGGTTGAATTTTATTCTTTGGTTTTTATTATTGACTACAAATCGAGGAACATAACCCAGTGATTTGAATCCTGTAAGGCTGTTAAATTCAAAAATTTTCTCGATCAAATATTCACTTTCATTTCTTCCTAAAACTTCAACAATTTCTGAAATCCGTCGACTCCCATCACTATATCTTTCTGTTTGAATAATAATGTTAATTGTCTTGGAAATGTCTTCACGTATAGAAGAGATAGGAATATCCTGCGACCCTCGCAAAACCATTCCTTCAATTCTTCGTAAGGAGTCAAAGGCTGAATTCGAGTGCAGAGTGCTCATACTTCCCTCATGACCCGTGTTCATTGCAATTAACATATCAAACGCTTCACTCCCCCTGACCTCTCCAATAATTAATCGGTCAGGGCGCATTCTTAGGGCGTTTCTTAATAAATCCTTTATTTCTAAATGAGCATCATTAAGAAAAGAGCGACATTCCATTCTGACTAAATTTTTTACAGACATTTGTAACTCAACCGTGTCTTCGATAGTGATAACTCTTTCTTTTGTGGGAATAAATTGGCTTAATAAATTGAGTATAGTTGTCTTACCAGAACCTGTCCCTCCACAAATAAGTATATTTTGTCGAGCCACGACGGCTTGATTTAAAAAATAAAGAATTTTTTCATCAAAGGCCCCTTGATGCATTAAATTGTTATAATTAATCATCATGGGTGAAAACTTCCTGATTGTTACCATGGGATTTTCTAAACAAACAGGGGGAATAACAATATTCACCCTCGATCCATCTGGCAACCGTGCATCAAGAAAGGGAGTCTTCCGATTTAATTCACGACCGACATTCACCGAAATAGCTAGGACAAATCGAGTTAAATGTTCGGGGTTATCAAATCGACTGTCTGTTTCTTCGATAACTCCCTTTCTTTCAATAAAAATTTTATCAAATCGATTGATCATAATCTCGGTAATGGTGATATCATTAAGAAATTTCCTCAATGGACCAGCTTCACTTTTCCAATCTGGCGGAGGTGCGGATTTTAATGGGGCTATACTCATGAAACTTATTTCGGATTAACGAAATTTTTGTTAACAAAAACAAAGTCCAGATTTTGCAGGGTGCTAGATTAAAGAACGTATTTGAAAAGACCTAATTTTCATAGGGTAATAAATTTACCTGCAAAGAATTGTAAATTTTATAACCTCTTGGTGTTTTTTTACGTCCTTTGAGTAATACATCCCCGCAGAGGATTTTATTTTATATCGTCGTAATTGGGTAAATTCATATTCCCCAGATCCCGCCACAAACTCCCCACCTCTAATTTTGTTTTTCATCACCACATTATTATCTAGAGGAGCATGAGGATTTAAATCTGTGATAGAGGCACTCATAAAACAGGAAGTTAAGAGCAAACTACTTACAATTACAAGAAGGATATTTACGACATGCATCGCTTTTTTCATACTAGTCAACTCGGATTCTTTTTTGAAAAAGTTGAGTGTTTTTTATGATTTTTGTAGGTTTTTTGTAGATCTGTTTTGAATTGAGAAAAAGTTTGCTTTTATCTGCTTCATTTCGGTAATTTCTGACCGATGCCAACTGATCCATCTAAAAGTGTATCAAACTATTTCCCAGAGGGAATATTACGGAATAAACTTTTCGGACAAAAGCATTCAAGCCTGTCTGGATCTTAATAAAATTTTCTGTTTGTTTTCGCCATTTGATCAAGAGCTTTTAGTGGCTTTAATCTTTTGGCGTTCCTTTGAACCGCATAGGCTTCTAGACTGTTTGAGATATATTGACTTCCTAGGCTATCTGCATAACGACACAGACCACCTCGAAAGGGTGGAAACCCCGTTCCCATAATCATAGCCAAATCAACTTCATTCGCTGTTTCAACAATTCGGTCTTCATTTAATGCCATGGCACACTCATTAACCATTGAAAAAATTCCGCGCTCCAAACACTCTTTTGAAGAGTATGGATTTTTTGGAGAAGGTAAACCAAGTTCTGTATAAATAGTCTCATCTGGCTCGAGTCGTTTTCCATCAGCAGCGTATTTATAAAAACCTTTTCCATTTTTCTTTCCCAGCCGTCCTGCCTTTTCAATTTTTTCCATGACCTCGGGAACTTCAATACGATCTCCAAACGCTTTCTTGAAAATCTTGACTACTTTGATTCCCACATCAAGTCCGACCTCATCCATCAGGGCCAGCGGCCCCATGGGCATTCCAAATTCTTTTACAAAATAAGTATCTAAGGTTTGAACTTCCATTCCTTCTTGAAATAAAAAGGTGGCTTCATTCAAATAAGGTATCAATAGCCGATTGACCAAAAATCCTGGGCCATCTTTTACGACAACCGGCATTTTTCCAATTTTCTTTGATAGTTCAAAAATGGTTACGACGGTATCATCACTTGTTTTCGCACCTCTGATCACTTCGACTAATGGCATTTTATCCACAGGATTAAAAAAATGCATTCCCGCAAAAACCTGTGGCTGCGGATGCCCCTCTGCCATTTCATTCACACTCAAAGAGGAGGTATTTGTCACAATGATCGCATCGGGTCGCATGTGCTTAGCGGTTTCAGCAATGACCTTTTTTTTGATATTCATGTCTTCAACAATAGCCTCAATAACAACATCAAGGTTTTTAAAACCGCTGTAATCAACTCCTCCAGAAACTAAATCCATTTTTTGTTTATACTGGTATTTATCAATAACTTTCTTTTTCACTAATTTTGACCAGAGATCGGAGGCATGTTTATAGGCCTTTCCTAGGGCTTCATAATTCAAATCCTTAATACGCATTTGAATTCCTTTGTCAGCTCCAATATAGGCAATGCCCCCACCCATAGTTCCAGCCCCCAAAACACCGACGGCCTTCACTTCTTTGGCTTTGGCTGCGACCGTAGTTTTAGCACTACCTTTAGAATCAACTTCTGAAGAACTCACCCCAGTTTGTTTTTTCACCATCTCGGTTAAATAAAAAACATGAATCAAATTTTTTGAAATATCAGTGATACCCATTTCACAAAAATAAGATCTCTCTATATCCAAGGCCTTCTGTCGATCTTCCATCCCATAGGTTTTCTGAATGACCTCTATGGCAGATAATGGTGCAGGGTAATGGCCAAATGTTTTCTTTAATACTTCACTCTTTGCTTTACTGAAAACGATCCCACGTCCTAACCTACTTTCAAGTAAACTATTAACGAGTCCCCCAGGGCAGAACTGCTTCTTTCTTTTGCTACCTGACACAGCCAATTCTTTCGCCCAACTGAGAGTGACCTCTTCTAAGATTCCAGGATGTACCAACTTGTCCACAAGACCTACTTTTTTAGCCTTTTTTCCATTCAAAAGCTTTCCTGCCAAAATAATATCCAAAGCGGCTTGCAAACCAATAACCCTCGGGAGCCTTACACATCCCCCAAATCCAGGGATAATTCCAAGTTGTGTTTCTGGTAAACCAATTTTAGTGGATGAATCTTCACTCGCAATTCGGTAATCACAAGCTAAAATCAACTCACACCCTCCACCTGCACAGGCCCCATGAATGGAGGCAATAGTGATTTGAGGAAGATCTTCAAGGAAATTAAAAATATCTTGGCCACCCTTAACAGCCTTATCAAAATCATCCTTAGTCGATAAATTTTTGATTTCTTCGATATCGGCACCGGCAATAAATATTTTAGGCTTTAAAGATTTTATAACTAGCACTTTCGCCTTTGAAGTTTTGACTTCGCCTAAGGCCTCCAAAAATCTCTTCATCACTTCAGTTGACAGCTTGTTAACTTTTTCACCAATTAAATCGATTTCAATAAAAGCGACATCTTCCTGAAACTTTACTTTGATACTTTCTTGAATGCTCATATATTCACTCGTCCTTATTTGATTTGTGCTAATTTGATTTGTGCCTATTTGATCTGTACTTATTCAATTCGTCCTTATTTGCTATCTGTCACTCGAGTTCCAAAATCATGGAACCACCCTGACCGCCGCCAATACACAAAGTCGCAAGCCCAAACTGAACCTGACGACGTCGCATTTCTCGCATCAAGGTCACGACTAACCTTGTTCCCGTAGCCCCTACAGGATGACCAAGGGCAATGGCCCCACCGTTTACATTTAAAATCTCGTTTCGTATCTCACCTACTTTGCCTGTAAGACCTAATTTGTTTTTTGCAAACTCATCCGAATCAAAGGCTTTTTGACAGGACAGGACTTGCGCGGCAAAAGCCTCATTCAACTCAACAAGACCTATTTCCTTCATCGTCAAACCCGCCCGTTTCAATGCAATGGGGGAAGAATACACGGGACCAAGACCCATCCTTTCAGGTTCAAGACCCGCAAACCCATAGGATCGAATTTGAGCCAGGGGTTTATACCCTAGACTTTCAGCCTTAGCTCGAGACATAAGCAAGACCATCGCCGCCCCATCGGTAATGGGACAAGAATTGCCAGCAGTGATTGTCCCTGTTTCCTTATCAAAAAATGGTTTTAATTTCTGTAGTGCTTCTAACGTTTGGTTGGCTCGTGGGCCAATGTCTTCGACGATAGTTTCTTTAAAATCTGGAGGCAATGACAGCGCCGCTATCTCTTCTTTAAATTTGTCCTTAGCTCCTGCCGCCAACTGATGGGATCTGAGTGCAAACTCATCTTGGGTCTTTCTTGATAATCCCCATTCTTTTGCCAAAATTTCGGCCGTCTGTCCCATGTTGATTCCCACAAAAGGATCTGTCAGACCTTGCATGACAGAGATTACAGGGAAATACTCATCTTTCATATTTCCAGTAAGCAAGGCTTTGATTTGTTTTATATCCGCTCTCAACAATTTCCAAAGCAAGGGCAGCGCTTGTTTAGGCCCCCTCGCTTTAAATAAGTCATTAAATATTTTTTGAATCTTACCTGGTAGTAAGGTTGGCATTTGTGACATATTTTCAGTCCCACCGGCGACCACAACGTCCATTGTGCCTGATCTAATTTTTTCAAAACCATTGGAAATACTTTCTAAGGCCGAAGCGCAATTTCGATGGACCGTATAGGCCGAAGTTTTTTGCGAAAATCCAGCACTAAGAGCCACCACACGGGCAATATTCACGCTATCCACAGGGTTCCCGGTGTTTCCAACAATCACTTCATCTACTTCATTTACGTTCAAATTAGTTCGAGCGATAACCTCCTTAAGTACGACTCTTCCTAAATCAGCAGGGTGAACAGAGGCTAGTTTGTCGCCAGATTTAGCAAAAGGAGTTCGAAGCCCCTCAACGATGACAACGTCTCTAGATGACTTTTGAGATGACTTTTGATAGGAATTAGACATATTTCGCTCCTTGAAATATAAAAACTTAACACCTAAGATGATATCCAAAGAGCTCTCCGTAATACAATCTTTTTATTTAGGTTTCTTTTAATTTAGGGAACGTCTAGATTAATGAAGAGTTAAAATAACGCTCTGTTTTTATTAATGTTTTTTATTTTCTTTTAGACCTTGTTAAATAAGAATCAATACCACTTGATATTTGGAAACACAAAAATTGAAAAAAAAAGAAAACCAAAAACTAAAAGTTTTTTAAAGGAACCCAATGACAAATGAACAGGATATCCAAAACTCGAAAGCTCTTCTCCTGGAAAAAGAAGCTCTTGAATATCACTCGCAAAATAAACCTGGAAAAATCGAAGTTATTTCTAGCAAACCCTGCACTACCGAAAAAGATCTCTCCTTGGCCTACTCTCCAGGAGTGGCCGCTCCTTGCATAGCCATCGCTAAAAATCCCGATAAAGTTTATGATTACACCGCCAAAGGGAATCTTGTTGCTGTGATTTCCAATGGAACCGCTGTTCTAGGCTTAGGAAATATTGGACCCTTAGCCTCCAAGCCGGTCATGGAAGGAAAAGGAATATTGTTTAAGCAATTTGCCGGAATCGATGTTTTTGATATCGAAGTCAATGCCACGGATCCAAAGCAATTTATTCAAGCCATTAAAACTTTGGAGCCGACCTTTGGTGGAATTAATCTTGAAGATATCAAAGCACCAGAATGTTTTGAGATTGAAGAAACTCTGAAAAAAGAAATGAAAATCCCCGTTTTCCACGATGATCAACATGGAACCGCCATTGTTAGCGGCGCCGCTCTTCTAAATGCCTGTTTCATTATCGGCAAAGAATTAAAAGATATTCGTCTTGTCGTTAACGGAGCCGGAGCCAGCGCCGTGGCCTGTTCTAATATTTTTATTTCCTTGGGAGTTAAAAGAGAACATATTTTAATGTGTGACTCCAATGGTGTCATTTATAAAGGCCGCAAGGAAGGAATGAATAAATTTAAAGAAGCTTTTGCTATTGAGACAGAAAAGAGAAACTTAACCCAAGCCCTCGAAGGAGCTGATGTCTTTGTTGGGCTGTCCGCCGCCGGAGCCCTGGCTCCTGAAATGATCATGAAAATGAATAAAGATCCCATCCTTTTTGCCATGGCCAACCCAGACCCTGAAATTGACCCGCTTAGGGCAAAACAAGTGCGCCCTGATGCAATTGTGGCCACCGGTAGATCAGACTTTCCCAATCAAGTTAATAACGTCCTGGGCTTCCCCTCAATTTTTAGGGGCGCCTTAGACACACGATCCACTCAAATCAATGAAGATATGAAATTAGCGGCAGTAAAAGCCCTGGCAGGACTTGCTCGTGAGCCAGTTCCAGATAATGTTTCCACCACCTATGGCGGAAAAAGTTTTAAATTTGGTCGAGAGTATTTGATTCCAAAACCCTTCGATACTCGCGTCCTTCTCCGCGTGGCTCCTGCTGTGGCCAAGGCCGCTATGGATTCTGGAGTCGCTAGAATTAAAATTACCGATTGGGAAAAGTATCACAACAAATTGGAATCATTCCAAGGGCCTTCAAAATCTTTTATTCGAAGTTCCATCAATCGGGTCCATCAAAACACTGAAGCTAATGGAGGTAAACTTTGTCGCATTGTTTTTCCCGAAGGCACTTCAGAACGGGTTCTCAAAGCTTTGAGAGCCCTCGTTGAAGAACGAATTTGCGAGCCTATTTTATTAGGATACCCGGATCGAGTTAAAGAAAAAATCAGAGATTTGGAGTTAACTGCCTTGGAAAATATTCCCATCATCCAACCTTCACAACATCCAAAATTTAAAACTTATGTAGAGGAACTCTATAAACTAAGACAAAGAAAAGGCGTCAACTTAAAAGAAGCAGAGCGACTCATGGTTGATCCAAATTATTTTGCGTCTATGATGGTCTTGCTCAACGATGCGGATGGTATGGTCACGGGATCAACGCAAAACTATGCCGATGCTGTTCGCCCTATCCTGCAAACCATCAGCGCAGGTCATGAAGAAATAGCTGCAGGCTGCAACCTCATCTTAACTGAGAAAAATTTTATCCTGCTTGCAGATACCACCGTCAACCACAATCCCACCAGCGAGTCCCTAGCTAAAATTGCTACTCAATGTAGTCGAATCGTAGAATATTTTGGAAAAAAACCAAAAATAGCCATGTTATCCTATTCCAACTTTACCGCCGCACCTGGCACTCCAGAAAAAATGAAAAAGGCCGCCGATATTGTAAGAACTAAACGACCTGATCTCGAGGTCGACGGAGATATTCAAGCCGATGCCGCCGTCAACCCTCTTATCGTCGATAAAATATTTCCTTTTTGCAATATCAAAGGTGGTGCTAATATTTTGATTTTTCCAAATTTAGAAAGTTCAAATATTGCTTATAAGCTGATTCAACAAATCGGCAAGGTGGAAGTGCTTGGACCTTTTATTATGGGAATAAGAAAATCCGCTAACGTTCTCCAAAGAACGACAACTGTTGATGGCATTTTTAATTCAGTTGTGATGACGACACTCGAAGCCCAATACATTAAAACAATCAAAGAAAAGAAAGCTCAGCTGTCGAAATCCCTATAGTGCCTTTCTTTGCCTTCTTGGGAAAAAAGACCCTTAAGGAAACCGAGCCTAGGGTCGTAAACTGATAAATCGATAGAGGTTTCCAACAATAGCCTCTATTTCTTTTCTAAAGGTTACCTCTTCAGGAGGAATAGGCTGGATTTCAAAAATCTGATTCAGCGTATCTGCTAATCTTAAACCCGAAACTAAAACTCGGTTATCCAAATATTGAAGTAATTTCCCTTGATAGGCGGCTTGTTGATTTAAATAACTTTGATCATAGACAGCTGAATCTCTTAAACTTAAGGACTCGTAAACCCAGTTGTCAAAATCACTACGAACAAACCGAATCTGCCGGCCACTTACTTTTGCTAGAAACTGAGCATAGATAAGACTGGATTGTTCAAGAGTCATATTTTGATTAATAATATTCCTGTGACCTGTTAAGATCATTCCAGAATCCCAGACTCGGTGAAGATTTGATGGTTCACCGAACCAATTCAATTTGATATCATTACCGCCACGATCCCCAGGCCTTCCCGTATGGAGAGGCTGATGTATATCAGCGACAAAATGTGCAAGAAATTTAAGGGCGTCTGTTTTATCTTGCAAATTAGTACTAGGACTTCTGAGTGTGTCCCTCGCTACAAGCATCGCTAGAACAGTGCCGCCTTTATCTCTTTCATCTGCTTTCGTATTTTGTAGGTATTCCAAATAATTCATCCCTACAGGAACACCCTCATAATGATACCGTAATGTTTGCTGATAGGCAGTGCCCGACTTGATGACATCAGCCCAATTTGCCACATCCGCTAGGCCTTGATTCTTAAGCAAATAACTAACCGAAGCTTTGGCTTTTGGAGTCAAATTCGCATCAGCAATTAGACCTGCTGTTCTATGGCCAATTGGCCCCCAACCGAAACTCTGATGACTTAGAATAAATATTAAAATACCAAATATATTTTTTTTCATATTCTAACAATTCCTTACAGCTTCAAGAATTGGCAAGTGTTAAAATAAATTAATAATTTATAGCTAGTGACGTTATTTTTACTTATTCAATTTCATTATCGCGCACTGTTTCCAATTTAAAATTCAATGCGAATTAGAACTTAGAAAAGCAATAGATTGGCTTTTAATTTTTTCTAGTTTATAGGGCTGATTCTCTGACAAACTTAAAAAGTAGCCAAAAAAATATACAGCCAAACTAAAAACTGAAATCACAGTCCATTTTTTAAAAGCCCTAATAATTAGAGGTACAGAGTAATTACTTTCTAGCATTCGAAGATAGTTTTGCATTGACTTGAAAATGATTCAATATTAATTTCTCTCAAATATTCGAATTGCGGGAATAGCTCAGTTGATAGAGCGATGCCTTGCCAAGGCATAGGTCGCGGGTTTGAGTCCCGTTTCCCGCTCCAAATTTCATTTGGAGTTTTGGTCCGCAAGAGAAAAAACCCAGATCTGAATTCTGCCGTGCAAAAAAATATAGAAAATTAAAAATTTTGAAAACTTAAATGTTCCAGCGTTGCCGAAGGCAACGAGGAGGCCTAGTCATGCCCAAAATTCGACCAAATACCTCGTGTGATGAGTGGACTTACGGGCGGTGTGCTCATCGTCAGGACCGCGCGGACAATAGTGTTTTACGAGCTGTTGTCTGCGCTCAAAGTGGGAAGCTAAGTTGTAAAGCGTTCGTGGGTTCAAACCCCTGTCCACACCAAATTCAAAATCAAAAAGATATTTCCAATTCTGTATTTAGGTTTTCAAGGATCTAACTTTTATCCACAGTCTGACATAGTTATGCTGTGGAGAACTGTGGGAAAATTTTTATCGGCTTTGATTCCCATGCCTCTATTAATCTTTGCACCTCCTTGAAATATTTTTCTGATACTTTTAAAAATACTTGCCGGGATCTAAATTGAATTTTTCCAGCCTGAAAAATAAAACTACGTCTTAGTTTCTTTGCATAGTGAGGTTTATCTGGTTTTGTGATTATCGAAATCCATCTTAGAAGATTAAATGCCACTAACAGTAATAATAAAAAAGCATGGTTGGCCTTAAAACTTAAGCACGGCAGATGATAAGCATCAAAGTTCATTTTGGCTTCTTTAATGAAGTTCTCCATATTGGCCCGCTGAGCGTATCGCTCGTAAACATCTTGATAGCTGTTTTTAGTTAAATCTTCGTTGGTCATAATGGCGTGATAATGAAAGCTGCCACTACCCTCAAAAAACGGATCTGATTTCCACTCCTTTTTGATAATTATAGGAAACTTTAACTGCGGAGCCCAGCTCGGAGACCAATGCCAGCGGGTTAAGTAGCGCGCTGGAAGTTCTTTGTTTTTTTGGCTAAAGCGTTCCATTTCTTTAATACTTGGTTTCCATGGAATCCATTCAGTATCTGTAAATTTCTCGATTTGTTGTTCCCACGGAATGTTTCTTCGGGCTGCAATAATGAAGGTGGCGTGTCCGGCCTGTGCAGAACGAATAAAGTCTTCAAAACCATAGGCACTATCTCCGCTCACATCGGCGACTCGCACGGTAGGATGTAATATTTTTTGTTGAATCAAGGGCTTTAAAACTTGCTCAATCAATACCGGGCCATCTGTGCCTGGTTTGGTATTGCCAGTTTGTAAAACTCCGGCGTAGGCAAGACCCATTTCATCAAAAACGACCTCAGAATTTAAACACCACAAATTATTATAATTATAACCACAACCCTCGATTTTTGAACCATGTTGCTCGTGGGGCGTTGAATCTACGCTATAGTGTGGTTTTTCTTTTGGGCGATGTTCTTCAGGAACTGTCGCTCGCAAGTGATCACGAATCGTATACCCCATCTTGGTTAGAAATTGATTTAACTTTTGAATGTGCTCATCGTCAAAAGACCTTAGATAATCACCAAAGGTTTTTGCTACCGGGACTTTGCCTCTGAAAAAAGCCTCAAAACTGGGGTTATCCGAAAACTCTTTTTCAATATCGTCTAAACAATCATCGCCGTGAATCAGACTTGTTAACATGATCAATGCCATTCGGTAACTGCCGTGGGTGTTATTGCTTTTGCGCGCAGGCAAACACGACGCAAAGTCTTTCGACAAGGGACTTTCATCAAAAAGCTTCATGATGGTGCCAAGTCCGGCATTACTCACTAGTTTTTCCTTTGATACCTTTAACTTCACATTGCCTAATTTAAAAACATTTTTTGGATCTTTAAACTTAAGAATCATGCCCTACCACCACTTCTTTGGTTTGAAAATATTTTGAAATTACTCTCACCAAAATGGTGATCGACAAATATTTTGTAAAGGCTTGTGATGATGAATTTTAATTGAATTTAAGGGAGAGCTACTTTCAGATTAGGGTTTAAATCCAGAGATGAACGCAGACGACGCTAAAAAAAGATTAAAAGAATTTAGAAAACTCAATAAAGCTACCCGTGAAGAAGTAGCCAGACAAGCACGAACATTTGAACGCTACAAAAAATCCAGAACTATCAACCGAAGTCTTTTTCCAGAAAATTTGGTGAATTTATTTGAAAATAAAATGACCCAAGAAAACTTTGGAAGCCAAGACCATTTAGATAAAAAGTTTTATACTTTTGCGACCGTCCAAGAAATCATGAACACATTAGCCATCACGCCCGAAGTTTATGCCGAGAATACCAAAAGGATTTTTAAATACTTCGTGGATAATCAATACTCATTGAACTACTGCCAGAAATTAATTTCGGTTATGAACGAATGGGGAAAATTTGCGACAGCCAAAGGGAGTGGCTGCTACAAAGTTATTCCGCAACCCAAAGGCAATGCCCGAGAAAAAATAAACGACGCTTCTTCCAATAAAGTTGGAGTTCGCAAAGAAGCCATCTCTATGACGCAAGATTTGTTAAACCAAATTATTGGATTAAACATACTCCACCCCAGAGAAATCAATTTTCTAAAAGCCACTTTTTATTTGGGACTTCGTCCCGAAGAACTCATAAGAACACCGAGTGGCGGTAGATATTACTCCAAAGTTCAACATATTTCGGGCTTTGATGTTATTTCAGTTTACCAAGAAAAATTAAAAGGTGTTCCCGACAATAAACGAACGAAGAACATTCCTATAAAATGGGATGAACAAAAAGAAGCCGTGAAAATTATTGAAGACTACACACAGGCACAGCCTACTTTTAAAAAGCCACTCTACAAGACACTTAAAAAAATAGCACAGGCATTGAATTGTAATTCGGGCAACAAAGCCTTGGGACTTTATAGCGGACGAAAGGGCTTCACGAATTGGTGTTTTGACAAAGGTGAAAGTGATTTCATTAGCGTTGCCAGTTGGATGGGACACCTTGATACAGCAACCACCTACGCCATTTACAGAGACAGAACCAAAGTCATGAAGGGTAATAGCGGAAATACACCGCCGAAGACACCAAAGGTTTCGGGTATTTGATGAACTTACCGTCTCATATTTTAAAAATTTTAGGTAAAAAATCTGACGAAGTTGTTCCCGACACCAAATCAAATTGTTTCTGGGCGACAAAGTATTTTTTTGAACCTAACTCGCTTCCGCCAACAAAATTAAACGGTATTGAAATTTTAAAATTTGTTGCCGAAAATTTTGTTCAAATTGAAGAGCCACAAGAAAATGATGTGTTCGTCATTTGGAGCAGTAGCGACACTTCACTTTCACCAGACAAAGTTGATATTCAATACCTATCAACTTATCCAGAGGGGTTCCCATTTGGTTTAGTGGTAGAACATTCAGGCATTTTTCTTAGTGATAGAATGGTTTTTCAGAAAGCCTCACCTAAGGATGAGGACGCATTTGAGGTGATAAGCCAAGGCCAAGCGTTTTCTAGTTACCAAAAACTTTCATGGTTTCGCATTACTTATCACCGAAAAAAAATCTAAATCTTCAATTTTTGTTTTGTAATTTTAAGGGCAAATTTCGTCGATGAAATCAATTCGGGATTGCCCTTTTTCTTTCGTAAATCAAGAGCGTCCTTAAAACATTCAAGAGCCTTTTTATATTCACCTTTATCAAAATAGAATTTCCCTAGATGTTGAGAGTAAAAATCTTGATAGTCATGAATTGAATGGCTTGTAAGAATTTTTTCTGCTTTTTTCAGCTTATCCAAACAGTCATCAAACCGTTTTTCAAAGCGAAAAACATCCGCCCAGCGTAAATAATTGACCATTTCCATTTGTGGATTGGTATTTTCAAAATGTAGCGAAGTCTTTTTAAACCGTTCATGAGCCTTACTGTAATCGCCCAGCAGTCTGTATAATCCAGCCAGCCGACTTAATCTTTTAAATTTTTCATCGGCCATCAAGTTTTGGATTTCTTTTTCTTCAATCTCGATAAACTTTTTTAAGTCCTCAGGGCTTTCAGGGAAATCATGAAGGTTATCACCAAAATATGTTTTTAGATTGAGTGTTGATTTTTCTTCCATCAGGTTTTACTTAAAAGAATAATTGTAAACATCACCGCATCAGTGAGGGAATGGGTTATCCAAGAAAGCGTGGCTGACCTGAAACAATAAAACTGGATGCCAACTAAAAGTCCAAAAAGAGTAGTAAGGAAAACTCCTAACCCTCCCGCAGGAAATCCACTCTGAAAATGCATATAACCGAATAACAACGAGGCACAAAGTATTGCTAATTGAGGCGACAAACTCTCCGTTAAATATTTTTGAAGCGTAAAGCGAAAATAAATTTCTTCACGAAGACCGTTAATAAGAGCAATAAGAATAACAGCGAATGGAATCATCCACATTGGCATTTGTGGCAAAGGCCATTTATCACCGATTTCACGATGATTAATAAAATAAAGAATAAGACAAATTAAGGATGGAACTACAATTCCAACTAAGGACAAAAGCATCCGTTTATCTAAATGCCAAGACCAAGATATCGATTTTTCAGATTGAATAAAAAATTTTGAGCCAGCAAAAAGAATTAAGGCCCCAATAAATTGGTCAATCGGCCAAAAAAGATGACCAATAATTGGGTATGGAATTTCAAGAAGCCAAAACGAAATAAAAAACAAACTCACCATAAGCGTAAATTTTTTAAAGGCTGGGCGTTTTAAAATTTGAAAAATTAAAACCAAAATAAGGCAAAGTGCTACGGAGAAAAGTCGTTCTCTTAAAACAAAAAACGCATGACTTGAAATCAAAACGACTAGAAGAACGCAAATATCAGCCAGTGAAAATTTTAAATAATTTTTTAATTCCGCATCACTAACTAAACCCATATCGCCCCTAAAATATTTCTTTTAAATTAGAAATATCAATGACTTATAAGAAAGTCATCAAAATTCCCAAATTTAGCCCGCCAAAGTTCCATTTACTTCTTTGTGATTACAGCGAGCCAAGCAATTACGCCCACCTCCGCAAATCACAAGGAGATAAAGTCATGCGTAAGAAAATGTATGTTGAGGTCATTGAACCAAAATCAATCGCCCTCACAAAAAAACAAGATAAGTGGGTCATCACTTTTGTTGAGCGAGATGAAAGCGGAGACAACCGCCAAGAGCGAGCCTTTTTCGTGGATGTAAAAATCAATCCACCGAGAGAGAAATTTATTATCGTTCGCTACGAAATCTCAAAAGGAAAAGAAGGAGATTATTTTAAGTTCATTGCCTTTGAAGACCCTCAACAATTCTTTTCCAAAAATAAAAATGATGGCGGTGGCAAATGAGCCACTTCTTACAATACTTGAACACGCCAGTATTTTTTGTCTGCGGAGTAATTCTTTTAACTATCTTCATGTGGGTTATTCAGCGAAAACGAATAACCAATCGTTTGAAGCACTATGGACGCCATCAAGTTATCAATGTGGATGGCAAACCCGTTCAGCAACTTCAAGAACCCAGCATGATGACCATGCCCTTAATCGTTTTCAATTATTCCAAATTGAAATGGGTCAAAATTAAGATTTTAAATGAAATTATCCACTACAACATTGAGAACGAATACAAATTCATCGGTCAGGTTTTTGGTGGCAAGGTCATCGCCCATAAATCCAAGGGAAATTGGATAAAATTTTATTTTGAAAAATTCAAAGATGAAATTTTATTGCCACGAAAACGCAGAAGAAATTTTGAATTTGGTTTAGGCGTTGATGGGCTTGGCAATGAAGCCACTATCAATGTTCATAATAAATCGGGGGTTAGACTTTGCGGAAGACCAGGTTCAGGCAAAAGTTTCGTCTTAAAAACTCTTTTTTTACAAGTCCCTTCAAAATGCCAAAAAATAATTCTTACCAGCAAGCCCCAAGAATTTAGCGACTATGACCAAGCCAGCATTTACGACGCAACAGACTTAGACAAGTTGACTGATTTTTCCAACGAGGTTGAAGCCATTTGTTTAGATGTAAAACAAAAAATTAAAGGCGACCCTATTTTTATTTTCTTAGATGAAGCCCAACAAGATTTAAGAGACACCACCGACAAAGCACGCAACCAAGTTATTCAAGAGATTGTGAATAATCTAAATTATCTGCTTGGAGTTGGCAGGGCTTACGAAATCTTTTTGATTGTAGCCACCCAGACCGACACTTTGCGAGAAACAAAGTTAGATGTAAGACAACTTCCCATTTTAATCAGCGGAAAACTTCATAGCGATTATACCTGTGATTATTATAGTATCCCCAAAGATGTGGGTTTCCGTGATGACCTCCATACAGGGAAGTTAATTTTAGCAGACGGCGGAAACTACAAAGTTTTTAAGGCCTACACGCCAAAAGTTCGGGGAAAGCCATGAACCCAGAACAGTTGGCGTTTTTAGACCAGTTAAAAAATCTTATTCGCATAAAATCACAAGAAAGAGATTTCATCCCCATTCACTTGGGGATTGATTGGACTTCTGCGACTTTGTGGGTGGATAAAATGCCAGATATTGAAATACGAAAATTAGTTTTAAATGAAGCCATCATCGCCACCCAAACCAAAGATGATGGGTGGCACATAGACCCCAAAACGGCCAACGCTTTTAGAATGAGAAGTGATAAGGGGCTTTATCTCTGGGCAACGACCAAATTTTTGCTTTTCCAAATACAAGGCAAGGCTTCTATGAACTTTAATTTTATTCAACGGCAAGCCTTGATTGAAAAAATAGTGAAGCGGTTAAACCATCAAGCCTTTGTAGAGCGAATAGAAATTTTTGACCCTATTGATTATGGGCTTTCACGAATAGACGCACAAATCACCATGATTGTGAATGACCCTAAAAAATTATTCCCGACACCATTTGGATATGATTTTAACTTTTCCAGCCAGACACGCATTTACGGGAAGACCCATAAAACAAAAGGATTTCAATTTACAGGCATGACTTTTAAAGGCGATGGCTTTTTATTGCGGATATACAACAAAACCCAAGAATTAGAAAACGAACCAGATACCGCCAAAAAAGAAATGATGACGAACCGCCTTTCTCCATTTGGTAAATGCCAAGTATGGCGAATTGAACTTCAATTAGAAGGCAACTTGAACAAATACAAAAAGCAATTCAACCTTGATGAGGACGAATTAGTTTTGAAAATTTTTAGAGATTTCAATAAACGAAAAAAAATAGATTTTTTGACCAAAATTATAGAAGCCACCGAGGCGGGGCTTCCCGAAAAGCCCAAGCCTCACGGATGGCTTTTTGACCAACCCATCACTTTTCCCCCTCTATTGTAAAGAGGGGGAACTCTATCCAAAATCTATGAAGCGTCATCATAGAATTTTTCATCCACATCAATATCATTCCCATTTTTTAAAATTTCAATCACCTTGGCATTTTCATCGGGATTAGAAAAAGAGGCAGTTCGTTGCCCTTTTTTAATCTCAATGCGTGAAACTTTAATGGTGGCAATCTTCACCATCGTCCATTGAATAATACCCAACTTCAACAACGACACGACAGACACCATAATCGCAATATGCCATGAAGTTTCGCTGACCTTTTCTAAGATAAATTTCCAGTCCATAGATAGTCCTTTCAAGAGAGGCCGTAGGTTATTCACCTACGGCTTTTTTGCTTTCATTATTAGATAAAATTTTCGCCAAATAATTTGGGTGAAGACTGATGACCACAGATTTTGAAATCCAAATCAACAGAGACCCATTTTTAGCGACGGATATTTTTTCGGGATTGATGAACTTAGTTTCATTTTTCAAGGGACATCTCCTTTTGTTTTTAGTTGTTCCTCACCTACGGCTGGGGACAACGACAAAAGGAGAAGCGAACACCCACAAAATAGGAGACCAATTTAATCAACTACTGCTCGGCAAGTATTAATGCCTGATAGGGCATGGACTTGTTTAAGAGCGGTTTCACTATTTTTGTGCGTGTGTGAGCGATTACCCGACCAAAAAAATTAAATATAAATTCCAACCCACTTAAAAAATGACCCAGCCAGCCTAAAAATCTCAATTTTTTCAATAAAAACGGTATTTCACCAGTAGGCAAATCACGCCAAAACCCTTGACTTAACCCCTTAATTTTATTAAAAAATTGCCATGCGTAGGCGAACTTAGTCCGCCTCTCACTACCATTTCCTAGTACTTGCGAACCAAAAATACCCAAATTATGAGAATGACCGCCCTCGGCGGTCCCAGCGTCAGCCGGTGGCTGTTGCTGTGGTTTCCTATTGTCTAAAGCGATGACGTTGTTTTCTAATTCTTCTGACGTAACTACATTGGTAGTGGTGGCGTCGGAGTTTAATCCTCCAGCCAATCTAAATTGAATACTAAGTCCATTATTAGGATTAACAATAATCCCGTAAATGACATCCTTTATTAGGGCTTTTTTAGCGGTTGGAGATGCTTGATTCTTCAAATGCAACATTGGTTTCACCACTATTTGCTAAAAAGCAAATATTTGCATTTATACCACATTCGTTCAGCTTTAGCTTCCAAAGCTGCCTTCCTGTAAGTTGATCATCTAGTACGTAGATTTTATCTGATTGTTTAAATTTAAGCCTCGGTACAAACCAAGAAGCCCTTTCAAATATCGGTAGCATTAAAGTAATTCTAGTTCCTTTGCCAATTTCGGAATCTACTTTAATTTGCCCACCCCAATTGGATACATGAGTCTTAGCGTGATATAAACCCAAGCCTGTTCCATTGATTTTGCCTTTAGTGAAGCCTTGATCAAAAATATGTTCTCGCAATGCTAAATCAATACCTCGACCGTTATCAATAATCTCAACCTGCAAATAAGGGTCAACGTCTTTTGCGTAAAGTTCAATAGTTCCTGCTGATCCATTAAAGGCATCTAATGAATTATTAACGACATTGCCAATGATAATTTGAAGCTCAACGGGAATATGATCTACTTTCGCCGAACAAAGCGAATCATCAATGTGAAAATTAAAATTCACATTCGACGGAATAGTCGTTGAAATTTGATTCACAGATTTAATAAGGCTATCAAAAATCTCATCTGAGCGGGTTTTATCATCACCTGACACTTTAAGTTTTCTTTGATCTAGTGCTGAGGTTATTTTTTTAATTTGTTCAATAGATGTTTTAAGAAGTTCACGATCTTGTTTGAGACTCTCCGGAAGCCGTGAAGGGATTCGTAGCAAACTAGCAAGTGGAGTCCTTAGATTGTGTCTGACTTCATCAGAAATTCTATTGCTCTCTTTTGCTTTTTCCAAGATAAGATCTTTATCAAACTGCTCAGTTAGCTTTTTCTTCATCAATCGCGTTTGCGGTATTGTCACCAACAAAATGAGGAGCCATAGAAATACGGCATAGGGTACTAAGGCAAATCTGTTATACTCAAAAATAAAATACTCGTTTGTATAGCCAGATATTGAATCTTCAAACGGAATAATTATTTTGTCTCTTAAAATCACTTCAAAGGCGTTTTGCGAATTGTACTCAAGATACTGAGATGCTGGCAAATCAAATGATCTCTCAGTGGCGGACGACTTAAACGCTATAGTTTCAAAATTGCCTTTTAGGGACTCTTGAAGGACATAAGTCGCATCCCTAATCATCCCCATTTGCATCATTCGGGTAACGTATCGAGTGCTCTGCTCGGCGACCGACTGTAAGTGCAAAGTGTTCATGACGATAGAAATTCCAATGAGTATTAGTAACCCAAGAAAAAAATAAATAGCCTGCCTTTTTTCAAACTCTTTAATCGTCCTGTTGAGTTCGGACTTTGGAAGATCATTATCAGAGCATTTGTTGAAATTAAAAAAGAGGTTTCTGAATTTCATTTCCAAGCCTCATTTTTCTTAATAAAAACCTTCACGGGATCAATGGGACAATCATTAAGTTCGGTTAGGGTGTCGAAGTTAATTTGTCGGGTTTCTAGTTCAGGCTCTTCGACATTTTACTTTCTGATTTAGAATTTAATAAGTCACTATCAACGAAAATAAGGGGTAATATTTGGGAATAGAAACTTTGGCTCAAATGCCACGGTTTATTTTCTAGTAAAATATTCGGTAATGAATTTGAAATTGTAGAAGACAATTCCTTTTCTTTTAGTGCTGCAAAATTTGGAATAGCTTCGACAAAGGATTTTTTTAAAGAGTGCTCCAGGTTTTTACTAAACGCAAAACCGAGTGAAAAAACATTAAGCTTCGTATCTTCAATAAAACAAACAATTCCATAATCGTGAATCGGTGTTTGCATTTGATGGAAACTAACAAATGTTGACAGAGAATTATCTTCTAGCTGACCTTTCATTTGCAATATGGAAGATTCAATTGCGCTTTCATCAATTCGATAAAAAGGAAGTCTATGACACAAATGACGATTCAAATAGTATCTCTCAAGTGCCTCGAACTTTGCGTGTTCAATTGCCGAAACAAATCCCGAAACAGAAAATCCAACCGAATCCATTTTTAAAACTTTGCATAGATATCTTTCAATTGCTTCAGCAGAAGCTTTTTCTATGGCGACCTCTGTAAACAAATCTGTTCCTCTGCCTTGGCTAGAAATCCCATTTACAGAAATTTGCGCTGTAAAATCATAAAGCGCAGGTAAATATTTTTCAGGCCATCCATATTGCGTAAAGGATAGATTAAAAAGTTCTTTTCGACTGATTAACCATCTGGTTATGGGGTTTGTATTTGCCATAGAGGATTATTCGCATATAGATCAGATAGTTTTATCTTCCAAGGTTTTCTTTGTTCCAGCATTTAGAATAATTGCATTTTTATTCGAGCTTACACTTAACCCAGGACAATCTTGTTCAACAGATTCTAGGTTTATTCCTTCACAGACTAAATCCTTAAAATTGCCATGAGTGTTTCCAGTCAAAACTAATAGTCGTTTTAACGAAAACAAAACATCATCCACAGTAATTGGCTGACCTGACTTTGTTTTTAAGTCTTCACTGATGCTTAGTATGAGTTTATCTCCATCCCATTTTATCGTTTTGGCGACCCCTGGAACAATTGCGCCACTTTCATTCATTTGAACTAACGGCGAGAATACATTTTCAAGAAAAATGTATTCTGCCGCTATAGTAATGTTCGTAGGTTCATACTCAGTAACCTTTTTAGTTAACGGAAAAGCCACGCGCAAATGCTTTTGCGCGGAACTTTCTAAGTGGTTTGATTTAAACATAAAAACACCGCCAATTGTTGTTGCAACTATTATAGTAAGACCGAATACAACTAAAAGGAATTTATTTTGCATTTCAATTTGACCCGTCTGCGCAAATGGACATCATAATTACCTGATCTTTTTTAAGTAAGCCTTGGTTCAATAAATCTTGTACCAAATCTGTTTTAACCTCTAAACACTGACCGCTTGGATGTGCGCTTACAACTTTATAGCGCAGAAGAAGTTTGATTGCTTTTGCAATTTGAAGCTTTTCATATTCAGTCAATGGCTGCTCGCTGCCCTCATCTGCATTAACATGACTCAAACCCGTCATAAACACAAAACACGTCATTAAAATATATTTACCCATAGATCTCCTCCTCCTCGATTGCAGAATTATCTCTCAAAAGAATAATTCCATATTTTTTTATTTTATCCCTCAATGTAGTTCTCTTCATATTTAAAGCTCTAGCTGCGGCGGCCACGGTAAAATACTTTTTGATGGCCGACTCGATGATTTGCTTTTCTGTTAATGTAACCTTAGATTTTAATACGTCTAAATTATCTGATTTTTTTAAATCTCGATGTTTGTGGTTGCTCTCACTTGATAAAAGTTCAATGTTTAAATAGGGACCATCGGATAGACTTACTAGTCGAGAAATCTCACTTTGAAGTTCGCGAACATTGCCAGCCCAATGCAATTTACTCAAATTCTCCATTGCAGATTCAAGAATTTGAAAATGAGTACCATTTCTTCTATTCGCCTCATCCAAAAAATGATTCACCAAATAGGGTATGTCTTCTGGGCGCTCTCTAAGAGACGGTACATTTAAGGGGAGGACGTTCAGTCGATAGTAAAGATCTTCACGAAATAGTTTTTCTTTTATTAGATCTTCCAAAGGAGCATTTGTCGCCGCAATGATTCTGACATCAATTTTCTTAGTGGCATTAGAACCAACTGGCGTAATAACTCGCTCTTGGATGACCCTGAGAAGCTTAACTTGTAAATGAAAAGGCATATCACCAATTTCATCAAGAAAAATAGTTCCGCTTTGAGCTACCTGAAATTTTCCAATTTTATCATGAGTTGCACCTGTAAATGCGCCTTTCTCATGTCCGAAGAGTTCACTTTCAACTAGGCTTTCAGGAATAGCCCCAGCATTAATCGCAACGAATTTTTGAGTCTTCCGTTGTGAGTTTTGATGAATGGCTTTAGCAATCAACTCCTTGCCAGTTCCATTTTCTCCTCTTATTAAAACCGACTCATCGGTTGCGGCATATTTAATGATTAATTTGCCAACATCAAACATTTTATCAGAAACGCCCACAATTCTAAGCGCCTCTAAAAATCTGAAATTTTCTGATTTGGTGGAAACTACCAATGGTTTAACTTTACGTTCAACCTCACGACACACTCGGTGAACAATACCGAGCAGTATCTTTTGAAACAAAAAAGATCGCTCCAGAATCAAGTGACTCGTTATGGACTTGGATCGAGTCATCACCTGAAAATGCAAGAATCACAATTTCTTTGTTATGTTTTCGAATTTCTTTAATTGTTTCAACGCCATTCATTAGTGGCATGTGGTAATCAATAAGTGCTAAAGAAAATGGTATTGTTTTTTGTCGTATTAGGGCCGCACCCTCAGATCCACTTTGAACTGCTTTGACATAAAATCCCTCATCGTTTAAAAATCCGGATAGCGATTTCAAGATCGCTGGATCATCATCAATAAGAAGTATATTGTGCCTCATAATTGCATCCCCTAAATTTCTGTTGGCATTTCAGTTTTAGCGAGAACGGTTCAACAAAGTCTGTTTATCATAGTGGCGATCAAGTAATCAATGTATGTAAAAAGTATAAGTAAACTTTGCATAAGATATTTTTATACAAGTTGTGACTCGTGATTTATTACCTATTTCAAGAGGTTAAACTATGTAAGGGGTGGCGGATTTCCGCCACTTAAAGGGAATTAATATCTTCCATAAAAAAATATGCTATCGACGTCATCCAAGAGACTAAGGGAACTTTGGCTGATGCTCGCACTAAAGGTGAGTCAAAGACAAATTTAATGACATTGGGAATCCTCATCGAAGTTTATAGTTTGTATTACAGTTTTTAAATTCTCAATTTGATCTGCAAATGAAGAATAAAATTCGCTTCCTTTTGAGAAAGCGAGGGTCCATGTTTAGTTCTGAAACGCGATTTCATGTTTTTTTGCTTTAGAATGATTAATGATGTTACGCTTGTATAAGGGCTTTTTAATAGTACTTAATTTTTGGTCGGAGGTAAAACTGGCATTCGAATTTTAATTAAAAATTAAATTGTGAATTGCAAAGTCATTGGGGAGGATACAAAATGAATGTTATTGAACGTTTTTTGGTGATCGCAAAAATCATTTTGGTTTCCAATTTGCTTTTACTCAGCGGTTGTTATTTTCGTTTTTCTGTTGAAGACTTTAATCCAAAGAGCACTGCCAAACCCCTTCTTAAAATTCAAAAAGAATCTATGCCGAGTCAACTCAATATCAATGAGGGATTAACTCTTGTGATTTACTTGGTAATGAGTGCGACATCTAATCAAACTAATAACTTCACCGTACAATTAGAAGGGTCTCAAGGTGAATCTGTAGGCTCTTACTTTGATCTCACTCAGAGTTCGTTTACTATTCCTGCTGGTGAAACAACAGCGCATCTTTCAATCATTGCAGTGGATGATATTATCTATCACACCGATAGCCAGTGGACATTAAAACTTGTTAGTGCATCGACCGACATTGATACTTCGGATACCCTAACATTTACGTTAAAAGACAATGACTCCAACTCATCAATAGCTCCAACGGCAGTACTCGCCGGATTACCTACTGATCCATCGAATAGTCTATCATTCAATGTATCTGTTAGTGGTTCAAACTTAGTGACCTATCAGTATAAATTGGGGCCAACGGTTTCTACTTTTTGTAGTTTAAGTACTGGTTACAGTAGTGATTTGTCATCAAGTTCACCGATTATTGAAAATCTAGGTGTTTATTCAGACGGTCAACTTACTTTATGTGTGATTGGTAAAGATGCCAGCGGCAATTTTCAACCTTATGCATCCGCATCAACTCACACGTGGACTAAAGACACCGCTCCTCCCACAGCTATTTTAACTGGAGCTCCCACCGGCACTAACAATACTCAAAATTTAAATGTTACGGTTGGTGGTACGGGTGTTGTCTCTTATCAATATAAAGTGGGAGTGAGCGGATCAACTAATTGCACCCTTTCAACAGGCTATAGTAGTGATGTTTTAATAAACCAAAATATCACAACAGATATTACCGCACTTTCAGATGGAAGCATCACTTTATGTATTCTTGGCAAAGATACTGCCGGGAATTTACAATTGGCTGCAAGCAGTACCACCGCAACTTGGACTAAAGATACAGCTCTACCCGCAATTACTTCTGTCACTTCAAGTAAAGCCAATGGAGCATACAAGGCCGGGGAGAACATTGATATTGAAATTATTTTTTCAAAAATTGTGAATGTGGCATCAGGTACTCCAACTCTCGATTTAAATTCCCATGTGAATGCAAAAGCCTCGTACCTCAGTGGATCAGGTTCAGACACCTTAGTTTTTCGATATACAGTAGGCGCAACTGATTCAGCTTCTGATCTTGAATATTCTTTGACGACTTCTTTGAGCCTTACAGGTAGCACAATACAGGACAACTACAGCAATGCCGCCAACCTCTCTTTGCCGGCCATTGGCGGTGGTGCAAGTTTGGGTTCATTAAAAAATATTCAAATAGACACAACCAACCCAACAGCACCCAATACCCTTGCTGATGGTACGTGGTCAAATTCGACAAGTCAGACTCCCAATTTAACTTTTGTTAGTGGAACTGATGGTGGCAGCGGTATTGCTCGTCATGAAGTAAAAATCATTGATCATACTAATGACGACGTTGATGTGACAAGCTTTGCAACCTTGGTTAGTAATAACCCAGTTACTGGATTAACTCTTACCACTGGCGTGAACTATCGAATTGTAGTTCGAGCTGTGGACAATGCAGGTAACTATTCAACAGAAGCTGTAAGTGATGGTTGGACTGTTGATACAGTGGTACCAACAACCCCAGGAGCAGTAACAGTTGGTTCGATACCCGCTTTATTTAAACAACAAACACCAACATTCACTTTTACAGACAGCACCGATGCACTCAGTGGCAGGGCTTCTTATCAATTAGAAATCATAAAAGCCTCTGACAATTCAGTTATAAAAGCTTATGTGACAGCGACAGGTGATGGCACAGGTTTAAGTTACAATGAAGGAGCCGATTTATTGACTGGTGGAGAATCATACTATGCCAATATTCGAGCTGTAGATAATGCTGGTAATACTGGTGCCGCTGTACAATCTGGAAGCTGGGTTGCGCTCACGTGCCCAACTAATTTCATTGCTGTCCCAGCAAGATCACCTTACACCAGTTTACCATTTTGTGTTTCTAAGTTTGAAATCAAACTCAAGTACAATGGATCAATTGTTGCGGATGGAAATTACAATGGAGCGCTTAATTATGATACTGACTATGAAACCCCTGTTGAAAGAGCAAAATATGTTGCTGTGTCTGATCCCAGTGGTCAACCTTGGACAAACATTACTCGTGGAGAAAACGGCGCAACTACAGGTCAAGGAGCCATCGAAGCTTGTCAAAGTATGGGTGCAGGCTATGACCTAATATCAAATGCCCAATGGCAGACCATCGCTCAAGATGCAGAATTAACATCTTCTAATTGGACAAGTGGAGTTGTTGGTTCACAAATGATGTACAGAGGCCATTCTGACAATAGTTCTATATCATTATCTGTAACAAACGTTAACGACGGATATGATCAAACAGGTAACAACTCTGATCAAGCCTGGGGCAGCGGTAAAGAACAACGAAGAACCTTTACATTGTCTAATGGTGAGGTCATTTGGGATATGGCTGGTAATGTATGGGAATGGGTAAAAGACAACAATACAACTAATTTTGGAGCAAATAGCTACATTTCGCAAATCACAGATGCAAGCCATGCTATAACAGGAACCGTTGGCTCACTAACTGGAACAACAAAATATTTATTTGGGCCGTCAGGCACCTATACGGGCCTTGGCGCTACTCAATATGGCGGTTTGGGCTATGGCTATGTTAATCATAACGCCGGCGCCGTCCTTCGTGGTGGGGGCTGGTACGACGCTGCGTACTCGGGCGTTTTCTACGTGCATTTGTACGGCGATCCGACGCCCCTGGGCCTCAATGTGGGCTTTCGCTGCGCTTTCCAGTAATGCGGAGCGCATGACTTTCAGTTGAAAAGAGAGCCTTGAATCAGGCCCGAAGGGCCTCCCTTGGCTTTGGCTCTTGGCAGCCCTGAAGGGGCGTCTTGGCTTTTGCCAAACCTACACTTCAAAATTACTATGGCCTTTCTTTTAGGCACAAAAAGTTCTTGAAAAATTAAAACCAAATCGATTTAATCGTCTCCGCTCTTTCAGTTAAGAAAAGTTAACCATTTCAGCAGGTTTTCCGAAAAGAAAAGTTTTGATTTTCCGAAAATTCGGAAATAAGGGTGTTACTTTCTCTAAAATCTTAGAAAATTAGAAATTTTTTCCGAATCTTTCCGAAATTTCCGAAAAGGCTATGGCGCGTTAGTTAGTTTTTCCGAAAGTTTCCGAAAATAAGAAGGGCACCAATTGAGTAACAAAAGGTATTTAGAATTTAACGTAAAGATGGCTTCACAGATGTTAAGAGTAACTGAGCGGTCGGTTCTAAACTATCTACGGGACCATCGAATTAAGGGCACAAAAGTAGGCAAAGAATGGTTTGTTGATAAGGCCAGCATAGAGGCGTTTGCCTTAAAATATGGCTATAATATTTATGAGCCAGAGACTGGTTTGAATTACTTATCAACCACAGGTGCTCAAGGTTTATCTTCTGATGATGAAAATAAAATCAGTATTTTTAAAGCCGCGGCAACCTCGGCAATTATGCACTCACCAGGTTTGCAGAAACAAGCCCCTGAGCAGCCGGATGGAGTTGAACAAAAATCAGTTTTGTATTCTGTGAACCATAAAAAACAAAAAACTCTTGATGACCTTCGAGTCTTAACATTGATTCGATCGACATTTGCAAAGTATCCAGATTATTTTTCTCACGATAATCCCCTCAAAGAAAAACTTACCAAAGTTCTTCTCAATGTCGTTGAAAATTTGGGTGCTGGTTTTTATGCCTATGGCTCTCAAACCAAAATTAAATATTACTTGCAAGCTCGATCAAACATTGGCGCTTTTTTGGCTTTATACAGATTGGTGCCAGCACCTACTCAGCATGAAATTAAAATTGCATTTGAATTTGAAGATATCATATCGCCCGCAATGATCGCACTAATCAGAAACCTCGAAAAGAGAGCACTTAAGGGTGAAGGCAGAAAACAATGACCCAACAACCACAAATACAACAAACAAAAAGGCCACGTATATTTTCAGATTGTTATCAACTTACAGTTTGTATATTTAATCGAACAAAATCTTTTCCAAAAGCACTAAGGCCAACTATTGGTCGCAGGCTTGAAGAAGCAACACTTGATTTAACCAAATACGTTAGCAGCGCACTTTTTGAATCAACTGCAAAGGCTGAACTCAGAAAAGAGTTTTTACTTAAAGCCTCAGTCGCTCTTGATGAGATTCGTATTCTTACACAACTTGCAACAGAGATGAGAAGTTTACCCGTTGTTGGTTTTGCTGAAATTCAAGAAATCATTGTCAACATTGGAAATCAATTGGGAGGGCTAAGACGTGCCAACAACTCTCCACGATCAAGTCGCTGATATTGAAAATATTTATAGTGCATACAAAGAATGTTCCCGTGGCAAAAGACTCTCATATGGTTATCTTGAATGTCATCACAACATTGGTGAACACTTACTTAGAATCCAAAAGCTATTAAAAGGTGGCGAACCTTATCCGTGGGGAGGCTACAGAGAATTTTATGTCTGTGAACCAAAAAGAAGATTGGTGATGGCAGCTCCTTTTTTAGATCGAGTGGTTCATCATGCTATTCACCGAGTGATTGAACCATTGATTGATCCGTTACTATCAGATTGGGTTTATGCCTGCCGTAAGAATAAAGGCAATCGGGCTTGTGCACTCAAGCTGTTAGAGTATTTCAAGCGAGTCGAGCAAAGCAGATATGTAATCAAACTTGATGTGCGAAAATATTTTGATTCTATCAATCACGAAATACTATTAACACAGTTAAGAGCAGCCCTGCCGGATTCAAGTTTAAATATTTTATTGTATTCGCTCGTAAAATCACATCAAGGTTATGCCAAACTAGGTCGTGGAATACCCATTGGTAACTTAACATCACAGCTTTTTGCAAATTTCAATTTACAATTGGCGGATCAGACTGCACTTGAGGTTTTGAGGATTCCCTATCATGGCATTGAATTTTGTCATGCACTTTATTTGCGGTACATGGATGATATGGTCATTGTCGCATCAACAAAAAAACTTGCTTGTGAAGCGGCTCATGAGGTTTGCCGAATTGTTGCCTCAGACTTAAAATTGGATGTTCCATTTCAAAAGCGAATGCACTTGGCTTTTGATCCTGTGCCTTTTTTAGGTTACAGGATTGATCACACTGGTGCAGTAGCTTTAAAGAGAAAGTACATCAATTTTAATCGCAAGTTTAAAAAGTTAAAATCAAATCCAAATGTGCGTTTGAGTACTTTAGCACAAGTTCAACAATCATTTGATGCATGGAAGGGGTTGGAATAAAAACTACGCGTATTGGCCGGCGCCGTCCTTCGTGGTGGGAACTGGAACAACAATACGAACTCGGGCGTTTTCAACGTGAATTTGAACAACGATCCGACGAACCTGAACAACAATGTGGGCTTTCGCTGCGCTTTGTTTCCTGTCGTAGAGATGAATAGACTTGAAAAGGGTTTTAAAAAAGTGAAGGAAGTTGGGGTCTAAGGACGTCAGCCACTAAAAATAATTATTCAAGGCACTTATTCTGATCCTGGGCTGAGGAGGGGTAAAACCCTCCGGTCCAAATTTTTCTTGTTTATCAATTTATAAATTTGAATGTTATTGTAGCGTCAAATTTTGTTCAATAAATTTTTCAATGTCTGTAACTCTGAAATAAGTTGTGCCATTATTGAGAGTGAAAATGTCGCCATCAGAAATTTGTTGGTCAATCCAGTTGGAATGTGTATTTCAGTTGTAGGGGCCGACAATTTATAATTCTAAAATTGGCGCTGACAGCGAGTTTCAAATATGTTAGTAGCTTCGTAAGAATTCCGAACCAAGAAATGGCATTGATGATGTTTCAAAAATTGCGAAAGAAAAAACAATTCATACCCTGTCCTGTTGATTCAGAAGATGAGTTATTTCCTAATGGTATTTTTATTTTCAATATTTCAAAGATGACTGAGTTTATCAATGCAAACCTACCACTTTTTCCCAAAGAACTCGTTTCAATAAAAGATCTTGATAATTGGAACGAGGGCACCTTGAATGAAGAAACGGTCAATTGTGCTGATTTATCCCGTCCGATAATTTTGGCGGAGATTAGCCCAAAAAGACTAAGCCTTATTGATGGTCACCATCGTTTAGAAAAAGCCAATCGTTTGGGTGCTCAAACATTGCCTGCATTCAAAATCAGTTCAAAGTTACATACTCAATTTTTAACCACGCAAAAAGGTTATCAAGCGTATATTCGGTACTGGAACGAGAAGATTAAAAATCTTCAAAATGAGGTATCATAAAATGCAATCTAAATTAAAGGAACAGCTCTTAAAAGTTTCACCAGAAAAGTTAGTTGATACTTTACTTATACTTGCCGGAGAAGACGAAGTTGCATGGAGTAAAATTGAAAGACTGGTTTCAAATACAAATGAAAATCTTATTCGTTACAAGAGTCGATTAGAAAATATTAAAGCACGTGGTGGATATATTTCGTGGAAGTATGTTTCAGAGTTTGCAGATGAATTGGAAGACCTTTTAGAGGAACTAAAAACTGATGAGATTACTCCTGAAGTTGGATTTGAATTGATTTGTGAATTCTTTGAAGCTGATGAAGCAATATTTGAACAATCCGATGATTCAGGCGGAGAGCTAGGAGGCATTTATAGTGGTACTGCCGTTGATATTTTTTCTAAGTTTGCAACCAAACACCTAGATCGCAAGCACGTTATTGAAACAATTGTTCGATTACAAAAAAAAGACGACTATGGAGTGCGGGACTCAATAATAAAAAAGGCAAGTTGGTTTTTACCTGAGCCAGAATTGCGAGAATTAATTTCAGCCCTAGAGGTGAGTGGTATTGATGGTTCAGACAAGTCCAATAAATTTCGGTTCGAGATGCTAATGATTGCCAAACAACTTTGCGATGCTCCCTTGTATGAGAAAATATCAAATCACGGTGTCGATCCCTCACTTCAACCAGGACGAATTGATGTTGCAGAAGTTTACTTAATATCTGGTCATCCAGATAGAGCACAGGAAATTTTGAATCAAGTAAAAGATCAGAAAACAATTTCGAGTTATGAAATCGAAAAACTGCAAAAACGAATTTACGAAAGCCAAGGCAACACCAAAGAGCTTTATGATTTGGCTTACAAAGAGTTTCACAAACATTTTTCCAAATACACATTGAGAGACTTGGTGGCCTTGGCTGGTGAAGATCAAAAAGATAAATATGTGTCTGAAGCCATCAATAAAATTTGTAAAGATAACGACTGGAAATTTAACAACGCTGATTTTATGGTAGAATTAAATGAGTTTGATCAGCTTGATGATTATGTCTTGAGGTTATTTGATTATACAAGCTCTAAAAAACGCTATTGCTCCGATGAAGTCCCTGAGTATTTAGTGAAAAATAGAAAATACTTATCTGCATCACTTATTTATCGAGCAATGGTTTTAGAAAATCTTCAGCGCGCAAACTCTAAACACTATCGCCATGGTGCAAATTGTTTAAAGAAGCTTGATAAGCTTGCGCCAAAAATAATTTCTTGGGGTAAGTATGAGGCGCACGAAAATTTTGTTACAACTTTGTTAAAAACTCACAAACAAAAACGCAGTTTTTGGAGTCTGTACCAAGATTAAAAACGTAGTGAATTTAAGTTTAATTCAAGCAAATTTTGTTACGCCTGCTTGCTTCAACTCTGCATGAATTGTTTTGTATAGGCCGTTTGAGACTGGATTTTTATCAACAGGCCTTCTGACCTTTGCAATTGCTGACAAAAAGATTTCAACCAATTTTTCTTTATCATAATCTTCATGAATCGCCGAAGCCACATCCACCTTCCAGCCGGATTTGTCTGGATAAGAAGGTAGCGTCACCAATCGGTGAAGTGTCGCCGCATCGAGTGTTTCATCTTTTTTCACGCATTCAAGAAGATACAAAAGTGAATCCAGTCTTCTACCAACTTTATTATCAATAATCTCTTCAAATTTGGTTTCAATGTTCTGAGAAAGTGCAACGGTAGTGATTCCAAGATAGCGGCACAAAACTTTTTGAGAACAATCGCCTAAATAAGCCTGAATGCGCTCAACTACGGTTCTGGTCATTATTGTTTTCATATTTTAGCATCACTTTCTGGGTCATTTTATATTCCCTAGTGTTTTTCGGACAGAACGCCACTAACTTTAATAAAATAGCATATTTTATTAAAAAATACTAGAGATTGTTGCAAAGTGGTACAAATTGAGAAATAGTCATAATCTAACCCTTTGGAATCTCATGGCATTTAAAGTTATCTATTCGAGGACATTTTTAGAGAAAGTATCAAACTGGCCCAGTCAGCTCCAAGCAATGGCTTTTGAAGCTGCTGAGCATGCTGCCATTAACCCTACATTGAATGATTATGTAAGACCGGCCATTGTACCCTACAAACAGAAGCATCCGACAACAGACAGACAATACACCCTGTATTTTGAAATACTGCCGTCGACCAACGAGATTTTTGTGGTCTGGATCAATGATGCGAGTTGTCTCCACGATACAAGAGCCAATTTTACTGACCCCTGCCAAAAGGAATTTGAAAAACTTCGAAGCCGCGATCAACTTGAAAAATTCGATCTGAAATATCATAAGATTATTTTTGAAGTTCATCCCAGTAGTTCAAAGCCAATTAATTGCCGCTCAAGTTTTTTAGGTGGCGAAACGGTACGTTAATACTATTGGCAATCTAAAAATGATTTTGAAGGATTTGACCGAAAATCAATTTGTAAAAAATATATGAATGTGAGAGTGATTTCCTGGGCTGTTAAATAAAGGTGGACCATAGTTTAGTTAAAAATTCTCATTTTGAAACGAAAACGTTCTAGAAGTCGCTTTGCATAAGTTGAATATGGCCCTAATAACAGTTAAGAATTTCTAAAAAATGACGAAGAATAGATAGTGTATAAAATTAATCGGGGAAACCAATTTTTTATTGACGGTAAAGAAGATGAGCGCGAGTTTGATCTCGTCACTCGTCACTCGTCACTTTAATTTTATTTCTTAATGTATTTTTTAATACAAGCTGCGGTTGGTATAGTAGCTCAATAACCTACAAAAATGTGCCCCTTTCGACAGATTGCAATTTAGATACAACCAATAACTCCGCTTGCCAGGTGGGGGACGCTGGTTTTGCTGTGACAGACAAAATGGGCAACGATATCACTACATACACAAATGCAACATCGATAACGACTTTGTCGGCATCAATTCCTACAGGATGGTATGAGGAAAAATCTTGCAAGTTTACAGATAATAATTTGCTGACAAGTAATATCGCAAACGGTATTTCGATTTTTGGAGTCAGCGGAACATCGGCAGGAATATTTTCTTTAAACACTAACTCTCAGGCCTATAGAGACCCCGGTAGCATTCCGGTAGCTAATCACATGGACAATCAAAGTATATCGCAAGCAATGACTTTGTACTCAGAGAAAATGACTTATGCTGGAATCAGTTTTCCGACAAGTGGTGGTTACAACTATAGAGATATATCAAGTCTGGCCAAAGATGATGAAGGTTATCTTGGCACAAGCTGCAAATATGCTCCACGTCCAACTGTAGTTTGTGGAACCACTCAAACAAGTATCGCAACAAGAATTGCAGATTGTCTAAATCTTAATGGAACTTGTAGTGATGGTGTTTCTGCAACAAAATCAGCTTGCGATGCGACTGCGTCCACATGGACAACGACAGCGACTTGGGATGGGGCCACACAATGTAATGGTGGTCAAGGAACGTGGAAGCTTGTGACTTTGGCGGCAGCTAATAAAGAAGTGTGGCAAGATCAACGAACTGGGCTGCTATGGAGTTCTAAGGTATCAGAGGGAAATAATTGGTGTCAGGCCAGTGGCAACACTCAGCAAGCCCCAGTGACCTACTCCCAATCCTTTAAAACAGCACTATTCACAGCAATCACAGGTAATGGAAAAATATCAAATATCTCTGGAGGATCGTCATCATCAGATGAAACGATAACCATTACCTTTACAAGTCCTACAGCATTTACTGTGAGCGGTTCTGGACCAAGTTGTGACGACTCCCAATCCCCAACCATAACGGGAGCATTAACTGCGACAGCAGAATCAAGTGTGACTTACTCAGTATCTAATGTCTGTAGCTTTACCATCACGCAAGGAGCAACAAACTTTGTTAGCGGAGATACGTTTGTTTTAAATAGTACAGATGCTGGATATTACGACTGCACAGCAGGTGGAAATGCAGCTTTGATTTCAAATTTAGGAAGTCCTTTGCAGCCAGCAATCCCAGTCAGTCTGTGTGCGGAAGCCGCAGGGTTAAGCCCATCTGGAGAAACGTGGACCAATGGTGGCTATATGACAGCCAAAGGTGGACTCGGAAAAAACAGTGTACCAAGTATTAGTTGGAGACTTGCAACGATCAAAGATTACAACGCTGCAGAAGTTAACGGAATAAGGTCTGTGATGCCAGACATGGGAATTGTAGGCGCACAGAGACCCACTCGTGATGTATCAACAGGGAGTAGTAGTTACTATGAGTGGTCGGCCTCAGTCGTCTCTTATGATCGCTATAATTCGTGGGTCTTCTCCGGCTCCGGTGGCAACGTGGGCTATGACGGCCGTGACTACGCAAATGCGGTCAGGTGTGTCGGTCGCTAGGCGCGGAGAATTATTTAATGATTTAAAGGTTCCTATGGGCTCTTTGGAGCCCATAGGTGGAGAAAGATATAAATGAAATTAAGAAAATTTAAAAAATTAATTTTAATATTGAGCGCCATGTTCGGCGCCATATTTATGGTTTCTTGCGGAGGCCCTCATCTTGAGAGTCATAAAGAATATGCTTCTGCGGCTCCTTGTGTTCCTGATAGTGTTACGCAAGCTCCATGTTACCTGACTACATCAGGGGCTGTCGTTGGAACTCAAATCCAGGGAGACGTGACGTCTTGGAGTAATCCTACTCAAAGCACAACTGTGACTGCAAATCTTTCAAAAGGTTTTTATGATGGAAAATCTTGTTTACTGAGTGATCCTAATTTAACTCCAGGTCAGATATTATTTGGACAGACCATTTTTGGAGTCACAGGCGGTTACACGGGAACCTTTGCGGGAAATATTTTATCACAAGCTTACCGAAATCCTGGCAGCGTTCCAGTGGCTAATCACGGCGATAATCAAATTACATCTTCAGTGATAACACTAGCTCAGGAGATCTCAGCGTATTCCGGTCAAAGTTTACCAACGACTGGTGGGCTTGCCTATATAGACATTCCCGATCAAGCTAAAGACGATGATGGTTATATTGGCACGAGTTGTAAATATACTCCAAGGCCAACAGTTAATTGTGGGACTGTGCAATCCACAATCGCAGATCGAATGGCTGATTGTTTAAATCTAAATGGGACATGTAGTGATGGTGTTTCAACAACAAAGGCATCCTGTGAAGCAGCTGTTGCAACATGGACAACGACGGCGACCTGGGATGGATCAGCTCAATGTAATGGTGGAGAGTCAACTTGGAAGCTTGTTACAAGATCAGCAGCTAACAAGGAAGTATGGCAAGATCAACGAACAGGGCTTTTATGGAGTTCTTTGGTATCTACATCAAGCAATTGGTGCAGGGCTAGCGGTAATACAGAGGCGGCACCAGTGACTTACTATCAGTCTTGTAATACGACCGTAGCTGGCCATAATGATTGCACAACTTCAAATACTATTAGCGGAAATGGAACGATTGGAAGTATCTCTGGTGGTACAGCCTCTATTGATCAAACGATAAGAGTGATATTTTCAAATCCTCCGACAAACTTTACTGTTGTCTCATCAACGGGTACAGGATGCACGGGTGGAGGAGCGCAAGTAATTGGAGCCTCAGCTGGTTCGACAAAAACATACACTAATGGTAACTATTGTAGCTTTACTATTACCCAGGGATCTACTCCATTTGCAGCTAATGATAAATTTTTTTTAAAAAGTACTCCGGCAAGTAGCTATAGCTGTACACCAGGAGCAGCCTCTACCTTGCAGCTTGTAAGCCCAGTCAGTTTGTGTGCTGAGGCCGTAGGATTAAATCCAACTGGAGAAACATGGAGCAATGGTGGCTATATGACAGCTAAAGGCGGTATGGGAAAAAACTCTACACCTGCTGTTAGTTGGAGATTGCCGACAATAAATGACTATCGAATGGCTGAGGTTAATGGAATTAGATTTGTGATGCCTGATATGGGTTTGGCAGGAAATCAACGGCCTAATTTAGATAGCTCAACAGGAAGCAATTCCTATGAGTGGTCGGCCTCAGTCTACTCGTTTAATCGCAATTATTCGTGGGTCTTCGTCGGCTCCGATGGCTACGTGGTCAATAGCTACCGTAACTACGCGGATGCGGTCAGGTGTGTCGGTCGCTAGGCGTGGAAATTAATTTAATGATTTAAAAAGTTCCCATGGGCTCTTTGGAGCCCATGGGGTTATGTGAACAGAACAAAAAATTTAAAAAAAGCAAAAGAAAGTGAATAGTACGTGGGCAGATCAAAACATCTTCAAATATATCAAGACGCATATCATTTTACTAGAGAAGTATTTAGAATTAAATTTAAACTTCCCAAATTAATTAAATATGATTTGGGAGAACAGCTTGGCAATTCTTCACTCAGAATACTTAATGGTATTGTGATAGCCAATGGTTCAAAAAATAAATTAGGCTCACTTCAGATAGTCACCTTAGAAATTGAAGTGATGTGGGTCTACCTGAGAATGCTTTATGATTTAGAAGGTATAAGTCGTGGTGAGTTTAATGTGCTATCTGAAAAACTAATAGAGATCTCAAAACAAAATAACAGCTGGCGTAGTTGGGCAAAAAAAGTTGCATCAGAAGAAGCAAAAGTATAACTACTAAATCGGATCAATTGATAGAGTTCATTTATTTAATGGATAAATGAAGAATGCAGTTAATCTTCCACGGGAGTCCTCTTTTTATGACGATAAAAAGTTACCAATTCCGAATCGGTGTTACCCTTGAACAGGGCCTCGCCGAGGGCAACAGAAAAGGACGCTGAATGAACTTGTTGGGTCGGCCTCAGTCAACTCAAATAATCGCAATAATTCGTGGGTCTTCAACGGCTCCAATGGCAACGTGAACAATAACAACCGTAACAACACAAATGCGGTCAGGTGTGTCGGTCGCTAGGCTTGGGAGATGATCTAGGGGAGGGGGAAACTCTTCCCTTTTTTTAGTGCGCCCAGCATGGCCCTCCATTAGATAGTGAAAATTTTTTGCGAATTTCTATTAAACCAGTTTTTTAAGTTTTAGACATAAAGAAATAGAAGAGATAAAAATGAAATTTGAAACGGTATTAAATGCTTACAAGAAATGTGCTCGTGGTAAGCGAAATAGCACTGAATGTTTGGCTTTTGAGATGAAGTTGGGATTAGAGTTAGTAAAGCTGCAAAAAGAAATTTTGAGTGGCAAATATAAGCCACAGCCATTGAGAGGCTTTATTCTTCTGGAGCCAAAACCTAGGGAAATTTGGGCTTCAAGTTTTCGTGATCGCATGGTTCATCATATCATTGTCGAAGAAGTTGCTAAAGTTTGGGATAAAAAATTACATCCAAAATCTTTTGCGTGTAGAAAGGGAATGGGATCACACGCCGCTATTGGTGACTTTAAAAAGCAAGTTAGAAAAATTAGTCAAGGTGGACGTAAGACTGTGTGGGTATTGCAACTTGATTTGGAGTCGTTTTTTTATACTATTGATCGCTCGACATTAAAAAAATTATTTTTAAAAGAAATTCAAGATCCATTGATGATGCGACTTATAGAAATGCAATTTGATATTGATCCAAGGTTAAATTATCGCAGAACAGGTGATTTAGATAGGTTTCAGACATTTCCAGTTGAAAGATCGTGGTTATCAAAGGTGCCAGGGCAAGGAATTCCCATTGGGAATTTAACAAGTCAATATGGAGCTAATCTTTATTTGAATGAGTTAGATCACCTCATTACCAGAGAACTAAAACCCAAAGGGTATCTGCGCTATATGGATGATCTAACATTAATGGATACTGATCCTGAAAAACTAAAGCCTTTTGAAAAAATAGTGAATGATTGGTTGTTGAAAAACCGCAAGCAGCAATTAAATTCAAGAAAAACAAGTTTAAAACCGTTAGAGGCAGGAATTGAATATTTGGGTTTAGAATTCTTTCAAGTAAATTCTCCTAAAGATCCTGTGGTGGCAAAAGTTCCTCCAAAGAAAAAATGGAAACTTGTTTCAGAGGCTCGGCGACTTAGTGGTTTAGAATGGCATCCTAAAAATAATTATCATGAGTTAGCTTTGCCGCTCAGGTTTGAACGACTAAAAGAGCTGCAAAGAATTAATTCAAGACTTGGCTTAATGACGAATACTTGCTCGAAGAGATTTAGAAAAAAAGCATTAAGGAAAATGCAGTCGAAGACTTGCTTTGATGATGCATGGCCCGACGAGAGGCCATATTATTCTTTAAAGCTTCGCGAAGATTTTTTAGCGGTAAAGCTTAATGTATAAATATGAACATCACCACCTTTACATTTCAACTTGCAATTTTAGAGTTTGAATTTTTATTTTCAGGAATGCATTTACTGATGCATTCAAAGAGATCATCAAAGTTAAATTTCTCTACAACTCCAAGGAATTTTTTATTTGTTTTCTCCGGCAGATCTGGCTTCAGATGAGATGTGTACAATATAAAGAATGATGGATAGTTTGTTGAGGTAACAAGATTAAGTAATTCAGTTCCATTTCCATCTGGCATATTGTAGTCAGAGACGATAAGGTCAAATATTTTACCATCTTTAATCAGAGCGCTAGCTTCATTACCAGATTTGGCCAATGAAATGACGATGTCATTAAAATTTAGTGAAATTTGCTCATAAGTAATTTCAAGAAGCTCTGTTTCGTCATCAACGATTAGAATTTGCTTTTCAATTTGTTCCAAGGTTAAATCCTTTCATTGGGATTGTGCAAAAAAAATAGATTTGTTCTTTTGTTGGAGAGTAAATTTTTAAGAGCTGATAGAGGTCGCAGCATTTTATGGAAGATTGGCCGGACTCTATTTTGCCTAAAATGGATAATCTTTGGTTTGCAGTTTTCAGAACTACATCAGAAATGGAAAGACCCGAGCGAGTTCTCATTTCCGCTAAAATACTTCCTACGATTACATTCATATTTTGCATTTTGTTATTATTCAAAATTACTCCTAATTTATATAAATTTAGAAATATTTAATTAAATTTACCATTTTTTATATAAATTACGAAGTTTATTTATGGAAATTCACAGAAATTTACTAAAATTTAGCAAAATTATAGACTAAAGGTTTGCTTTGCCTTATTCTAAGAATCTGGAGCTGTATGGCAAAGAGAAAAGAATCCACTACAAATACGACATTACTTCGACTTAAGAATACACCGTTTAAAACTGCGACTGAATTAAAGCAACACGAAGAAAGAATTCTCCGCGAAGAATGGGAAATCGTTGAGAGGGCCAAGCAACGTAGAACACTGCTTTTAAAAGATGAAAATAAAGACGTCATGGGTCCATTTTTAAAAGGATTTAAAGCTAAGTTTGTTGGCGACAATTTAGATGCCGACAGTCTGGTAAAAGTATATTTAAAAAGTGATGAATCTGTGCAAATTGATATTGATGATGAGTTAAAAAGCAAAGATGTAAATGGCATGGTAGAGAGCCTTGTTAAATCAATGACAGAAAGTTTTGTAAATGGATACCTGACGGCGCTCGGCTTAAAAGAAGACGGTATATTTACGGCGACAAAAAGACACTCAAAGTAGAATCAAAGTCTAGACTGTCCCGACCAAAGCTATTTGGCTTTCAAGTGCGATCTTAGAGATCGCACTTTTCTAGAAAATTTTCCAAATCAGAAGTTGAATAATAAGTTACTCCATTATCAATGGAAAAAATAATTTCGTCAGATTCCTCGGTGTCAATATATTCCGATTTGGCTAGATCCCAAGCAATAGGATCAAGATTTTTAATAGCCCAAGCGGTATCGATATTTTGTAAGAATCCAATATTCTGAGCAGGATAGCATTCAGAAATAAAATCCTCAAAAGCAGATTCTAAATCAACTGGAGTTAAATTTTCATTGATGATTTCTTCAATCACCCAGTCGGTGCCATACTCACAGCCATTCTCTGTCAATCGCATAAGGTCGTCACTTGCACAAGTTTGCCAGACTCCAGTAGGGCACACATGGTAGCATGAATAACAAAATGGTTGTGATTTTTGTAAGGCAAGCTTTTCTAATTTTGTTTTAAGATCTGAATTCATAAATTTTCTCCTGTTTTTTATTTGTGAGCTTCTCCTGCTTGAGTGCCTCTCCACCAAGGGCTGAGAGGTACGAGGAGAAGTGAAAACTCATGGAGCAAAACTCTCCAGATCCGACAGAGCTACTGCGGGCAGGAGGTCGTATTGACTCATAGATAAATGATACCGAAGTAAGTTAACTATAATCCAAGGCTAGGCAGCCTCTTCAATTCTCACTTCGGTAATTCTAAAGAACCACTTGAGTTGTTTTTCTAATTCTTTTTTTAA
>WBZM01000185.1_pt1 | contig 100764 bp, 87 predicted proteins | sample 5204271 | NCBI WGS metagenome assembly WBZM01 (sample SAMN12344346, study PRJNA552823) | activated sludge metagenome | biome: Activated sludge suspended growth; feature: Nitrification reactor; material: Wastewater; isolation source: activated sludge from nitrification reactor of wastewater...
CCTACTGTCGCTCGCAATAATGGCCCTGCTCCAAATGTTGAATCGCCTCCATTGCCACCATTTCCCCCATCAATACAACAGACAACACCAGACCCAATACCTTTGGCTCCACCAGCGCCAACTACAAGATTAAAAACTTGCCCGGGAGTTACAGAAATGATGGATTTTCCATAACCACCACCGCCTCCACCGCCACCCCCAGCGGCATCATTAGGGCCAAAAGAGGATCCTCCGCCACCACCACCCCCACCCCAGGCTTCGACGAGAATTGCCGAAACACCTGCTGGAACCGTGAAGGTATGGTTTCCGGGAACATTAAAAATCTGAAAATTAGTGAGAGGAATCGTACTGGTAGCACCGATACCGGGACAACCAACAATAATCGAATTTTGGCCGGCAACGCTTACAGATAACTTAAGTGAAAAATCAAGAGGTTTAATAGGTCGAATCCCTCCCTGAAAAGAAATTTTCATGGTGGCCATGTAACTACCAGGAGTACCTGAAAAATCAGAAAGGACTATATCTTTGATTTGAAAAGCTCCTGAATCTTTAACTGGCATTCCAGCTGTTGCAATGACTTTGTTTGATGTCGCCGATAAATACAAATTGTTCACCGTAATAGAATTCGCTGGAGGAAAATTAGCCGTCGGAAACGTAAAGTTAGCACTATTTGCAGTAAAATCTTTGGTGCAGATATCACCAGAAGCACTTGCCGAAACTAAAAATCTCTCGAAATCAAGGGTTGCTAACTTTTGTGAAATTGCTTCAGTTTCTTTTTGTTGATTGATCAGCATTGACGTAATAGCTAGAAGCGCTACGATGGCAATACCAGAGGCAACCAAAACCTCAACAAGCGAAACACCACGAAAATTTTTAATCAATTTAAAGCCCATATCCCATTCTCACAAATATTGATTCAATTAACAAGCTCTTAGCACTTTATTGAGCCTTGTTCTGTCTTATTCTTTCCATTTCTTGTCAAGCCTTTAAACAAATAAAACTAGACGAATTAAAATAAAACGCTTCTAGAAATGGAAATAAAAAATGAATAGGAACTCTATCAAAAGCTCAGCTGGAACAAAATGAAGCTACCTTTTGTCAAAAGTCTGAACAGTTTTTATTTAGTATGAAGTGGCACAACAATAAATTGCACAAAAGCAGTCTACGAGAGAAAGTTGGCAGGCAAATTAAAAAGATTTGGTATTAAGGGCCTTAAAATTGCATTTTACCTTAAGTATTTAATTAGAGTGGAGTGTTCATAAAATGTGGATTAAATGTCTTTTACTGCTTCTTACAGTCAATTATATTTCTGTGTCACTCCGTGCGGAGTCATTCTCTTGCATAACTCATTATCTTAAGACACTGGCTCCCCGTGAATTTACTCTTCAATTAGTCAATGAACAAGACTCCAAGCAATTGTTAAGAACGACCTACGACCAATTTTTAACTGAGTTAGACAATTTGACTGTCAAAGGACTTAAAACCCTTCTCGAAAAAATTAGATCCAATCCGCAACATGAATTGACGGAGATGGAAATCAAGTCGATAAGCAATCTTAGAAAATCCTCATCCCTATTAAGATCTGCCTTTCAATTGTTCTCTATCAATCATTCTATTCCTGAAGAATTTAATGTATTTGTTGTAAAACTTGGTGGAGTTAAAGACTATTTAGAAACTGACCCCAATGAATCAAATGCTGATCCTGCAGCATTAAAACTGACGACATACAAAAACAGCATATCAAAAATTATTAAACTTGAAGAAAGTCTTAGTCAAATCAATTTCAAAAAACTCATCAACGACAGTAAGCCGGCAACACTTGATTCATCATTTCATTTTTTTCAACAAATCATCGAGCAAACCAAATCAATTATTAAAAAGGCCACAAATGTCAAAGTTGATGAAGTTCACCAGGTTCGAAAAAACTTAAGAAATATTTTACGATTTATGGAACTTACCTTTGAACGACAACAGAATTCGAACAAACAAAAGAACTTCTTGCCAAATGAAATCACGACCTCGCAACAAATCTCTAGACTGTCCCAAATTATTTATTTAAAGTATCTTAATACGCAATTGGGAGAAATTACTGATAAATACGCAAGAGAACGAATGGCCGAAACTATTACAAAACATGATCTCGTTAACTTCCCAGAAGAAATCCTTCCAAAAGTAGTCTATTTTTTAGATAGACTCAAAGTCATTCCTCCCCCAAATCCCTAGTTTTTCCTATTGCTAAATTTTTTAGGGCCTTGTCATTTCTATTTTTTGTTAAACCTTTGAACGGAGAAAAACCAGACGACTTAAAATAAAACACTTTTAGAAACGAAAAAAAAATATAATAACCGATGAATATTAAACCTAAGGTATTGATTTTTTTTGTATCTATCCGAAAGTATAAATAGTTCGAACCCAATTAATAAAAAACCACGGAACCAGATTATAAAAATGAATAATAATAAGAAATCCTCTCCTGTCAAAGAAAGTTCTCTACAGTCTCTACGTAGTGAAATTGATTTCATAGATCAGCAACTCATTCAATTATTCGACAAAAGAGCGTCTTTAGTATTTGAAGTTGGTGAGTGGAAAAAAAATAATTCAATTGATGTTTATGATCCGCAAAGAGAACAGCAAATTATAGAAAAAACAATAAAAACCAAACGTCTTTTTTTAAATGATTCTGAAATTCAATCCTTGTTTATAAAGATGATTGATTTTTTTAGAAACATTGAAAAAGCCCGATCCCTTATTTCAGAAACCTCGCCCAATTCGCTTCTTAAAAAGAGAGGATCTTTTGGATTTTTTGGTTTTGGACTGATTGGCGCTTCTATAGCTTTAGCATTAAAAGAATCTTTTCCCGAATGGAACTTCTTGGTCCATGACCCACACCTCGACAAAATCGAATTTGAAAAATGGAATGATAATAAAACTCAATCAAAATTTCAGCTAGTTTCAATTGACAATCTCACTAACAAGCTATCAGAGGAATTGGCCGTGGTTTTTTTAGCCGCGCCCATCGATAAAAATGCCGAGTTTGGGAAAGCAATAACCAAAAGGAATTCGTTGATTTTAAATCTAGGAAGCGTTCAAGAACCCATAGACAATGTTATCGGTTTTCACCCTCTAGCTGGAAAAGAAATAAGTGGTTACCAGGCCGCACAGGGTGATCTGTTTTATGGAAAAACCATATGTCTTTCACCTCCTAAAAACCTAGATAAACTAGCGCTGGAGGCCTCGGAAGTTCTTGCTAAAAAATTAGGAGCTGAAGTTGTCATCACTCCATGGGAGGTGCACAATGAACGATTAGCCTATTCAAGTCATTTGACTCAACTCCTATCTATGGTTTATGGAATAACCTTGGATAAAAATTATAACGATGACTTGTATTCTTTGATTCCAAGTTCTGCCAGAGATTTCTTAAGGCTCAGTGGATCTGATTATAAAATGTGGGAGCCTATTATTAGAAAAAATAATCAATTTATCAAAGCCGCCATGATTCAATTTGAAAAAAATTTTCAACATGTTAGAAAGTTAATTGAAGAGTCGTCCTCTCAACAAAGCCTTTTGAAGGATTTATTTATCAAAGCACAATTTATCTACGAAAAAATATACAAAAAAAGGAAACAACCATGATCATCATTATTAAAAGAGGATTAAAACCAGAAAATATTCAAGATGTTTTAAATAAGATAAAAGAATTGGGAGCTAGTCCTCATATTGTCGAAGGACGTGAGCAAATGACCGTGAGTGTGTTGGGAAAAACAGAGAAAATATCTTTAAATTCATTTGAAGTTTTTCCTGAAATCGAGAGTGTTCTCAGAATCTCTAAGCCATTTAAATTAGCCTCATTAGCTGCAAAACCCCAAGGGTCTGAATTTAACATTAAGGGCGTTTTATTTGGCCCCACGCATTTTAATGTGATGGCTGGCCCTTGTTCCGTTGAAAGCGAGAATCAAACCATGCGCATCGCAAAAGCTGTTAAAAAAGCTGGAGCTACAGTCCTTCGCGGAGGTGCTTTTAAGCCTCGAAGCTCCCCCTATGCTTTTCAGGGAATGGGTTTAGATGGTCTCAAAATTTTACAAATGGCCTCTAAGGAAACGGGTTTGCCTATTGTCTCCGAAGCTATGGATTATGATGGATTAAAAATGATGGTGGATTATGTGGACATCATTCAAATTGGCGCCAGAAACATGCAAAACTTTGCCTTACTCAAAGAACTAGGAAAAATTGACAAACCCATCTTGCTCAAACGAGGTATGTCCGCCACCGTCGAAGAATGGTTGATGAGTGCAGAATATATTTTAGCAGGTGGAAACAGTAAAGTGCTTCTTTGTGAGCGTGGAATTAGATCCTTTGATACCCAGTATTCTCGAAACACTTTGGACTTAAATGTGGTGCCCATCCTTAAAAGTTTAACTCATCTTCCCGTGGTCGTAGATCCCAGTCATGGAACAGGCCATCGTTACCTAGTGGCTCCTATGGCCTTGGCAGGGATGGCTGCCGGTGCAGATTCTTTAATTGTCGAAGTTCATGATAAACCCGAAGAAGCCCTTTCCGATGGACCCCAAGCACTTTTGCCAAGTGACTTTGAGTCCTTAATGGAAAAAATTGTCGGAATGGGAAAAATCATGGGAAGGAATGTACAAACAAGTATCCCGCAAAAGAAAGTATCTTAATAAAATGAATTTTAATTTTAGGGGAATTATCCCTGCCTCCAAGTCTATTATGAATAGAGCTTTAATTTGCTCTTCCTATTCTCAAAATTTAAAACTTGAAGGAACTTCGAGCTGTGATGATGTTGTTAAAATGGTCCACGCCATCCATCAGCTTCAAAATGAGCCCCCAAACCTTCTTCAAGAGTTTGATTGTGGAGCCGCTGGAACGGTTCTTCGCTTTTTAGCTTTACGCCTGAGCCGCATCCCTGGAAAACATATTTTAAAAGGCAGCGAAAGACTCTTCCAGAGACCTCAAAAAGATCTTTTAGATCTATTTAATAAATTAGGAGTTCACTATGAGCTTTCAAATGATCTTATGATATTGCATTCCGAAGGTTGGAAAAATCTTTCTCAACCGTTGGAGGTTCATCGAAATGTCTCTAGTCAGTTTGCCTCTGGAATTATCTTGAATGCCTGGGATCTAAATCAAGATTTAAATATGAAAATGATAGGCCCCCCGATGAGTGAAGGTTACCTTCAGATGACTGTTCAACTTGTAAAGGCTTTGGGAATGAAAATTTCATTTTCGGAAAATAAACTAGTCATTCCTGCAAAAAGTCAAGTAGAGGCTAAAAGTTATCAGAGCGAAAGCGATCTGAGCTCTCTGTTTGCCGTAGCTGCTTTTTCAGTTCTTAACGGAGAAGCACTATTTGAAAAGTTCCCTTTCCCAAGTCTTCAGCCAGATATCGAGTTCTTAGATTTTTTTAACCGTATGGAAATACCTTTACATCTGAATGAAAATGAAAAAGTCCTAAACGTTTTTCCCGTCAAGCACTTTAAGGGCTTAGACGCTAATTTAAATTCCTGTCCCGATTTATTTCCCGTACTTGCTGTTTTGTGTGCTTTTGCCTCGACACCTTCAAAACTCTTTGGTGCACCTCAATTGGTTCACAAAGAATCAAATCGCATTGCCAAAATAGCGGATTTATTGAATGCGATTAACGTAGAAAATACTCCTCTAACCGATGGAATGATCATTCAGCCTGCAAAAAAAAACAAATCAAACATTCTCCCTTTCGAGTATGATACAGACCATGATCACCGACTGGCATTTGCCGCTTCTTTGATTTTATCCCAAGGATTTCCAATTAAAATTAAACACCCAGAAGTCGTGAACAAAAGTTTTCCGGAGTTTTGGCAAGTTATCAATTTAAGTTGCTAGAACCTTTGTTAGCCAGAGCTGATCTAAGCCCGTATTTGAAGATTTCTCCATGTCTCTCTTATAAACTTTGGGCTAAAATAAAGGGCTCGGAAGAAATTTGGCAATGACTTTGAGGCCTAAATTTAACAATTGCCTTGGGTTCAACGGCACGTCCAGAGTCATCTTTTATATTTGAAACTTTAAAGTTTTCCAATTGGTTTTCTAAAGGGGTATGAAAAATAAGCTCCCATTCATTTGAAAATTCAGCGCCTGATAGAACGTATACCTGAATACCTTTGGATTTCCGATCCGATGAAACCAAAGATCGCTGTATTTTTGGATCTTGATTCATTTTATACATCGAAATAGATTTCGATTTCGCTTTATTTACAAACTCAAAGTCATATTTAGACTCCTCTTCACAGCTTGCCTCAGTGATCAACATCAATGGTCTAACGGACGTCACATTCTTCGCCAAAGAAAAAACCGTACCTTCATGTACAGGAAACCCAACTTCTGAAACTGGTTTAAAATCGTTTATACTTTTTAGACTCATTTTTACAAGTTTATTTGCTTTCATATAACTTAAGACAGAACTTAAATTTGCAAAATCCTTGCTCATCCTAGTATATTCAGTTTTCAAAAAGTCTTGAAGTTTTATTTGCGAATCAGAAATAGGAAAATCTATTTTGGCAACAATGGATGAACCCTGAACGGATAGGGAATGATATCTTTTAATCCAAGTTTCAGCATCTTCCTTAAAATTACCCATTTTTTGGTTTTGAGTATCAATAAGTCCTTTTAGCATATTCAATTGGACTAAAGCTTCTTGAGCACTTGTAGCGTCTTTAAAATGAATAGTCGAACCCAAATGAATTCTTTCCGATAAATTTGAATCTAAAACCATGGATTTGACATTACGTACTGAGGCCGGTAGGAAGATACGCAATTTTTCAGGCAATCCTTGGACTATTTTTTCTAAGTTAACTTTTGCCCATAATATTTCATAAGGAGAATGAGATTGAGACTGCTTCGTGGATATTCCTTTTTGTAGGTCTAACATTATTTTTTTAAATGTCTCAGCGTCCGAAGCCATAATGAGATATTCACGAGCTATTAAAGTAAAAAACATTTCTTTTGAATTCCCATGAATAAATTTAACTTTGAATGCTGGAAATCCAAATCGAAGATCCAAATCAACTGACATCTGTTTCTTCAAAGAAGTTATTTTTTTTAAAACATCTGAATCAAAATAGGACCCTTCCATGATTTTATTGATAATCGCACTTGGATCTTTTGTAAATATGGCTGTAGTTGATATCGAATCTAATGGTTTTGACAATTTAATCGCTGCCGTTGCATTTATGTTATTAAATAGATATTTCCCAATATCTTTCATAGCTGAATCGATTGTTTTTAACCCCTCCTCTTTGATACCTATCCCAACAGTCAGCTCAAGATTTATGAAAGATCTAGAAAAACGCTTGTATTCTTCAATCATTTTTTCAAAATTACTTTTATATTGTACCGCCGTCATTCGCTGAGGACGATTGATTTCCAATTTTTTTAGTTGAGATTCAACTTTAGCTTCAACTTCAAGAACAGACTTTTGCAACTTATATAAATATTCAATGGAGTTAATGATAGGCTTTAATTTGCGTTCATCAGGGTACCGAAAATTCACGGTCCACAGGGAATCATTCTGGTTAGAGATGATCTCAGAAAGATGAGGAACTTTTAAAATATGGAAATGCCACCCTATAAAATATACACAATTTCTAAATCTTTCAGTCACAAAGAAAGCAATAATGGGAACTAGAACTAGAACAAGCACAAAGAAAAAAGAAAAAATCGACTTCTTCAATGCTCCTCCAATCTGTTCTTATGAGTGCAAGCATGCCCTGCCCTAGCTGCCTCGTCATAAAAAGACTGGAACTAAAGAAAAAAAAGCTGAGTCAGTATCCTCCCTGCGAAAACGATAATCACGCGTGGCAGTCCAGAGATTGTCATGCCGTTCACTGGAGGCAATGATTGGTTTAAAAAAAATAAACAATTTTACAATACTCTTGAGATCGATACCCTAATGAAAAAAGATCCACCTCCATCGGATGTGGAAGGAAAAGGATACCAAGCTGCTTGCTATATTTTAGCTGCCAGGATTGAAGAAGCTGATCAAGTAATTATGTCTGTACCTCAACAAAGCCAAGCCCAAGCTGCTGGTATCGTCTTTAATGTGGGGCATCCCATTGCAGATTCTGGAGATGATAAATCCGCAGGACCTATAATGAATTTAGTTCTTAAATACTGGCCAGAAAACTATCAAGCTGTTTACCATGCAGGCATGTCAGAATTTGCACTTAAACAATACTCTGAGTCCAAAGTACACCTAAATAAGTTTTTGACCGTGTACAAAAATAATGACTATTTTCATCAAACAGCGGTTAAAACTTTAGAGCAGTTGGACAAGGAGTTCTAAGTGGCAGATCAACTCATCGGTAAGACCATCAATAATCGCTATGAGATCATTGCTGAAATTGGCCGTGGTGGGTATTCGACTGTCTATAAAGCTAGCGATTTGAGCCTAAATCAAATAGTCGCTATCAAATATTTTTACCCCCCACCAGGTGCCTTTGAAAAAATTAAGGAAAAAGTAAAACGTGAAATGCAAACTATTCGAAAACTACATCATCAGTTTGTGATTCAACTTTTCGATTTTTTTGAAGAGGACAACTGGCTTTTTTTAGTTATGGAATTTATAGATGGTGGAAGTTTATCTGACCTTGTAAAAAACAAGGGAGCTTTGAATTCAGTTTTAGTAAAAAAAATAATGGAACAAATGGCAGAAGCGTTAGCCATTGCCCATCAAAATGGAATCATTCACAGGGATATCAAACCACAAAATATTTTATTTAGAAAAACCGGTGACTCTGTTTTGGCAGATTTCGGGTCAGCTAAAGTTTACGGGCAAAACACATCGTCAATGACAATCTCTATGACTGGGACATTGGATTACATGTCTCCTGAAGTGATCCGAAATGACCCCTATGACTGTCGCACAGATATCTATTCCTTAGGGTTAACCTGTACTATGCCTTGACCGGGAGAAAAGCCATCCAAAGTTCTTTAAATCAAGTGATCAGTCAATTTGAAAATGGTTTTGATCCCAAATTAGTTGAATCAAAAGCAGACTCGTTTTTAAGCAAAATAATAGCGAAATCAACCGCCTTTTACCCTGCAAATCGTTTTCTGACCGCACAATCATTGTTGGATTTTTTAAAAGCTCCAACAGCCTTACCCAAAAAACAAGATGAAGAAAAATATTGTTTTATTTGCGGAAGTGAAAATGCCTTACCTTCAGGTTCCTGCCTAGGATGTCTTGTTTCTCAAGAATCAGAAAAAGCATCAACTTCATTGCTTTTCATAAGGAATGGAAATGAAATATTAAACTCTGATTTTATTCACAAGTTTTTTACGCCCACATCGTTAAACATGACTAAAATTAATGAGTGCAAAGAGGGGTTATTGCCCTTTGTGAGAATAAATTCTGAATTAAACGAAAAAATAGGAATAGATTTGCTCAACACGGGTATTGTCACGGAGGTGGTTACTCCGAAAATGTTTTTCGGAGCTGCCCCTAAAAGTATAATTCTTTTTCTCATAGGAAATTTAATCTTGGGAACATGGGTTGGCTTACTGTACAGTACTCATTTCATGTGGGCGACCATTACTTTTTTTCTTTTTTCTTTTTTTTATCTTCGTTCAGTAACTGTAATACCCACATTTCAAAATACAAATAATTCTGGAAAACTAAATGCAGCTTTAATTAGTTCGATGCTTTCAACCTATAAAAGCTTGATTCATGATAATTATAGAAAAAATATAGTCAATTTGTTTCGAACGAGCCATCGCCTGTGGACTCAGATTCAATCCCAAGATCTTAAACTACAAATTGAATCCACTTTAATGTGCTTGCTCCAATCCATTTTAGAAATTGATTCCACTTTTGAAAAATTAAGACAAATTTATCATAAGGATTTAGAAGTAAATTCCAATTTCCTTTACAAAAATGAAGCCTCCTTCAACCAACTTTCATTTGCCATTTTAAAGGCGGAGTCTCTTTTGATGAATTTACAATTAAGTACCCAGACTATCGATGACACTCTTATTTTAAAAAGAGTTGTTGATTCTATGCAAAACTTAGAGTCAGAATATAGACTTCACATTGAAGCTAAAAAAGAACTCGATGATCTATTAAACAATGTAGCCTAGATAGAGGAATCCATGACAAAACCTTACCAAGTTTTTCCAGAAATAAGTTCCATAAATTTTGAACATTCTTCTGATAGAGCCGCTCTGAATGCGTTAAGAAAAATTCCAGGAATCGATCTTTTGATTAAGAAAATTTTTGGTTTTCTCAGAGACAAACCTCTGCGACTCATTTTTTTGGCCAGCGCGGTCAGAATTAATGAAAATCAACGACCAGATTTGTATGAGGAATTAAAAAAAGCCTGTGAAATTCTTGATTGTCCTCTCCCAGAACTCTACTTGATACAGGATGCTCGCATTAATGCCATGGCCGTTGGAATTGAAAAACCATTTATTGTTATTAATACCGCCTTACTTGATCGCCTTGTTGGAGACGAAATAAGAACCGTTTTAGCACATGAATTGGGTCATATTATTTCAGGACACACTTTATATAAAACCATTAATTGGATTCTGCAATGGATCTTATCTGGCTTTTTTCCATCACTCTTTCAATTTGCCACCTTGCCCCTTGTTCTAGCATTAAAGGAGTGGGACAGAAAGTCAGAGCTATCAGCAGATAGAGCCGGACTTTTGGCTAGTCAAGATTTGGAAGTCTCACTCACTGTTTTATTTAAGTTAGCAGGCGCCATGGAAAAGTCCAAATTTAATTTAGAAGAGTTTGAGCAGCAGGCCAAAGAATATCAGGAAAGTGGAGATTTGGGGGATAGCTTCTTTAAAATTTTAAATTTAATTTTCCTAAGTCATCCCTTTTTAGTTCTCAGAATTTCAGAATTAAGAAAATGGCATGATTCCGGAGATTATTCCAAAATCAAATCTGGTAATTATACTCGCAGAAGTGAAGAGTCTCAAACTAAAGTTAAAGATGATTTTATGAAGAGTTATGAGGAATACAAAAACAATTTTAAATCAAGCCAAGATCCTCTGGTAAATCTGGCCAAAGAGATTTATTCCTTTGGTGAGTCTTTTATTTCTGAAGCGCTTCGTAAAAAAGGATAATCGGCGATTAAATGATTCCCTCGCTTATCAAAATATGCTCAGATACTTTTCATGGGCGGAAGTATTTTTGGTAATCGATTTCAAATATTGAGTTTTGGGGAAAGTCATGGCACCGGACTAGGTGTTGTTATTGATGGATGCCCCTCAGAAATTATTTTTGACGAGGCTTTTTTAAAAAAAGAATTGAGCCGTCGTCGGCCAGGACAAAAAGTAAATGACATCTCAATAGTTTCCGATCGCCAAGAATTAGATATTCCAGAGGTTTTAAGTGGTGTTTACGAAGGAAAAACCCTGGGAACTCCCATAGCCATGTTCGTTAGAAATCAAGATGCCAGATCTAATGACTATAAAGAAATCGCTCAGAAACCTAGACCTGGTCACGCCGATGATACCTGGAGAGTAAAATTTGGTCACACAGATCCTCGCGGTGGTGGAAGGTCCTCAGGGCGTGAAACCCTTGCCAGAGTGATGGGTGGTGCCGTTGCCAAAATGTTTTTAACTCAAAAATTTCCAAAAATTAATATTTTTGCTTTTTCTAAGCAAATTGGACCCATTTCCTTATCCACTAAAGATTCTGAGCAAATTCTAAAAAATCTGATTTCTTCTGACAAAATAGATGTTTTCCCTTCCCGTTGCCCTGATCCTGATTTAGATAAAAAAATTGAAACTCTTTTATTTCAAGCTAAAAAAGATGGTAAATCCTACGGCGGCGAAGCGGTTCTTGTGATTCAGAATCCTCCTGCCGGGCTGGGACAACCCGTCTTTCATAAACTTAAGTCTGATTTAGCTGCCGCCTTTATGAGTATAGGCGCCACTGCCGGTGTTGAGCTCGGTGCTGGTCAAGATGTCAGCCAAACCGAAGGCTCTGAATTTCATATGCAAGCAGACCAATCCCACTATGGAGGCATTCGTGGTGGAATTAGTACGGGTGAGACCATTTTATTTCGAGTTTTTTTTAAACCCACCGCCACTGTTTTAGATACCGCCAAAAAAGGAAGACATGATCCGTGTATTATTCCAAGAGCGATCCCTGTTTTAGAAGCTATGGCTGCCTTGGTCATCACTGACCACATTTTATGGCAACGGCAAGACAAAGTTTAGGAAATATGAAATGATTTTTTCAAAAAGAGCAAATCAATTAGTCGCCTCAGCTACCATGAAGGCCACTCTGAAAGCACAAAATCATATTAAAAACGGCGAAGATATTGTCTTGGGCTCTGTTGGCGAACCGGATTCAAAACCACCTGCAAGTGCCAAAAAGGAAGTTATTAATTATTTAAACTCCCATGATTCTAAATATGGCCCCGCTCAAGGTTTGCCTAGCACTCGAAAAATAATTTCCACATGGATGAACCAACTATATAAACAAAATTGGTCTTCTGAAAATGTGGTTATTTCACCAGGATCTAAATTCGGCCTGTATTCTTTATTCCAAATTTTAGGTGATGATAATTCTGAAGTGATCATTCCTTCCCCCTACTGGGTAAGTTACGTCACTTTGGCAAAACTATCAGGAGCCTCAATTCAAGTCATTCCTTGCTCGGCTTCAGAAAATTATAAATTAACTGCTGCGAAATTAAAAAACGAGCTTTCAAAAAAAACGAAGGCTTTAACAAAAATTTTACTGTTAAATTCTCCACAAAATCCAACGGGTGCCATTTATACACAATCCGAACTTATAGATTTAGCAAAAGTGATTGCGACCCATCCTGATCTATTGGTTATTTGCGACGATATTTATAACCAGTTAATTTTTTCTGACGAGCCTCGCTGTCCCCATTTATTAGATGTTTTAGATAAAGAACATCATCAACGAGTGATTTTAGTTCATGGTGCTTCTAAAAGTTTTGCTTTAACTGGATGGCGACTTGGATGGGTGGTAGCGAGTTCCGAAATCATCAACAAGCTTACTGATTTTCAAAGTCAAACTTTAACCTGCATGCCTGATTTTTTACAAATAGCTCTTGAAAAAATCCTTCAAAATGAAAATCAGTATGTAAATGAATTAAAAGAACTCATTAAAACTCGACACCAACGAGCTATTTCAAAATTACAAACTTGTCCTGGTATTAAGCTGTTTCTTTCGCAGGGAGCCTTCTATGTATGGATGGAAGTTCTTGATAAATCAAAAACTTCATCACAAATTTGTGATGAGCTTTTAACTCAATTTGGAGTGGCTCTGGTTCCTGGTTCTTCTTTTGGCTGTGAGTACCATCTTAGATTTTCTGTCACCATTTCAGATACTTTATTAGATAAGGGACTACTAAGAATTATTAATTATTTCACAATAAACGGAAACTCTGTTCAAATAGAAAAGTAAGGAATTATGAAATCTAAACTCATTTTCACAGAGAAGTTTCCAAACTCAACCACTCTTGCTGATCACCCTGTACTTATTTTTGATCAATTTCTTTTGAAAAATGCAGCGACCAAGACCTGGATTGAGTCCTTTCCCTACCGCCTTGGCGTTCAAGCGGGAGAGGAGCTCAAACAACTTAAACCATTTGAAAAACATTTTATTTCTATTTTAAAATTAATCGAAGAAACAAAAACCAAAAACATTACTTTAATCGCTTTAGGTGGGGGTAGCCTTGGTGATTTCGCTGGTTTCATGGCTAGTGTTTTTAAGCGAGGCGTTCCTCTAGTACATATTCCTAGTACTTGGCTTGCGGCCATCGACTCTTCCCATGGCGGAAAGACAGCCCTTAATGTCGGCGGTTATAAAAATCAAGTGGGTACTTTTTATCCAGCAAATAAAATTTATTTAATTAAGTCTCTTCTTTTGACCCAACCCCAAGAACGAGTCAAAGACGCTATGGGTGAGGTTTTAAAGACCATCTTGCTTGAGGGCGGCAACTTGTGGAAAAAAACTTCAGGCCTGAGTTCTTTTAATGAAGACACACTTTGGAAAATTTTGCCAGAGCTGATTAAATATAAATATAAAATCGTGAAAAAAGATCCTTTCGAAACTAAAGGAATACGATTTTTTTTAAATTTTGGTCATACCTATGGTCATGTTCTTGAATCCATTCATAACCTACCCCATGGAGTCGCCGTGAACTATGGACTCCGTTTGGCCCTTGAGCTTTCTTTAAAAATCAACACTTTAAATTTAAAAAGTTATCAACAAATTCAAAACAGTTCTATAATTCAAAATCATTTAATTTCGAAACAAGAGGCTTTAAGACTTTTAAGAAAGACTCCGCAGCTAGAACCTCAGCTTCGTCAGGATAAAAAAGCAAACCAAAACAGCACGATTCGCTTTGTCTTATTAAAAGACATCGGCAAGCCATGTGTTCAAGAAATCAAAATCAACACCCTTTCGGAATTAAAAAAATGAACGAAGTTCCTTTGATTAAGTTTCATCCAAAGCAAATTGTCGTTTTTGGGCAACGTGGAGTTGGGAAAACATCTTTTCGGGATAGGCTCAAAACCTACTGGAAAGATTCATCTTTTGTTTTTTTAGACTTAGATCAAGAAATAGAATCACATCTAGGGAAAACTATCTCATCCATTTTTGAAATCGAAGGTGAGGCTTCATTCCGAAAATATGAGCTAGAAGTTTTTAAAAAACTTCACAATCAACATCCACAGCTCGTATTAACTCTTGGTGGTGGATTTCCAGTAAGAGAAATCCCTTCTCACTTGCATAAAATCTGGATTCAACGACCATCGGATGAGTATGGACGCATCTTCCTTGATCGACCGAGATTGAATCCAGAAATTTCTGATTTAGCTGAGTTCTTTCAAAGATCTCAACTCAGAGCTGCTGATTTCGAAACCTACCATGATGAAATCTATTTAATGCCCGAAGGCATAAGAACAGTAAGTGACACAGAAAAATCTCTTTTTAAAACACCCATTGAATTTAACAAGCAGAATTCTTGTTACCTCACTCTAACAAAAGAACTAAATCGAAAGTGGGCTTATCTCTTCAAGATTCAGGAATCTGGTTTTGAGTTTCGGGACGATTTACTTTCTTTTGAAGAGTTTAAATTATTTTATCTGACGATTTCTCCTAAACATTTAATTTTAAGTTTTCGTGAAAAAAATAAAATCATAGAAAGCGAGAAGAATTTTTTAAATTTCAAAAATTTGATAGCCTTGACCTCTAAATCCATTTCTGTGGATTTAGATTGGGCCCTCGAATTAGGGTCTCCTCTTAATTTAAACAAACTAAAACCAACAATTATTTCCTCGCATGATTATTTGCCCCAAGAAAATTTAACCCAATTTTTGGAGAGACTTACCACCTTCTCTTCTAAAGATACTCATTTAAAAGCTTCTCCATTGATTGAATCTTTTTTAGATTTACAGCAACTGTGGGAATGGCAACAGACTGATCCAACAAACAGATCCATTTTGCCTCGATCAAAGACAGGTCGGTGGACTTGGTTTCGCCAATGGATAGTAAGTCATCAGAAAATAAATTTTTGGAAAAGTTCAACTAAAGGAACAGCCCCTGATCAACCTTCACTCTATCAATTCTTTAGCCAAATCTCAAATTGCAAATACTTCGCCGCCGTTCTTGGTAGCCCCGTCAACTTATCCAGAACTCCCCTAGAACAAGAAAATTTTTTTTCCAAATATCAACTCCCTGTATTTGCTATCGATTTAAGTGAAGATGAATTTGATAAGGCCATAGTTTTTCTGGTACAGCTAGGTCTAATAGCTGCAGCGGTCACTTCTCCGTTGAAACGGAAGGCTTACTCATTAGTAGTCAATCATGTTAATGATAAAACTGATCAGTTAATTCATAAAGACCTTGCTTCACTCAATACTCTTTTTATTTTTCCAGAAAAGAAAATTCTTAAAGGAGTAAATACTGACTTAGAAGGATTTGCCGCTTTGGCTTCTGAAGTAACAAATCAAGAATCAAGTCAAAACTTAAAGGTATTGATTTGGGGCGGTGGAGGAACCTTACCCGTTATCAAGAAAACTTTCCCCCAAGCTATCGAATACTCTATCCGAGAGGGCGCGCCCAGAAAGCAGCCCAAAGATACGAATGAACATCCAGGAAATCCACTCACTGATTTCGATGTTCTTGTTTGGGCTGGTGGACCTCAAGCGGCAATGCCAAATCTAAATATGAGTCCAAAATATGTTATCGATTTAAATTACCGAGACGATTCGTTAGCAAGAGCCTATGCCAAAACCCACAACGCTATTTATTTGTCAGGTGAAAAAATGTTTTTGGTCCAAGCTGAAAAACAACGACTTTTCTGGAGCCAACGTTTTGCAGAAGTTGACCTATCCATTTGACTACCGCACCCACGGTTTCATAAAATAAGCGAACTTCAAGGAAAGGATTTTATGAACAAATTTATCTATGGGAACTTGATTTGGTTAGGTTTGATTTTTTTAACGATAGTTTTGTCTCTTCCTCCTTCGCACGCGCAAGCTGAGGTGCCACTTCAAATTACATCCTCATTTCAAACGGCTCCAGGAAGTCGTTTTAAGAAAGTGGTTTGGATTGTATTTGAAAATGCGGACTACAAAAAAGTCATGGAACAGAAAGACTTTTTTAGGATTTCTCAATATGGAGCATCGATGACCCAAATGTTCGCTTCGACCCATCCCTCTCAGGGGAACTATATCACAATGATTGCTGGGTCTACTTTAGGTGTTCGCAATGATTCTCCAATCGATTTGAATGCTTTTCATCTCGGAGATTTACTTGAAAGAAAGGGCCTCAGTTGGCGTGTTTATGCTGAGGACTACCCAGGAAATTGTTTTACCGGAAAAAAATCAAAAAATTATGTTCGCAAACATGTTCCTTTTATGAGCTTTATAAATGTTACACGAAATCCTAGCCGATGCGCGTTCATAGAAAATGATCAAAATTTTAATTCGGATTTTACAAGTGGAAACCTTCCCAATTTTTCAATGTATATTCCTAGTTTAACTAATGATGGTCATAACACCAACGTTGATTATGCTGGTCGCTGGCTAACCGCAAGATTCGGTAATTTACTAACACATCCAGAGGCTCTCAGAGAAATTTTATTTATTTTAACTTTTGATGAAAGTAGTCTTTTTTCACCATCTAATCAAATTTATACCGTGTTGGTTGGTTCCCAAATTATCCCTGGTAGTCAATTCTCACCTAAAATAGGTCATGCAGCGCTCTTAAAATTGATTGAAGATGAATATGGACTCGGCAACTTAGGCCGGGAAGACTCAACTTCGCCTTCTATTTTAGGAATTTGGAAAAAATAACCTCTCAAACCGTCTCATGTATTTAAAAACTTTTTACTAATTATTCCAAAGAAACTCGATAAAATCCAGAATACTTAGAATCTGAAGGCCTTCAATCCAGAATAATCTTTTTTCCTTGGTTGATGCGTGCTTTTTACCTTTATAGCAAAAAGCTTCCTATTTATTTCAAGAACAAAATCCACCTCAAAAATAACGACTCTTTCGTTCCCTACATATTTTCTAAGATATTTCTTTTAAATAGGTAAAATCTTTTTCTTCGAGTATTTCTTTTTTTTGAATCAGAGAAAGTAAGTACTCCATGGATTCTTCATTTTTAATGAGATTCTGTACTTCTGAGGTGATGATTTCTATTTCATGATCTGATAGTTTTCTGTTTAGTCCCATACATTGAATCATATCAATTATCGAGTGACGACTGCCATCTCCCATATTTATTTTTAAAAAAACTCCCGGCTTAGCCTTCTTTTGGGACTATCAAGTGTAGAATAACGTAGAATACGATACCACCCAGTCCCGCAGACAATAACATGAGAGTCAGAAATCCACTCCGGACCAATCCCACTTCCATGTCGTATCTTTTCGATATCCTAGCACACACTCCTAGAACTTTCCTAGTCTGGGCTTTTTCAATTTGATCAACGCGAGGCAAAGAAATGGCCAAAATCAAATAGGCAAGGATTCCAAAGCCAAAAATTAAAACTGACGCTAGCCATATAATACGAAGCAAAACAACATCTAGACCAAAGATCGGGGCAATGCCACTGCAAACTCCAAGTATAATTCCATCCTCTGATCTGACCCACAGATTTTTGTCATTAACTAATTTCTCCATTAAAAAACTCCTGTTAGTAAAATATCATTTTCAAAATTTATATTTTTAGAATTTTTAAGAACGAGTTTATCATCCATTTTCGATAACTCTACGGACTCTGAGTAACTTTGCCCTTTTCCCAGAATCATAGGAGCAATAAAAGCATAAACCCGATTTGCCTGATGGGAACTTAAAAAATACTGAAGGGTCTTAGATCCACCCTCGAGAAGAATAGATTTTATTCCCTTTTGAAATAGTATTTTATTGATTTGATTTAGATCATACTGAGAATCTTTCTTTTCAATTTTAATGATTTGCTCTTCGAATTCAATTAAACTTTCCCTTGAAAGTTCTTCATTTTGATTCTGATTCTGAGCCTGATTCTGAGCCTGATTCAAGTTCAAGGTTTTTATATTTTCTTTATCAATTAAATAATAAATATTTTTCTGTTGATGTGCCTGATAAAATTTTAATCTGCCTCTATTTACAAACACCCGCGCTTTAGGATCAAAAATAATTAATTTATTTTCCTTACTGATTCCATGACGACGTATATTGAGCTGAGGATTATCCATTAAAATAGTATTCGCACCTACCATTGTCGCATCATAAATACTTCGTAAATATTGAGAGTAATCTCTTGATAAAAGATTCGTGATCCATTGACTCTCTCCACTTGAAATGGCCAGTTTCCCATCTAGACTTTGGGCCCACTTTAAAGCTACAAAGGCTTTCCTTTCTCGATAATTCAGTAAAAAATTCTCTGCCAATTCTTCAAGCTCGGTATTTAAATCGTGATCGAAACTTTCTGGAGTATAGATAGAAACTTCTTTCCCAGCTTGTTTTAAAATGGCAGCACCTTTCCCTGCCACCAGTGGATTTGGATCCTTCAACCCATAGGTCACTTTGGCAATGGGCATTTGAGCCAAAGTTTTAGCACAAGAAGGCGTCTGGCCCTCATGGGCACAGGGCTCCAGAGTTACAATCACATGCGCTCCTTCCAAAGCCTTTACAGGAATCTCTTTGATGGCCTCTATCTCTGCATGGGGACCTCCAAAAAAATGATGGAATCCTTTTGATAGAAAATTCCCATTTTTATCCAAGATCACACAGCCAACCATGGGATTAGGAGCGACGTTTACGGCGCCCCTGTAACCTTCAAGAATAGCCACAATCATGGCGTCTAAGGTCGACCAGGGAGCATTAACTCTCAAATTATTTTTATCTAGATTTAAAAACTCATTTTCAATATGAAAACGTTTTACTAAAATTTTGGCTCGGATATCAATGATATCCTTAACAAGACTCATTTTTTCATCCAACTCTGCCAGTAATTTGTTAACTCTACTTTTTCCATAATAGTATCCACATGAAGTGGTTGAAGGGTATCAATCATCACGGCCACTTCATCGGTATGAGTTTTCGAATGGACATTTTGTACTGCCTTGGGATGGGGGCCATGGGGAAACCCTGCTGGATGCAACGTCACCATCCCAGCATGTAAATTATCACGACTGAAAAAATCCCCAGCATGATAAAATAACACCTCATCAAAATCAATATTTTGATGATAAAAAGGAACCTTCAAGGCATCCGCATCTGATTCCAAGGGTCTTGGCAAAAACGTACAAACAACGAATCCACTGGCAACAAAAGTCGTATGGGCGCTGGGGGGAAGATGAACTCGAGCCGACAACATGGGCATCATATCATGGATATGTAATGTCACAGGAAAAAAATCACCCTTCCATCCGACCGTATCGTAAACACAGTCCTCATATAGAAACTTTGTTAATGCTCCAGCTCGTTTAACCTCAATGGTTTTTATAATTAAATTAAGTTCCTTTTTCCGCGCCTGCATCAAATCCAAATCAGGTTTACCAAAGGCCGCTGGATCATAAAAAGCATTGCGTCCCACCATCCCTCGATCTGGTTCTTTGTAAGCACTCGTTTTTGATTCAATAACTAAGAACTGTGTTTCATCTGAAGTTATAAAAGTATGCTGGCAACATTTTGGCATCAATATGTATTGCCCCGGAGAATATTTCAACAAACCATACTCTGTGAATATTTCCCCAGACCCTTTATGGCAAAAATACAATGTATCTCCATCTGCATTCCGAAAAGATTTGATTTCATCAGGATTTTTTTTAGGAAGCCAAAGTTGATAAACGCCTGCATCCGCATTATAAAATAATCTTTGCCATTGATTGTAATGCTTGCTTATTTCAACTAAATCATACAAATGGGGTTTTAGAGGACCTTCAATATATTTCCATCGAGTGCTCGGTTGAGGTTTAATCAGGTGAGAAACGGGACCGAAAAAACCTTTGCGACCTTGCTCTTCTTCAAAGTGATTATCAGGAATCCCCTTATGTCCTTGGGTTGTAAATCGACCTTGTTGATACTGATGCATAACAACCTCCTTTATTAAAATTCAACGAATATACTCTTTATACTCAGTTCTCTATAAATAACCACGAAGTTTTTGATCTCTTTCTATAGCGTCAAAAAGAGCTTGGAAGTTTCCTTCACCAAAACCGAAATGGTTTTTTCTCTGAATGATCTCAAAAAATATAGGACCGATCACATTTTTTGTAAAGATTTGTAACAAATAGCCGTCATGATCTCCGTCGACTAGTACCGCATTGTCTTCCAGTTTTTTCACTTCCTCTGTCACGATGGGAAGCCGATCTTTAAGTAGTTCATAATAAGACCTTGGAGGAGGAGTCAAGTATTCTAATTTCTGATTCTTGCTCACTTCCAAAGTGCTCAAAATATCATTGGTAATCAAAGCCAAATGTTGAATTCCTGATCCTTTGTACTCCTCTAAATATTCCTGAATCTGAGATTTTCCCTCCGTAGGTTCATTAATAGGTATCGAAAAAGTGCCACATGGTGATCGCATCACTTTGGAAAGCAATCCCGTTTGTTTCCCCTTGATATCAAAATACCTCACATTTTTAAAATTAAAAATGTGGGAATAAAAATCACACCATTTATCCATTTCACCTTTTGGAACATTGTTAGTAAAGTGATCCACGTTGGTCATACCAAATCCTTTAGGTTCAGCTAAAGGAAAAGAAAGCTTAAATATTTTTTCATAAACATCCGTTTTATTTTTCTCATCTAAAAAATAAATTAAGGAATCTCCTATCCCGTAGATAGCAGGGATATTGGCTAACTTTTTCCCTTCCTTTCCTTCATAAACACGTGCTCCTCGAGACTGAACCAACTTTAATGCCACCGTAGCGTCTTTAACCTTAAAAGCCATCGAACAAATAGACGGCCCATGCTTTAAAGCAAAATTTTCCGCAAATGAATTTGAATCATAATTAAGAATAAAGCTGATTCGACCTTGCCTGTACAAATGCAATCTCTGGTCCTCAGATTTAGCCATTTCTAAAAATCCCATTTGTTTAAATAAATTATCAAACGAAAAACTTGTTGGCCCCGCATACTCAACAAAGTCCACACCTAAAATTCCAACAGGGTTAGCATCTAAAGCGGCCATACTTTCTCCTTCCAGTTCTTTCCAATTAAAAGACCAAATCTTTATTAAACTAAGCACAAGATCCTATATTTTCAAGCAAAAACTCTAAAAGCCTATTTGAAATATTCTCTTTTTTAAAGAATCAAGTAACCTCTTCCTTAGCTTGCCTATTGTTCAGAAATAGCATTAGACTCAACTCTATATGAAATATTTGATTCTTTTATTTTTGATGATGAAGCTAGCTTGCTGCACCTGGAATTCTAAAAAAGATTTAGCTCTTAATGCCGCGAAAGAAAAAATCGAATTGGAATTGATGGATGAGGGCAAGTCTTCCTTAGAAAAAAAGCCTCTGTTTCATAAAAAATTTGTGGACACTTTAATTACAAAAGCTCAATTTGACATAGAAAATATATCTGAATCTGGTGACGAAGCAACGATTCAGATAAAGGTCAAATTAACTCCGCCAGCGGTAAGAAATACTTTAAAAATAATTTTTTCTAAACAAAATGAAAATCGTGAAACAAACTTTAATGGACCCGAAGCCCTGGCTCTTGTTTATAAAGAGCTTAAGGCAAATCCTAATGACTTCTCAGAAAAAACCTTAACTGTGAAACTGACTAAAAAGTTGGATTGGAAAGTTCTTTCCGTAAGTCCCTAGATAGATTCTAACTCAATTGTAGTTTATTAAACTTTCTCGAAGGTGCCTTTGTTTTTATTTTTTCGTACCTTTGGAACCTCGAAAATTTGATTATGAAAAATGATATAAAATCCTGGACTTAAAATTCTTGTCGCCAACAAGGCCTCCGTCACATTTTGAGTTGCATCGGAATCTTCAAAACCCATAGGAATCATGGCACCCGTAAAAATAATTGGAACCGTCGGCTGGGAAATATTTTTCCAACAGTACTCAGCAGTCACGGTCATGGTATCTGTTCCATGCAATATGACTATCGGCGTTTTTCCGTAAGCCTGCTTTTTTATGTTATCAAAAATAAGCCTTCGATCTTCATCTGTCATATAAAGGGAATCTTTACTCATTAACGGATAAACTTGAATTTGTGTTGTTGGCAAACGCAGCTTTGTTGAAATTCTATTTTTGATACTTGTTCCACGATTTTCTAAAGAACCGTCAAATTCATTATAGGTTTTTTCAATAGTTCCCCCAGTTGTAAAAATAAGAATTTCCTGTTGGCTCAAAATACTCCCCCATATTACTGCTTACTTCCAACCGATAACTTCGTAGTTTTTTCTTTGCAAGCAATTTTGTACGTACCTTTGTTTTAATGCATCCGGTTTTATTTTATCTTTTGTTTTTTCATCGATATAAGCGCCGGCAACTCCCACTCCAGCTCCAATGGCAGCGCCGCCAGCAGCTCCCTGAATTCCATTCCCACTGACGGCACCTAAAACGCCACCAAGAACGGCCCCCTGAGCAGCTTGCCTTCCCATTTGTTTTTTAATTTTATCATCTATATGTTCTGCTAAATAACTATCGGCCTTATCCAAACATTCATCAATGTCTTTTTCTGCCCTTGCCTCTCCCACTTGATTGTATTTTTTATTTTCATCCAATATGGGACGAAATGAAGAACAAGCTGACAAAAAAAGACCAATTATAGTTACAAAATATAATTTTTTATTCATTTTTTTACTCCCATTTTTTATTTTTATAAGGCAAAGAAATCAAATTTTTTAATTATATTTAAGAGAAGCTTCAATAATTGTTCCCCCTGGGAAACACATAGGAAGTTTTTAAGTGAACAAATTCGATGTTTTAATGTAAAAGCATTAGACAAAGTCTAAAAAATGTCACTGGCTGGTTTATTCTGCGGTAAGGCCCATGTCCTCAGATTTGCTCAATTAATTGAATGAGTAGATCAAATTCAAACTAGATGTTCCGTTATGGACAAATTGTCCTAAACTCACCCTGCTTAAAGGATTAATATTGGTAAGTTCAATTAAAGAGGACTGCCCATAACTTAAAATGCCAGAACTTCCTCTAGTTGAAGTATATTCATCAACCCAATAAAGAATTTCTAAAATAGATTTAGCTGCTCCCATTTGTCGAACCAAAAAATGAACTAAAAACTGCGCCCTAGCAGAGGAATTAGTTGATTGACAGTAAACTCTCCAATCATTTGGAAGATTAATTACAGGCTTATGAATGCAATTCCAGGTAGGACCTGGTTCATGAGGAATAAGTGAAAAGGTTAATTGATCTGATTGGACTGGAATTGATTGTGTGCCATTGTTTCCAAAAATGAACTCTTTAGCATAGGAAGGTATAAAATATACTAATATATAGAAAAAACATAAAAGAGATAATATTCTTAATCGTTCCATTTGAACTCTATTCTTATTTTAAATACTTACATTTGACCCATTTAAAATCAGTTGCTCGCTTTTCGCAAATCTTTTTTTCCATTTAGCCAAGTATCTCTTTCGAGCAACATTCACCATTTTTAGGAACCCAAAAAAAAGTGGGATCTAGCTTTTTTCTTTGGATAACTAAAACAAGGTCTTTTTCTGGATCATCAATCGATTCGTCACTGATATTGAAAGTTCCAAAATGGATTCCCATTGCTGTCTTTGCCTTGAGTATTAATGCTGCCTCTACGGCATCTTCTGGGTTCATGTGGGCATCTTTCATAAACCACCTTGGCTCATAGGCACCAATAGGTAGCATTGCTAAATCGATATTAGGAAATTTTTGAGAAATAAGGTTGAAGTGCGATCCAAAACCCGTGTCACCTGCAAAAAACAACGTTTGATCACTTTGTTGTATGACAAAACCTCCCCATAAAGATTTGTTGGTATCAAAAAATCCTCTTTTTGACCAATGTTGAGCTGGGACAAAAGTGATCTTTAAATCTTTTTTTTTATATTCTTGCCACCAATCCATCTCGACAATTTGATTTGTTCTTTGAATCTTTTTTGGGAAATAGGTTTTCACTCCCAAGGGAACGAGGTAGGTCGCCTGGTGCTTCCTCTCGAGCTCTTTAATTGTAGGCAAATCAAGATGATCAAAATGATTATGGCTGATCAGAATGAAATCAAGGGGAGGCAGATCCTGAATCTTAATCCCTGAATCACGATATCGACTTAGGAGTCCAAAGGGAGCGATATTTTCTAGTAAAACAGGATCTGTTAAAATCGAAACTCCTGAAAATTGAACTAAAACAGTAGCATGATTTATGAAAGTGACTCGGTACCCTTTTTCTGGCACCAAAGAATATGAACTAGATTCAATATTATCTTGTATTTTTTCCCTTGGCCACGTTTTCCTCTTGGCCTGAAATCGCCATTTCAAAACTTCTAAAAAACTTTTTTGCGAGCGCTTTTTTCCCAAATTAAAAAAAACAGAACCGTCAAAATGATCGGATTTATCACCATATTTCATAAAGGGACCCCCATTCATGTTTTAGTTTCAAGAAAGGGAAGGCCCTTTCATTTCTAATTTCAAACAAATAGCATCAGAGGATTTAATCGAATCCCAAACTGTGAGGTGGCTGAAGCTTAGGAAAGCCAAACCGCAGGGAATTCGACCGACGAGAACGAAGAGCTGAGGGTTAGGTTTAATCCCTCTGGATTATTTTTGTGCACTTATTAATTCTGGAAGTATTCCTGAAGACTTTGGAAGCAGTATCAACTCGCCCTTGTTTTCAGTCATTTTTTCAAATTCGAGGGTGGCAAACAAAGCATCTGCAACGTCTCTATCTTTTGCTATTTCTTGTAGAACTTGTCCCAGTATTTCAGGACGGATAGCTGAAGCCTTTGCGAATTCAACAGAAGCCGTTCGCTGCGCCGAGCTCGTAATGATATTAACTTGGTTCTCTCCATCTTGTTTAATAGCACCCGTAACTTGACGTAAGCGATTCACCACTTTGCTCTCTATTTCTTTAATCATGTTATGATCTCGGAAGTGGACCTTGCGAATATAAACAGATCCTAATTTATATCCCCATTCCTGAGATTTCTGCGTAACCTCTTCACGAACCTGTTGACTCAGTTGATGGCGATCTGAGAGTAGCTTCACTAAAGGTAAATTACTCAACGTTCGCACTGTCGCATTGCTCACATTTGCCGATAATGAACCTTTCGGATCTGTATTTTTAAATAAATAATCTAAAGGATTGCTAATGTACATCTCATACCAAATACCCACGCCCATGGGCGCACCCTCTTCTGAATTTACTGGCTGGCTTCGCAGATAAACCTGATCCATTCTTAAATCCAAAACATAGACCTTACCTAAAAAATTAATGATCAACGCTTTCCATGTCAGTCGAGGCCACAAAAAATGAAGCCCCGGTTTATCCACGATGGCTACCACCTTGCCGAAAAGAGTATACACCTGGCAAGTGGCCTCATAAACCGTCGTGTAAAATAAAAAGAACCGAAGGATTTTTAAAGTCAAGATTTCAAATAAAACTGCGGTAAAAAAACCAAAAATGATTTCCATATTTTACTCCGTCGGGTAGATGATTTTATCAGCTTTTTTAAGAACATTCAGGCGTGCATTTCTAACAAAGTTTTTCAAAACATCAGCACCACTGGCTTTGAGCTGTTTAAGCTGAAACGACAGAGCAATCAAGGGTTGAACCTCTGCCTGTGCCTTTAGCGTCTCGATTTCCACTGCTCTTCGAGATTGCACAATGGTCTGATCGGCAAGGGACTTTGCCAAACTGATCTCTGAAGAAACATTGTTATGTGCCGTATTAATTGCTGCCAGTGCAGACTCAACTTCATGAGGTGGCTCAATTCCTGTAATCAAAGACGCTTCCAAAATGATCCCATAGCGGGCATTTGAACTTTGACATTCACTGACCATGATATCGTTTATATCTTTTAAATTTTTCCTAAGATCATTAATCGAAACATTCTCTGTGATATTAACTTCACCCGATATTTGAACTTCTTTGCTTTCGGAACCAAAGTTTGCAATCCGTTGCCTTAGGATAGCCACAAAATATCCCATAACATGAACAATGGGATTCTTAATACCAAAAACATAGGCATAAAGATTTTGTTCAGAGATCTTATACCTGATTTGCCCTTTGAGTCCAATATTAAGTTGATCTTTGGTTACGGCTTCAAGCAAAGTTCCATTATTATTGGCACTCATACTTTCCAAATCTTGTGCCATGTTCATTGTTTCTGTAGCCACTGAAACTTTGATTACACTCTCCCATGGAAACTTAAAATGCAAGCCCGGACCGATGGACTCTATTAAAGGAAAATTATATCGTTTTTTTTCTTCAGCTGTTAACGATTCCGCGGGAGGCGTCGAAGCTGACATATGCTCACCCAATCTCTGGGCTCTGCCAAAAACGGTCTTAACCCCGCGTTCATTTTGATCGATGGTAAAAAAACCAAACAAAATACACCTTAGAAAAAAATAAATCAAAACACCCGTTATAAATAACATTTTATTTCCTTTGCGCTAGACTCTATCCTAATAACTTCTCCATTGGATATCCACGGATCATCACGCCTTGAATAATTGGACCTGTCAACCCACCTGTTTGGATAAAACCATATTTTTTATAAAAATCCAACGAAGTAATTGTCGATTAAAGGGTTATTATGATGATTGCCATCGTTGATCATTTATAACGGAATTTCTGCCATTGTGATTTTTCCTCGTTTTATAAGCAGTCTAATTGCGGTGCCATCAAATCTCGTTTTGTCTTGTGTCACTTCAGCCGTCCACCCTATTAACTGCCGACTTTTTAGTGGAAAGATATCACCAAAATTAACTCGTTGAGGCAAATCAACAGTCGTTTGGGAAATCAAAGGGCGTCCTGCTAATGAGGTGAACTGAATCCTTAGATTTTGCCTCTCATCAGAGTCATTGTCTGTTGAAAAAATATGATAGGTTGTTAATTCAGAACAAGAGGTTTCATAACCCTGGTTAAAATGACAGGCGTCCAATAACTCTCCATAGCTACTTTTAAGTGGAATTCCGCTTCGAACGGGAACTAAATTTGTTGAAAAATCAGATGCCGTTATGAGCCTTGCCTCAAGTGAATTAGTATCTGGATCAATCGTCAAATGCCGATAATAGCGATAATAAATCTCGTGAATAACCAAAGCGCTTTTACTTAGGGAATCCATGACATTCCAAATTTCTCTGTCAATAACTACAATATTCTCTAGATCATAAAAAATAGCCAGGGGTTCTATTTTGCATCCTAAAGGAACACTGATTTTTAAACCTAAATCATCAAGATTCGGCAGCTTCTCATCTTCGGAAAGCCAGATAGTAATCTTCTGGAACTTTTCAACGTTTTCGATCATTTCTTGTTCCGTGATATGAGGATGACTTCCTTGAAGTCGGTAACCATTCTTTACGGCCCGTACATAATCTCGCATCACATTACCCGAGCTTTTCATTAGCTCAAAACCATAAACTGTGCGAGCTTCATAAAGGTCCAGAAGTTCGGAAGAAACAATTTGATCCGTGCCATTTCTACAAACGAAGGCAAACCCTCCCCCACTTGTAGATGGCCCCGATGCCTTTACCTCCATCGAAATCATTAAACCAAGTGCCATGAATAAATTTAAGTAAACTATACATTTCATATAGACCCCCATTTCTTATAACAAGAATATTTAGGTTATGAGAAGCATACAAATATTTTATTATAAAACAATACATAGTTTTGTTATATATTATAACTATGAAAAATATTTTTGAATACAAATCCTATACTATGAGAGATCAGCAAATAGAAAGATCCAAGAAAAATTAAAAACAAAACTCGAAGTTGTGGCTCAAAACAATTTGGAATTGAGCAAAAAAATCTCTCAAAAAAAAGACAGTTTTGAGATTTCAGAATTTATGAAAACAAAATATTACTCCCATTGGAAGTATACGGCCATTCACACCCTTTCAAGTATTCCTTTTTTTCAATCCAATTTCGCGATAGCAAAAAAGATTTGTCTCTCTGAATCCGAAACATTAAATATCTTAAAAGAGTTAAGGGAAATGGGACTTGTGAAGCAAATAGGAAACAGATGGATTCACTCTGGAACTAATATTCACACACCAGCGAGGTCCCCCCACACAACGCTCAACCATTTAAACTGGAGACTTAAGTCTCTAGATGACTTCAACTCTAAGAGTTCTGTTCACTACACGACTCTATTTTCACTAAGTAAGGAAGATTGGGACATCTTGCGTAGAAACTTGCTGAGCTTTATAGAAAAACAGCGGGACCAAATCCATAATTCAGGAGTAGAAGAAGTCTATTGTTTTTGTTGTGATTTATTTCAACCTATGGAATGACAAAACAAAATTTAGGACCTATCGTGCGAACTTTGAAAATTGGAACTGCAACCGCCCCTTGATTTGTTTGGCAGTTTTTCTTGGCTGAAATCTTCAACATCATAGGGATAAACCATATCACTCATCCCATCTGATCCTTGATTGTTAAGAAGTAATATTTGCAAAACTTTTCCATCTTTAACTAATTCAAAAACACCCGCAGCTTTTATTTGAAAAGAAACGTTATTGAGAACCTTTTTTTTGTTCTCAGAATCTAGATAAGTCAACGTAGATCGGTTCATGCTATAAATCGATGTCACGAATGGCTCCGTAAAGACACAATTAATAATATCTGCATAAGTGATAGAAGCCAGCAATAATACTGTAGACATAGCAAGTTTTCTCATAAAAAAAATCTCCTCAAAGTATAAAAACAAAATGAATTTGAATTCGAATTTTTCAAAGTCTAGCATACATCGCACGAAAGTGCCATCATTACAACAGATAAAAATTACAAACGCCTTACCTAAAATTTAATTTTCATGATTATTCTTTTTTAAAGACACACTTATTATTTAAATACACTTCTTGCAGAACTTTATTTTTAAATCTACTTAATCCATTTTTCAAGATGGGATGAGATAAAAATCTTTCAGGCTTGTCGTTGTACCTTAAAATTCCGTTCTGTTCACTGTCTCTCAAAGCTTCTAGCAAAAGAACCACATTTGCCTCTTCTATAGGAGAATCAGAACCAAAGTAAAGGGGAACCTTGGCCTTTCTCAAGCGTTCCCACTGGAAAAGATTTTTCATCAAGGTTGAATTGATTTTTGTTTTAATCCATTTTTTATCTGACAACCAATGGCTGGGTTGCATGTGACATTTTACATGTAAGGATTTCATGTCACTCAAAGTCTTTGATGATACAAGCTCTACATGTTCTAAATTAAAGGTGCCTGTAATCTTTTCTTTTTGCAATTCTTTGGCACATTGAACAACTTCACTGACGGCTTGATCCCCAAGAGTATGAACACTGATTTGTAGTCCTCTGCCCCAGGCCAACCTCATCGCCTCCTTAACTTCTTCAATTTGCCAGAGCCTGGCGCCAAAAGACCCCGTAGCAGATCCGAAAGCATCAAGATAGGGCTCAGAAAGCAAGGCTGTCTCTGAGCTTAAGGAACCATCATAAAATAATTTTACTCCCTGAATTTCAAGGTGCGAGAGTTTTTTTCCTTTTTCCCTTTGAATAAAAGGCAGAATCACATTTTCTAACTCCTGCAGACTTTCAAAATTGAAATTAATTTCAGCTTGTATTTTAAGTTGTTTCTTATTTTCTAGCTCAACTAACACCTTCCATTGCTCCAAGGAACAGGTCATATCTCTGATATGAGTGTATCCATTTTTCAAAAAATAATTCTGCCCTTCCAATAAATAATTTTCTATTTCCAACGACGTTAACGCTGGCAGGCTTCCAAGCAAAGCATAGAGTCCACTTTCCTTGAGAATTCCTGTTGGTTGATTCGCTTCATCTCTTTCTAAAAATTTTCCTAGGTCTTTATCCTTTTCAAATTTTTCTAAAAAGATCTGGATTCCCACAGAATTCAACAAACAACTGTGAGCGTCTTTTTTAATAAAACAAATAGGAAATTTAAGAGATAGCTTATCCAAAATAGAGAAATGCGGACGGCCGACAAATTGATCTTCTCGCCAACCAAAACCCATTAGCCAAGAACCTTTAAATGCTTTTCTTTCAATTTCTGAAAAATTTAGAAATTCGAAGGATGATAATTTTCCTAAATCTAAAAATGATTTTTTTTCGCCTGTCATCAACCAATGGACATGGCTATCATAACAGCTAATGATCTCTAGATCCGAATTCATTATTATCTACCATTTAAATTCGGAGGGCTCGCACTGCCTCCGATACTTGATCCCGGCAATGTTGAAACCCCTGGAATTGTGCTAAATCCCCCGCTCACTCCGCCAAAACCAGGCGTCGAATAAGGAGTGCCCAAATAGCCCATGCTTCCACCAATTCCCCCACCGTATTGCACTTGTTGATATCGCTGTAATAGCCCTGCTAGTTCTGTTTGCAATCCAGACATGGCTCGTTGTTTTTGTGCTTCATTTTCATAGTAACGCATTTGCTGTTGCAACTGCAGCTGCATCATCTGTATGTTTCCAGTTCCCAATCCTCCGAGACCGCCAAGTCCTCCGAGACCACCAAATCCGCCACCAAGGCCGCCAAGACCTGCCATTCCACCAAGTCCTCCGAGACCACCCAATCCGCCACCCAGACCGCCGAGTCCCATGATTCCAGGCATTCCACCTAATCCACCTAATCCCATTCCGCCAATAGCTCCATAAGGTGATCCACCCAATGCGGCATAGGGATTCATCAATCCACCTCCAATACCTCCCAGAGCTCCCATTCCGCCTAGACCACCAAGTCCACCTAAGCCTCCAAGGCCAGCCATGCCACCAAGTCCTCCGAGCCCTCCCATTCCACTGAGGGCGGCTAAAGAGTAAGGGTCCATCCCACCAAGTCCTCCAATTCCATTCATTCCTGCTAACCCTGGTAGTGACAGTCCTAATTGACCACCAGCCATTAATTGTGGGTACATCCCCATTCCCATTGGGTTCAATCCCCAAGGACCATTCATTCCCCATGGCGCCATTCCTGGAAGATAAGCCCCACCGCCCATGGCACCACCCAATGCCCATGCAGGCGTTCCAAAAGCTCCTCCGATTTGTCCCATCCCCCCCAGAGCAGCATACGGACCATAGGCTCCGCCCATTCCGCCAATACCTCCGGCCATTCCGGCGCAGCCAAAACCTCCCTGCCCAAGACCTGCACCTATAGCACCTAAAGCATAGGGTGCCGCTGCCGACATGGGAGAGATCAATGGTGATAAAGCTGTTGGAAATCCTAATTGTGCATTTTTATCTGAAACGGTGTTAATTTGATAGTTATTCATGTTTTGCGTGCCTTTGTAGGTTAACAAAGCCATCAGTGAGTTTCCGATCAGACCTCCCCAATTTGGTTCCCGATTTGCAAATCCCCCACCAGAGCTTCCTGTTAAACATGAAATACAAATTCCACCTTCGCGCATCTCTTCCAATTTCTGTCTATTAGCCTCTTTGTTGGCTTCGTTCATGGCTTCTTTATTTTCCTTGATACTGTCATTGGCTAAACTGATGGAATCTTTTAAAGCTTCGATTTCATTTTTCAAAGTTTCTTCTAAAGCCTTTGCCTTTGGGTAACCAAGAACTGCCCCTTGACAGTCATTTTTGTTTACACGGGCATTCTCAGAAATCCACAGATAGGTTTTTGAACATATTTCGGGTCTTAACTGCGCCTTGGGATTATTCTCAAGATCACAAACATCATCCCAATCTTTTTTTAGCTTTTTATTATCTATTTTTAAATTGAGGGGTTTGCTAGCATCACTCTCTGTGGACGCCGGAAGACGGGAATCATCCCTTGAAAAAGCATCAAAGGAGCCGTATTCACCGCCTTTTGGATTTCTGACTTTTGGAGTATTTGCTGGTGGTGGAGGTGTGGCATTTCCCCTTGGCTGCGCCGTCCTTGCTGGCTGTTTCTGAGCTGAAGGCGGCTGAGCTGATTCCGCTTCTTCTGATGAAACTTTAGTTGCCTCCTTAGCGATAGCATCCGCCGTCGCGCCATCCAAATCCTTCTGTTTTTTTTCAGCGCTCGCTGATGTCGTTGCCGCAACAGGCTCCTCATCTGGAGATGGGTTAAAAAAACCTTTGTAATCCTGACATCGATAATAATTATCCATGTGGTTTTTAATAAAAGAATAGGACTCAGAGCTAAAAGAGTTTCTTAACTTGGTATCGTATTTACGTAGGTCAGCTTGTACTTTTCTTAATTGATCTTGCTTTTTTGACTTTTCTCTTTGATCAGCAGCAATTTGTTTTTTTATAGCATCGATATCGTCTAAATAACTTTGTGCTTCTGATCCCATCGCGACGTTATAACCACAGCCTTGAAGTCCCCCTTGTAAGCCATAACCATAATAACCTTGAGCCTTCAACAATAGCGGCATTATCAGTAACATCAAAATATATGAGAACTTCATAATTTCTCCTTGAATCAAGTACTTATTCCTTAATGCTATCGTCTGTTGTGATGAAAAACTTGATTCAAAATAAGTCACTGGACGAAATATCTTAAAATTTAGACCATGGGCTAGCCGAAATCAGCTTCATAAGTATCTGAATTGCATTTAATATGTAGATGATGAACAAATCGATAATTTTATGTGTAGATGATGAAATTGATAATCTGGAGGCTCTCGAAAGATTATTTAGAAAAAAGTATCAAGTCCTTAAAGCAGATTCAGGAGATAAGGCCTTGGAAATGATTCGTCAACAAGGGCAAAATATTTCCTTGATATTAACAGACCAACGTATGCCCAAAATGTCTGGAGTGGAACTATTAGAGAAAGCCATCCAGTTACAGCCCGAAATGATTCGTATTTTAATTACAGGTTTTACAGAATTGGAATCAGTGATACAGGCGGTAAACCAAGGCCAGATTTACCGCTACATTACTAAACCCTGGGACTCAACGGATTTAAAGAACACCGTAGATCGAGCTATTGAAAGATTCCATTTGAATCAAGAACTTCGAGCCAAAACTTCGGAACTAGAAAAGGCCTATAAGGAACTGAAAACACTGGACGAAGCGAAATCTAAATTCATGATTTTGATAAATCATGAATTAAAAACGCCTTTAACTTCAATTCTAAATTTTTTATCTCTTTTAAAAGAATCCAAGCTCGACGAAGATCAAGTTCTTTATGTGGATCGAATGCAGAAAAGTGCCGACAAATTAAAGCAAATCATTGAAGATGTCATGATCATTATGAAGTCAGAAATGAATCAGCTCCAACTGGACCCGCAATCCCTCCTGCTCACTGGAGTTGAATTGTACTTAAATGATGAAAATAAAAAACTTTTAGTAAATAAAAAATTAATTTTATCAGAAAATTTTGAACCATTGGAATTTAAAGCCGACAAAAGATTATTCCTCCAAATTTTAAATCGAATCATTCATAACGCCCTTAAATTTGCTGGTGAAAAAACTCAGATCGATATCAAAGGGTCTAAAGTGGGCTCATTTTATGAATTTAGAATCAGCAATCAAGGACCTAAAATTCCTGAAGAGTCGCTGAAAAGAATTTTCCAACCATTTTACTTAGAAGAAAATATCATGAATCATTCCATTGGCCTCGGATTGGGACTCAATATCTGTGATAAATTATTGAAGCTCCATGGCAGCTCGCTAAACCTACGAAATACCGACGAGGGCGTTCAAGTTTCCTTTTATTTTCCCCTCGTCCAGACGTGACTCGCCCAACCTGACTCAGAGCGGGCGTGATATCAAATTTTAAACATGGTTACCGAAATCATTGATACCGTTAAATCCCAAGGGATAAAAAAAGTGGCCTTTAGTATTCAAATGAAACAATAACCCTTTAAAACCTTAAATCAAGATTTTAAAATTTAGGGCTAAGAATTCCAAGTATTTCACAATGATTAACCTTGGACATTTGGACATAGAGGACTGCTGATTGCCGACCGCCATATTGACTTTGAAGAGTTACTCTCACGACATGTGGGTTTTCTGTTTGTACTATTGAAGTTAAACTCCCATTCGGTATAAAATGATCTTTTGTAGGACTATTTCCACTCCGAACCAGTACTTCAGCGTAGAGCTTAACTTTGGCAGCACAATCACCAATTGCATAAACATTAATAGAAGCTAAAAAAAATATAATAGATAAAACAATTTTCATAAAAATTCTCCTTTAAGCGATTCAAGATAATAATTCAATATTTAACATTTTCATAGTGCAGTTACTTTTGACATGTATAAAATTCACTGTATTTATCTTGTAAAAACTTACTACAGTCCTGAAATTAATTTCAGCACTGTAGCTACATTTATATTATCCTTTAGTAGAAGCTAGGAAAACCGTCTAGATAGTGTATATTTGTTACTTTATAAAATTTAGTTAAGCCAAGGAGTTTTAATGAACCTATCTATAAATTTTAATAGTTCTATCAATTTTAAAAGTCTGAAAACACAATTCCTTCTCGCTTTTTTAATTAGTTCTTCCTCTAACTTCACTTATGCCAATACAAAATCAGAGATATCCTTGATAAGGAATGATCTAACCTGCTCTCGAATTGAAGATACACTTTTACAATTATCTGAAGATCACTTCATAAGTGATCTTCAAGGAAGTCTAATTGAAGAAAAAGCTTTGTATTTAAACCTTGTCATGCATGAAACATGGAATTTACGTTTAGAAATTAATCAAAATTTGTCTTATTTGAAAAATTGTGAAAAATCAGTCCGTCAACTAATTACTCTCGCTCGTGGGATAGAAGATCTAGCCGGTTTCATTCAGTCTCAGAGTCCCTCCTTAACGGGAGCACAAATAGATTTTCAAAAGCAACCCATTCCCATGTTTGAAAACAAATCTTTCTATGGTTATTTTTCAAAAAATGGTAGTCTGCTTAATCAACCTACGGAACTTGAATCTGGTGATTTATTAGTTACCAGAGGAACTAGTTTTTTTAGTGCCACTCTTTCTTCAATCACTGAAAATCCAGGAGATTTCAGCCATTTTGTTTTAGTTCATAAAAATGATGAAAATCAAAAAATCGAGACTTTAGAGTCTTATGCCCAAACTGGTGGGATTGCTAGATACGATTTGGAATTTGCTCTAAAAAATGAGAATGCAAGAATCTTACTTCTAAGACCTAAGTTTAAAACAGTGGCAAAAAAGGGCGCAGAATATTTTTATCAGCAAATTTTAGCTGAAGAAAAAAAATTAAAGCCAAGAACTAAATATGATTATAATCTGGATTTAACTACCGAAGATAAAATGACCTGTTCAGAAATTGCTTACTGGTCTTACTTAAAGGCCTCCGATGGAGCTATTCAAATACCTGAAAGTAAATCCCCATTACCTGAAAGCTTGGGACCCATCCTCGACATGGCCAAAATCCCGAGAGTGCCCATGTTATCACCCCAGGATATGGAAGTGGACTCCCGTTTTGAAACCCTTGCTGAGTTTAAGGATTATCGATTAGTTCAAGATACCCGAATGAGAGATGCCATTCTTCGAAACATATTTTCATGGATAAACAATAAAAACTATAGACTTCATCAATCCACAAAATCATTTCTCTTATCTTATTTGATTCACCCTATTTCAAAAACTCCAATATGGCCAATGGTTAAGGGCTTTTTAAATATAACCGTTCCTAAAGAGGCTCCCAAAGGTTTTGTGAGACTCTTGTATCAAATATCTGATATCAGTGAAAATATTTATTCAAAGCTATCTCCCATGAACTCAGCTCAGATGAAAGAAACAGGTTTTCCAATGACAAAACACCAGATGGATTTAGTGATCGAAAGAATCCGTATTGATGATTTAGCCGCCTTTGAAAATAATCGGAAAAATACCTTTCATTCTTATTTTCGCGAAAACCAATAGAAAGGAAATACCAAATTGAGCACAAGGCAGCTCAGTTCTACTGAGCTCTCCGCTGCATTCTACTGTAAAACCACTACTTTTCCTAAAAGACATTCTCGTATTTTTGTTTTTATTTTTTTAAATTCGGCACTTTCAAATTCATTCCTATAAATGTAGCTTTTTTTTAATGTAATCATATCCTCAATTTCTAATCCTGATTTTGGATTTTTTGCCTCTCTTGAAATGTCAATCCAATTCGAATTTATCTTGCACTCTAAAGATTTGAAGTTTTTTGCAAATGCATTCTCAAATTTAAACTTGTAGATAGTTACTCTGGGTGACCTCAAAAATAAATCCGTTTCTCTATTTTCAGTTTCTTCTCCTATTAATTTAAGCCCTTGGTTTTGCCATAAGGTAAAAGCTTTTCCAAAGTTAGATTTCAAAAATGAATTCCTTTCCTTAAAAGAAAATTGAAACTTGTAATCTTTAGTAATCCTGGAAGTTAAGTCAAAAGGCTCAAAATACTTTTCGCTGGTGTTTCTAACAGAGTTGGTTACCCACTCTAACAAGTCATTCTCAATTGCTGATTTTGAGCTACTCAATTCGCTTCCTGCCCATAGGGATGCAGGAATCCCTTTCACTTCGATAGTCGCATTCACTGACACTTCGTCTTTTTTCCACTGACTGTATGTAATGCTGGTTTTATCTGAGTTTTTATTTGGGTCATTTTTTGGAATAAACTTAAAAATGCTTTCATCTTTTGCCAAAATGACAGCGTTTCGATTAGAGATGTCACTCAATGGCTCCTGGGTAAAAACCATATTATTTGTAGGATCGAACCAATACTCTTTATTTTCAAAACTTACAAAAGTGATTGCATGATTATAAGAACTCAAAGAAGGCATATGAATTTCGTAGGGGATATAGGGATAAGCCCTGTAAACCCACGCTATATGAGAATCATATCCTAATTTTCTGAGCATCACTGTCAATAAGGCCGAGTAGTCCTTACAGTCTCCAAATCCCGTTTCCATTATCGACTGTAGATTTCTTGGAATCAGAGCTCCTTTAATAGGACGCCAATCACCAAAATACCTAATGCTTTCTTGAATTTCTTTTATCAAGTAATTCACCCTATTAATAAATCCATCAAGACTTTTCGCTTCATTCACTATTTTACTGATTTTTTCTGGAAGTTCTTCAGCTAGAATTAATTCATTTTGAATGATAACTGGTTCAAGCATCGAATAGCTCCATTTTTTTTCTGATGAAACCTCAATGTACGGTGTCGTCGTCCTCTGCATGTAGGGATCTTTTTCTTCGATAGGATTAAAAAAAGATGGTTTTAATAGAGCTAAATTAAGATAATATAAATTATTTTCTTTCTTTACCTCTAGTTGTAGATGCTGATTTGGATCATTCAGATAATAAAACAATTCCATTTCCGATTCAAAATAAAGATTTTGTTTCTGTATATTTTCCTTCCAACCAAAAAACTCACTATTACTAAAGACGTTTTTTAATGTGGGTATTTTTTTCTCAAAAGAATATTTTAAATAAATTTTCGATCCCACCTTCACATCTGGAAATGTAATTGCAATTTGATTTGTTGAATCAAAGCCCGTAATCTGGGAAGCGATTGGCTTATCTTCAATCAACTCACTAGATACTTTAATTTTTTTCCCATTTGCAACTGTATAAGCTTCTAACAACTTTAGGGAATCCGTATTAGGTGCGTAATTGAGTTTCTGAAAACCAAAATCCTTTCTTCCAGTTTCATTTAAAATTTCAATTTCTCTTTCTTCGATGAGTTTAAAGCTTCCATCTTTTTTTACCTTATAATACTGATTAATAAAATTATATTTGTGACTGGCTTCATCTTGTCTTTGATACCGAGCCATGGAACAAACACTAAAAAACAAACCAACTAAGATGGTCATGATGTATTTCAAAGCGACTCCTTATTTCTGGAAAAGTGCCCTTGGATTGTTTCTTCAATCACGCTCTTAAAAGCTATCGGTACTCAACCAATTGGCTTAAACTCTACCAAGGGCTCGTCTAGAAGTTAGCAGTTGTAACGTTTTTCCGAAGTCTGAATTTTGAGGTACATATATTCGCCCTCATTATTGCTGCTATTGTTGCATTCCATTAAGTTATGAAAAGAATCATTATTTATCTATTTGTTTCCCTAAACTCTTTAGGCATGGAATTTATTATTTCAACTGGCGAAAATTTAAATATTCCATTCAAAGGAAATGCGATTTGGATCGAAAAAAAAGGGGTTATCACTGGACAAGTTATGCAGAACAAACTCCTCATAACTGGTAAATCTGTAGGTACAAGCTACCTGAAATTTAAAGATGAGCTTCATAAAGTGCAAGTCGTAAAACCACAAAACCTATCCTTATTCAAAAAACTACATTTTCTTCTCGAAAGTAAATTGGGGTTAAAAATTCAAACCATAAATTCTCAAATAGTAATTTCCGGGATTCTTTATAGATTAAATGACTGGATTGAAATTTCCAAGCAAGTCTCAGGCGATGAGGCCATTGAGTTTACGGCCCAAATTGATGAATCTCTTCACGAGGAAATGGGCGCTTATTTTAATCAACTATTTGGAAATTATGGAATTCCAGAGCAAAAAGTTCAATTTAATTCTCGGCCAATATTAAGACTACATCCAAAGGATCCACATTTAAAAGATTATGAAAAAATTCTTACTCCCTTTGGTATCAAAGTGATTAAAGACTCCACCTCTCTTACCCTCGCACCCGTAGTAAAAGTTCAAATCACAGTGGCCGAAATCAACCGAGGTTTTGCTCAAAATTATGGCGTTGAATTATCTGACTCTTATAAGGCCGAAATATTGCCAACAACCAAAATACAAGATTTTGAAGCCAAACTCCATTTTTTAGAAAGCTCAGGAAATGGAAAATTATTGGCCAGCCCAAATATTATTTGTCGAAGTGGTAAGGAAGCTGAATTCCTAGCTGGTGGGGAATTTCCCATCAAAACGAGAAGTAAATTGGGTGGTGAAGTCGTTTGGAAAAAATATGGAATTTTACTCAAAGTCAATCCTAAAGCGGACTCCCTTGGAAGAATGAATATTGGAATACAAAGCGAGGTCTCTTCTATTGACAAAAGTCTAAGTGTCGATGGGATACCTGCGATCACCACCAATAAAGTATCCAGTTTCTTTGATTTAACCAGCTCAAAAATTATTGCCCTCTCTGGGTTACTTACAGATATCAATGGCGATAATTATAGCGGTGTTCCTTTCATATCAAGACTACCTATCATTGGCTCTTTATTTTCAAGTAAGGATTTTTTAAATAAGCGAACTGAGCTGATGATTTTTGTAAAACCTTCGATCATGAAAATGAATCAAGATTATGAAAAAAAGAAAAATAAAATCAATCATCTGGAAAATATCTAGTATGGAATTGGCAAGCTTAACCCATCAAATTATTACTAAAATAAATCAACTCACCTATGAAGAATTTGCTCTAGGAGATCAATCTCATCAGGAAGCAAGTAAGAACAAAATGCAGTCACTCATTGAACATTTAACTGAAGATCTAAGCTGTGCAAATAGAAAAAGACTACAAAATGAATTTTTTTCTTATGGCCCCGTAGAGGAGCTGCTTAATGATGAAGAAATATCTGAAATAATAATTAATGATCCAGTTTCGATCTTTTTTGAAAGGAATGGGACTCTCATCAAACACAGTGACTCTTTTCTATCTAGTTATACCTACGAAAAATTTATTCAAAGGATTTGTGATCAAACAAATTGCATATTGAACCTTGAAAGTCCTTTTGCTGACGGCTCTTTTCAAAACTTCAGGATTTCAATCATTGATAAATCGATCACCCATCATTTTTCATCTGTCAATTTCCGAAGACATCCCTTAACCAGTTGGACTTTCAAAAAGCTGATCGAAAAAAAATGGTGTTCAGACTTACTAATTTACGAATTCGAAAATATTATTTCAGAACGAAAAAACTTTTTAGTTATAGGTTCTACGGGGTCAGGGAAAACCTCAGTACTTAATTCTCTTTTAAGTTTAACCCAACCTACTGAAAGATCTATCATTATTGAAGATACTTCTGAAATTTCACTTCCAAACAGCGTGAGCATGAAATTATTAACTCAATCGGATCCAAATAAAATTAGAACTGAAATCAACCAAACAGATTTAGTAAAACGGTCACTCCGATTAAGACCAGATAGAATTGTGATGGGGGAAATTAGAGGATCTGAAGCAAAAGATTTCCTAATGGCTTTGTCTACAGGGCATCTAGGAAGTTTTGGCACATTACATGCTCATGACCCACACCAAGCGCTCATAAGACTTGAAATGCTCATTCAAATGGGCGCACCCAATTGGAGCCTCAGTGCCATCAGAAGACTTATTTTTTTAAGCCTCGATATGATTCTTGTCGTAGGCAAAAATGCTTCCAACGAAAGATGTTTTAAAGGCGCCTATCAACTCTGCTCTCTAGAAGAGAATGGATTTCTTCTCGAGAAGAAATTTTAGTTTGCTAGAGATCAATATGGGCCCCAAACAAATGGGTTACACATAGGACTCAAATCGAGGCCGCAGGAGGGAGACGACTGAGGCTTGGCAAGGCCGAGTCGCAGGGAGCTCGACCGACGAGAACGAAGAGTTGGGTCCTATGCGTAACCCATGGCCTAGGCTTCGATAGAATTAAATTTTTTGGCTATCCCATCGACGATGGCGTTTTTTTCGACTTCACCCTTTTTATTATAGGGGTTTTTTATTTTTGAACCATCTTGATTGTCTTCTCTAATTTGAAATGATTCTTCTTTAACCTGTTGCAGCTCTTTTAAATTGGGACTGAAGCTGACTTTATCATTTACTGTTCTTGAACGACTCTCACCTTCTAGGTTTGGAATGTTTTTTTCAATTTCAGACATTTCAGTTACCTCTGAAAAGGTTCTCGGTGTAGACTTGCCAGTAGGTCTCCCAAAACTTGGTGCACCAGGCCTTGCTGGCTGCGATCTGGATACATCTGCGCTTGAATTTCGAGAGTTTCTGGGAATAATTCCGCTTATCTTTTCCATAATCACCTCCTGTGATCTTTTCTTTAAACATCCTGTTCAAAGCTCTTATCACTGTCTCGGAATAAGACGAAAATTCTTAAGTCCTAATCGCTACTTCTAGACCTTTTAGGGATTCTCATTCTCTAGATTGGTTTCGACAACTTTCACAGAATCAACTGAATCTACACCCGGCACTTTGAGATAATCCCTTAGCATATAAAACCTTTCAACTTGTGACAGAGCACCTACTTTGATAAATTGTTTTGGCATATAAACTCCATCTTTACATTGATTGTATGCCTTTAGTGGCGGAATTCTCTCGAGGTTCACCTTTTTTCCAAAACATAATCTAAATCCAAGATCAAGTCGGGTATACATTAGAGCTTTCTCAGACTCTGGAATTTTTTTCCAACCTAAGGGATTTAACATTGATTCTCTGGAATTAAACCGATTGTAAAATTTCAAATCATCTTCAAATTTATAAGAATCATTATTTCTATTGCTCTTTGATAAGTCTAAAGCACTAAGATTGATTGATTTACCAAAAAATAAATTTTCATAAAATGCCATCTCTGTTTGATTAAGATTCTTTGAACACCCCTCATAGGCAGCCTGATGTTTGTCAAAATCATTGTGTTGAGACTTTGGTCCTGTCGTTCTGTTCTCACCACCGAGATGATGAAATTTTAATTCTTTTTCTTTATCAGTCATGCATTTTTGAAATTCTCTATTCAACCGACAAAATAACAAATCTTTACTTGTTCCATCACTATTTAATTCATGCGTGAGTGTTGCATTGCGTATACCCTTGAAGAAGTCACCTTTTTTTAATTGAGTCGCTTCTTTATCAATATCCCAGCCTGCCAAACACCTTCTGTAAACATTTCTATCGAAGTCTTGTAAGTAAAAGTCATAAGCATAATTTTTATTGGCAATTTCAATTGGTTTCTTTTCCAGTAATTTTTTAATTCTAGGAAGTTGAGAATTTGTTCCAAATTCAATAGAATAGGATTCTGGAAATGAATAATAAAACTTATCCCCTAAAAAATTGGTAACACGTAAATATCTAAAATCTAAGTTCCCAGCTTGCCCATCAACCACTTTCACATTTGGCAGTTTGAATAATTGCATGGCCATTTCAGGTACGTGGATTTCTCCGATATAATCGCCTAGACAACGATGATGACCATAGCCTAAATGAAAATAGGATTTTTGAAATTTTGTCCACTTTGTTGACGGCACATGGTTTTCAGAACTCTCAAATTTTTGAAGATCAGAATTGCTGCTTTTCCTAACAAAACTATCCGATTTTGAAAGAGCGATAAATTTTTCAGAATTTATTCTATTGGGCTCAAAAGAATTGGGATTATTAAAATATTGTTCATCAAACATGGCAGACTGAGTAGCGATTAAAACATGGGCTCCTTTGGGAATTTTAAACCCATTTTTCATTTGGTAATCCTCTTCGGCATAACGAACCACTATCGGATTTACAGGATGAAATCGTAGAGCTTCCCAAACTAACTTTTCCATTTCTATGGTATAATAACTAAGGCTTTTTTCATCATGGTTCACTTCGGCGATTTCTGCTTTACTTGCAATCTCTTGTGCATAGTTTAGCCATGCTGGTCTTTTTTGAATTTCATTGAAAGCTTGAGCTATCGCTGCCTGTGTTGTCTCGATTCCCCCCACCAAGGTGCCAATAATATTACTTCTTATTCGAGCGGCAATGTCATCATGTTCAGAAACAACAACATCCGGATTATTATCTAATATCAGTCGACTCAGAATATCCAACTCTGAATAATAAGACTTATAGGAAGAACTATTCTCATCCTTACTAATACTTCTTTGTGCCATTTCATTTTTGATTTCGTTTTCTCTACGGGGAATGTACTCTTTCAGATATTCATGAAACTCCTTCCCCGCCATTTCGGCATTCTTTTTCACGCTAGGATCACTAACTAAATTGTGAAAAAAATCATCTTGAGTCGCTCTTGACCATTCAAATAATTTTTCTATTCGAACACCTTTCAAACCAAAATACTGCTGGGTGAACAAGATCGGAGAACGACGAGCATATTGATTGATGACTTCAATCCGTCCAAATTCTTTTCCTCTGATATCGCTTCCCACATATCTTTGCTCTGCCAAAACACCTAGGGAAATATCTTTAACTAACTTTCTAACTCGTGGTAAATCGCTAGCTGGAAGCATTTTTCGCATCCAGGGTTTCTCTTTGAGATTATATCTTGATTCATCGTAAGCTAACATAAACGGACCAACCGACTCCTCCATTTTTTTTGTATAATTTCTAACTGAAAAGATTTTTGGCTGATCCATCAGTTCAAGAACATCATCCATTTTAGTAACCACAATGGTATCTGCAACTGGTTGGTAAACAAATTTGCTCTTTGGCAAGGGTTTAAACCTCATGATCCCTTTTGGGCTTTCCGCATTTTGCTGATTGTTTCTAATGTCTTGAAAGGTCGAAATAGGATTGGCCCTCATCCATACCAAAAAGTGATAAAACTCTGGATTTGACACGGCAAAAAGCTTTTCGTTCTTAACAATTTCACCAGTTTTTCCTTGGCCTGGTATCACTTCGTTTATAAGACCAGAATCAGTTCGGTCTAATGCATATTTCTTTTTGGCTTTTAAATCTTTTGTAACAGCTTGATATTCCTCCCAGTAAGTTAATTTTGATTCTGGGTTTTTCATTTCGACAACGTACTCTTCGGCGGCTATTGTTCTTAATATGGTTTCATAGTTGGCAATAATATTATCAGGTGATTTAACCGACGTATTGGTACAAGATATAAAAACTGAAAATACAGAAAAAAGATGAATACCTCTAATTAAATTCCTCTTCACAGAACCTCCATAAAATTTAATAAGCCTTACCTAAATAATAAACTACATTACTTTGATGATATTTGTTTTTTGAATCCTTCAAAATCGAATAATTTGAAACTCGTAAATCCTAGACTCACTTCTCTACTATTGAAGGGTTTTTTAATTACATACTATTTGATTTTATTAAAAGTTAGACTTAAATCTAAGTCTGATTATTTTTCTAACCCCCAAAAGAGAAGGTAAATATGAACTGCCCTTGTGGATCTATTCTAAGTTATGAATCTTGTTGCGAACCATTTATCAAAGGCACTTCCTACCCTGAAACAGCGGAACAGCTCATGAGGTCTCGATATACAGCTTATACGAAAGGCTTGATTGACTATATCAAAGAAACTCTGGCTCCCGAATCGCAAAAGGATTTTCATCCCGCCAAAGCTAAGAAATGGGCACTAGAATCTAAATGGTTAGGATTAAAAATTTTAAATGCCAACGGTTCGAAAACTGATAAAAAAGGCACTGTAGAGTTTATTGCAAGTTACAAAGAAGGGGCCACCCATTATGATCATCATGAGACCTCTCAATTCAGGAAAAATGAAAATGGCCACTGGCGATTTGTTACTGGCACTTCTACAACCGAAAGAAGTAAGGAAAATCCAACTCCTAAAATTCAAACCCAAGTAAGAGAATCCTCAAAAGTTGGCCGCAATGATGCCTGCCCTTGTGGAAGCGGGAAAAAATACAAAAAATGCTGTGGAAATCAAACTTCTTCTCTTTCTTAAGGTCCTTAATTCTGTTTTTTTCCTTCTTCGATAAATTTTTCAGCTTGTGGAGTCAGCCTAATTCCAACTTCCACCAATTGATCTCGATTCACAGCGGTAGGAGCTTCGCTCATCAAATCCGTGGCCTTTGCAGTTTTGGGGAAAGCAATCACATCGCGGATGGCATCGGTTCCGCACAAGAGCATGATCAGTCGATCCATACCCCAAGCAATCCCTCCGTGGGGAGGTGTTCCATATTTTAAGGCTTCAAGGAAATAACCGAATTTAATTTTAGTATCCTCTTCAGACAGTCCCAACAAACGAAACATGGCTTGCTGGATCTCATTTCTATAGATTCGAATACTTCCACCACCTAATTCATAGCCATTACAAACAAGGTCATAGGCCTTAGCTAAAATTTTTCCATATGCTTTCTCGTTATTATGAATCAGATCATCAAAAGATTCATCTTTCGGAGAGGTGAATGGATGATGTCGAGCCACCCATCTTTTTTCATCAGGAGAATATTCTAATAAAGGGAAATCCACCACCCAGAGGAAGTAATCTTTAGAATGATCTATCAAATTCAACTCTCTTCCTAAATGCAATCTGAGAGTGTTTAAAGCACTACAAGCTACATCATAATCGTCAGCGATGATGAGGCAACAGTCACCCATTCCAGCACCTGTAGCGATAAAAATTTCTTTCAATCTTTCCTGAGTAAAAAACTTTGAAGCAGCTGAAGAGTAGGACCCATCCGCCTCTGATTTGATCCACACCAAACCTTTAGCACCTGATTTCTTTGCCATCTCCATGAGCTTATCAAACTGGCCTCGAGAATAAGTGCCTCCTTTAGGAACTGGTATGCCTCGAACAATCCCTCCTCGCGCCAACACATCATCAAAAACCTTAAAACCTGTTTGCGTTCCCAAAATTTTTGATAGATCCTTTATTTCCATTCCAAACCGCATGTCAGGCTTATCAGAGCCAAAGCGATCCATTGCCTCCTGAAAGCTCATCCGAGGGATCTTGGTAACATCAACGCCTTTGATTTCTTTCCACAATTGTTTAAGCATTTTTTCGTTTACCTGGATGATGTCTTCGACATCAATAAAGGACATTTCGATATCTATCTGTGAAAACTCGGGTTGACGATCGGCTCTTAAATCTTCATCCCTAAAACAGCGGGCTATTTGGAAATACCTATCATACCCAGAAATCATTAATAATTGCTTTAAAGTTTGTGGCGACTGAGGCAATGCATAGAAATGACCGAGATTCACTCGCGAAGGAACGAGATAATCCCTAGCACCTTCGGGAGTGGATTTATAGAGAATCGGAGTTTCCACTTCTAAAAAACCTTCATCGGTCAAAAATCTTCTCACTGACTGAGCCACCCTGTGCCTTACTATTAAGTGATTCTGCAATCGAGGTGACCTTAAATCCAAGTACCTGTACTTTAGTCTGAGCATTTCATTCACATTTTCATCGTCTATCTGAAAGGGCGGAGTTGCAGACTCATTTAGTATTTCACAAGTGAGCGCTTCGACTTCGATTTCACCCGTTTTGAGTTTAGGATTCTTCATTCCCTCTGGTCTAGATTTAACCAAACCTTCCAGAGCAAGAACATAGCCACTGCGAAGGTCCTTCGCTAAGGCTGTTTCTGATTTCTTGGGATCCAAAACAACCTGAATGAGACCTTCTCTGTCTCTTAAATCAATAAATACCAGACTCCCGTGATCCCTTCGTGTGTCCACCCAACCCATTAACACAACTTTTTGATTTGCATGGGATTGATTTAAGTGACCGCAATAGTGAGTTCTTTTGATATTTAAAACAAACTTATTTTTTTTAGATTCCATATCTATTGATTCCCTACCTATTGATTCCATACTTTTTACCCTCTAAATGTCTATGCACATTTTAATGAAACAAGAGCCTGATGGTGACACATCTCAGTGCTTGGGTCAAAAATTAGTTCTTTTTTTTTCGATTTCACTTAAACTAGGTATGTTTCCATGCCTTTTTCAACGGAGCCGATATGCCAAAGTTTACAGTTGAACATCCAACTTCCAGTGACGCTCAAGAAACTTTTATTAAACTTAAAGATTTTTTTACCACGGGAACAGAAATCAAGAAAATTGACCCCAAAGTAGAGTGTTCCTTCGATGAGCAAAAACAAACCTGCTCTTTAAAGGGATCCCAATTTAAAGCCGAAGTAACTATTTCCCCCACAACGGCTGGAAGCAAAGTTAGCATCACTATTGATTTGCCACTTTTACTTTCGCCTTTTAAAGGAAAAGTGAGCGAAGGCTTACAAAAAATGTTAAAAAAACATTTGGGATAACTTAATGAAATCTAAAAAATCATCTAAAAAAATACCCGAAAAAAAATTAAAAGTTAAAACGATATCCAAATTAAATAAATCTAAACCTGTCATCGCTGAGATTTTTGAAGGCACCAAATCCAACTTCAAAGATGTCAGCTCTCAAAAAAATAAAATTCACTCATCCAAAGATTCTTCGATTTCTTTGGATGAAACCGAAGAATTCTCCCCTCTTGAAATAGCAGCAAAGCAAGCTGAGACTGCTTATGAAAATGGGGAAGATAATTTTCCTGATGAAGTGGTTCCTGATTTGTCAGCAGGAGTCGAAGTTGAAAAGTCTCTGGCCATCAAAGAATCCACGTCTGTTTCCACCTCGGACCCCCTTTTGCTCTATCTCAATGAGATACGACGTTACCCCTTACTTACCAGAGAACAAGAAAAAGAAATCTCTCAGAAATATTTTGAAAATAAGGATCCCGAATCGGCCCAGTTATTAGTTCGAAGTAATCTACGATTTGTTGTTAAAATTGCCGCCGAGTATTCTAAATTTGGCGCCAAGCTCATTGATCTGATCCAGGAAGGAAATGTAGGCCTAATGCACGCGGTGCGAGAATACAATCCCTATAAAGGTGCAAGGCTCATCACCTACGCTGTTTGGTGGATCCGAGGTTATATTCAAGAATACCTGATGCGACAATATTCCATGGTGCGCATTGGGACGACTCAAAACCAAAGAAAATTATATTATCAATTACAAAAGGAAAAGGCGACTTTAGATTCCCTGGGTAATGAACAAAATCTGGCCGCTATTGCAAAAAAATTAGACATACCTGAAGATGAAGTTAAAGTGATGGCACAACGAATGTCAGGAAGGGATATCAGTCTGGATCGCCCACTTGATGAGGACAGTCCCACCAGTTTGAACGATTTTCAAAAAGCTACAACCGAAGAAAATATAGATGACACTTTGGCTAGAGAAGAATTAATTGGAATCTTGAAAGCCAAAGTGACTGAACTGGAACCATTGCTTTCTGAAAGAGAAAAAATTATTCTCCGCGAGCGTATTCTCAACGAGGAACCCTTGACCCTTCAAGAAATTGGCGAAAAGTACGGGATTACCCGGGAAGCCGTTAGGCAAATGGAAGTCCGCTTGCTAAAAAAAATAAAAGATAAAATGGAAAATTTAACTTAAGTTTGTCCAGCCTTAATTTTAAGAGTCTGTCTTCAAATGGTCATCTGCTTCGTTGGACCATTTGGGGACAGACTCTTTAACAACCGTTTGTTGGTCAAAGTCTTTCTTTGAAACGTTTTAAATTTTAAATTAGGTGAGGAAAAGATTAAATCTTTTAATCTAGTAGCCGATAGATTGTTACAAACAATTGAGGCCAAAATGAAAAAAATTATTCTGCTTACTATGTTGGTTTTAATTACCCTTTCTTGCACCAGAGAAGCTAATAACCTTTCTAAAATTAAGATAAAATTTCCAGAAAAATTATTATCCAGCAAATCGATTCCATTAAAGAAAATTTTTAAATCAACCCAGCAGTCGGAAAACTCTGTATGGGGCCTTGAAGCACCTGTCTCTGTGTCAGCAGCTGATTGCTTTGGAGTCTATGCAGCAATCCCAGATAGTGCTAATTCAAGTTGTGTCAATTCAAGCGGTGCTCAGGTGTTAAGTCTTAATAAGCTTTCAGGGATGGCTGCTGCTGGATCTGATTTAGAGATTGAATTACCTTCAGGAAAATCCAGAGTCATTGGTATTTTTGCTTTCAAGTCTATCGATGGCGCTTGCAGTGGGTTGATGGATGCTACTTTAAACACAAATCATTTTTCAGCCCCAATAGCCGTGGGCGAAACGACTATTGATTTATCACCTGGTATTGTTGGCGTTCAGATACCCTTGTCTATGTCCTCATCACAGAGCATAGAAAAGTGCACAGGTGGGACTTTAGTAGCATGGCCCACCGAAAATAGCTGCACTCCTTCCATTGCAAAAATGACATCTACCAGTGGTGGAGAATTAACTATTGAAGGCAATTGTCTCACTTCCGCAAATTCGGTTGCAATTTTAAACTCTAGCACTAATGAAAAATACGCTTTAAATATTATCTCAAAAACAGCTACAGGAATGTCTGTCAAACTAGTATCCAGCTTAACAATGAGTGCTGGTATCCTATACAAACTAATTATGACGACTTCAAAAGCTGATATCGTTGCGCCAATTTCATTACAAATAGGTTCCTCTCTTGTTGTCAAATCTAACGGAACAAAACTGGGAAACTTTTTAACAACCTCCTACCTCATGTATCAAGGTAGTGGGATATTAATGGAAACCAATTCTTCATCACCAGCGACTTACTTTCAACGCAGCTACACCGATTCAACAGGGTCTGGAGTTGTTCCAGGAAAATATTATTTATATAACTCTTTTTATAATTTTAGTTCTATTTTTCAAAATTTAACAATGCAGGATCTTCTTGTCGCAAATATTATAACTCATAATTATAGCGGTGTTTATGCACTTTATTTTTCTGGTACCGACTGTACTGGAGATTTGATTGTTCCCGCTATGGCTACAGAATTTATAAAAGGGAGCTATTTTGTTTTACCTTCTGGCTGTACAGCAAGCTCACCTTATAATTGCAGCAACCATACACCCAAAAAAATCACTTCCTCTGGAACCTTTCAGGTAGGTGCTGTTTATCAATCTCGAATTGAAACTTACAATATGGGTGGGTCTGATAATCTGTATTGCACTAATTATTCAAGCTACCAAGATGCTTATGTGTTTCCTGCTACAAGTATTGTTAATCTTGATGCCAGTGATCCCCCCGCAGTTATTGAGGGCGTTACCATATCCCACTAGCTTATTCTTCATCGCTCTTAATCAATTGCGCCAGACTGTTTTTTAACTTTTCTTTTTCCAATTCGTCGGAGGGGATTTTTTTACGATCAAGGGTGAAAATAATTTCGTTTACAAAATCCTTGTGAAAATCTTTTTTTATTTTTCTAATCATATTTCCTTTAAGAAAATACATATGATGAAGCAAAGTTGAGTTTCTCACAAAAATATACAACTTTTTATTTGAATAACCCACTGGTTCACAGGACTCACTGATCGAGTCCCCCATTAAGTCTTTCCATTTTGACCACAATTTCCATCTTAAAAAATGTTCAGATAATGGGGATTTGCCGTTTTCAAATAAGCTCTGAAGAACTTGTCCACTGACTTTGAATTTGCTTTTTAAATCGATATCATCCATATTACGCTCACTAATTTAAAGGATTTAGAGCTTGAAAGACAACAAAATTAACTTCAAAGAAATTCATGTCATTGGTGCAGGACTTGCCGGTAGTGAGTGCAGCTATCAACTAGCTGAAAAAGGCTACCAAGTTCATCTTTATGAGATGCGTCCTCAGCAAATGACTCCAGCTCATAAGACAGCCCATTTCGCAGAAATCGTCTGTTCCAATTCCTTTGGCTCCCAAAGCCCAGGAAGCGCCCCACATCAATTAAAATGGGAAGCCTCTCAGCTCCATTCCCTCATTTTATCCACAGCAGAAAAAAATGCCGTCCCTGCAGGTCAAGCTCTGAGTGTCGACCGCGAGCTCTTTGCTAAAGACATTGATGAGAAAATCAAAAGTCATTCACGTATTACTATTCATCATGAAAAAGTGACCTCCTTAAATGACTTACCAAGACCCTTGGTCGTCGCCACTGGACCCTTAACTGACGAAATGCTTGCAAAATCAATTCAGGAACATTTTGATGGTCAGTTCTTGTATTTCTTTGATGCCATCGCACCGATAATCGATACTGATTCCATCAATATGGATGTCTGCTGGAAAGCGGATCGCTATGGTAAATGCTCTGACGACTATATCAATTGCCCCCTTAACAAAGAAAACTATTTTAATTTTATCAAAGAGGTTAGCTCCGCCAAAAAAATTGAACCAAAGGATTTTGAAAAAACTCCCTTTTTTGAAGGGTGTATGCCTATTGAAGTCATGGTTGAAAGAGGGCCGCATACTTTGCGATTCGGCCCCATGAAGCCTGTCGGTCTTCCCAACCCCAGAAATACTGGCCCAAGAAAAGAAGAATATGCCATCGTTCAACTCAGACAAGATAATAAAGAAGGTACCGCCTACAACATGGTAGGTTTTCAAACCCGAATGAGCTACTCAGAGCAAGTCAGAGTCTTCAGAATGATACCTGGCTTGGAAAAAGCTGAATTTTTAAAATTAGGTAGCATTCATCGAAATTTGTTTTTAAACACCCCCAAGCTACTCAATAAAGATTTATCAAGTAAAAAAGATCCTTGGTTGTTTTTTGCAGGACAAATCACCGGAGTCGAAGGTTATTTTGAATCGACAGTCATTGGCTTGATTATTTCAGAATTTATAAATGACAAAATATTGGATAAATCATTTACACCTCCCCCTCGAGCCTCGGCCATTGGCTCATTATTGGAATCCATCACGGATGAAACAAGAATAAAGCATTTTCAACCGACAAATATTAATTTCGGATTATTCCCCCAACTTGAAGGCTACAAAGATAAAAAAGTCAAAAAAGAGCAACAAATTCTAAGAGCTCAAAATGATTTTTCCCAATGGCTCAAAACGAGATTTTAAAATATCTAAAAAAAATGACATTTTTTGAATTTTCTTTATAGTTCTCTCTGGACTTTCCGATAGCTTGATTATGAAACATTGGGGGTTTTCATTTATCAGTATAACTTTGATTGTTCTTTCCCATTTTGTTTTAATTCCTATTCTTTCAGTTTTTGGATCAAATGCCTGCCCTCTATTAAATGAAAAAGGCTTCCTATTTGGATGCCAGTACTCCGCAAATTTAGTTGGTTCCGTTCTGACTGCTCAAATAGTATTTATATTTGCAAGCAGTTGGGCGTTATTAAAATTTTCTAAGAAACTAAACCTGCCCTCGACGATCTTGAAATTATTTCCTCTTTTTAGCTTATTAATGCATGTCCTCAACTTTTATTATTTTAGCCAAATTTATCAAACAAAATTAAGCGAGCACACTCCTCACTCTAAAGAAATTCAACTTTTTTTATATGTCTGCATGTCCCTCATTGTTGTTTTGACTTGGCAATGGTTAGAAGTTGAAACTCTGTTCCATCTAAGAAGACTGAATTTGCATCCACGAACCGCAACCTCTCATTCCAAAGAGAACCTCATCCGTCTTTGGATTACAGAACATAAAAACCGCTTTATTCCCTTATTCGGGGTCTTCTCTTTTTTCTCCTGTTACTTTTTACTTTTTCTTGAGGCCAACAATTCCAATGAAGACCTGGCGGAGGCACTTAAAAATCAGCAAAGTAATATTTTTTACCTGACAGGAATCATTCTTTTGTGGCAATCCATTCTTTTCTTTTTTGAATTTTATAAAAATATTTATTTTATTAATCAAGTTGATCATCATTTAAAGAATTTTAATAATCAAAATTGGAAATACCACTCCAACCTTTCTTTAAGCGGCTTTTATGGATTTATCTTTAATTTGCTAAATCAGTTATCTACCACCATGCAAAAGAAAACGAGACTTTTAAAAGGATTTTCAACTTTTGTTTCTGAATCAGTCGCTAACGAATTATTGGATAATGAAGTTCACTCTCAAATAGGAACTCAAAAACAAGTGGCCATCTTAGTTGCTGACATCAGGGATTTTACCCAGCTTTCTTCACGTCTCAAGCCTCAGGAAGTTGTAGACCTCCTAAATATTTATTTCTCAGACATGCTAGAAATCTTTATCGAATACGGAGTCACCCTAGATAAGTTTATCGGAGATGGGCTTTTAGCTTATATCCCCATTGATGAAGATAATAGTCTCATCAATTTGGAAAATATAACCAAAGCGGCGTTTGAAATGCACTTTAAAATCAATCAGACCAATCAAAAATTGAAAAATAAAAAACTCCCAAAAATTCAACTAGGCGTCTCCCTTCATGTGGGTTCTGTCATTCTTGGCTCCATAGGTTCAAAAAATAAATTACAGTACACCATCATAGGAGATCCCGTAAATGTCGCTTCTCGCCTTGAAGGCTTCTGTAAAGAGCAACAGGTCGGAATCATCGCCAGCTCTCATTTCATTTCACGCATATCAAATAATATGAAACTAAAGTTCATCAGCCTAGGAAGGCAAAAAATTCGTGGGGTTGATCTGCCAATGGAAATATTCGGCGCCATCCCACAAGAAAAAAAATCCATCGCTTTGTAAGCTATTTATTGTTTCTATTCAGTTTATTGTTTCTATCCAGATCAGAAAAAAAACGGGGACTCATCCAGTCCCCGTTTTTAAATACTACTGTTTTTAAATTACTCTATTTTGCTAAGATCACTTTACGTGTTGAAGATAGCATCAACGGAGCCTCTTGAGTCACAAAATTAGAAGGATCATTTAAAAGTTGATCTGAAGTCATTTTTCCCAATCCAATTTTATAGCCATATTTGTTGGTTATAATTGATTTTAAAAAGGAATAAGAACTTGTGCCACGAACCAACATTCTTAATGGGTTAACTACTTGAGAATTAGTATCTGCAATAGAATTTGATTTTGGTACTTTTGCTTGATCTAACAGATAATAATTTTCTCTTCTATTTTCTTTAGTGCTTTCAGCGCATAAATACCTTGAGGTAGGCAGTTTTGCGGTTGTCAATTTAGTCTGAAGAACTGGTTTCGCTGAAATAAGCAAGCATTTTTTTACTTCAGCCGACATCGTAATGCTAAATTGCTGAGCAGTAAGTGCTTCCGTAGAAGTTAAAGAAATACCCTTAATGTCTTTATTAGCAAGAGTATAAGATTTACTTGAATAAACTTTACCTCCTAATCCAAATTTAAAGCCGATACCAGCTTCTGTGTTGTCTATAGGTTTATAGCCAACATTAAAACCAGCATCTAAATTAGCTCCAATATTTCCTTGAAGATCATAACCTTTAGAGAAACTAGTGTCTTCAGATTCTTGAAATACTGAGGTTAAAACAAGGGTTTCTAAAGTTCCAAAGCTTGGAGTTCCAACGATCTTAGGGGCTGTGCTATTAACGAACTCAGTAATTTCAGCCGATAAAAGTTTTTCTGGTCGTGAAAGACACGACTTAATCCAAGACCCGCCTAAATCAGGCAACCCCTGAAAAAAAGCTGCGCAAAGAGCTCTTTTTTCTACATTTGAAAACTCATGTTGAGCCTGAAGATTTTGAATTGACTTCGCAAGATCAACAGTTTCTTTTTCTACTGAAAGCATTCCTGTTTTAGTATAGGAAACATTAGCATTTTCAATTAACTTAAAGCCTTCAGAACTCAAAAGACTGTCAACAGTAAACCCAGTTCTAGAAGCTAAATTCGTCTCTTCTTTCTGATTATACTTTGCCAAAAGTTCATGTGCATTTGAATCATTTGGAATTAAACTAATTTCCAGTTGCTCATTTGCCGAAATGCCATTTACCATGCCTTCATAAGTTTGTTCTGGAAATAGGGCCGGCTCATCTAAAGAAGTCACTGTAAGTAGCACACTCATTCGACTAGATAAGGCTGTTAAGTTTTTAAAATTGATAGTAATTGGCACTGATATTAAACCAGCATCTCCCAGCGGAGATCCCTTGAAAGAAACTCCAGCAAGAACTTCCTCTGGTTGTGGATTCTTTACTACCTGGTGTTCCTTCAAAAAAACAAGATGGAACATGAATTTTCCCATTTTAATTTTTTCTTGGACTAGTCTACCTAAACTTTGTTTCAAAAACAAAATACTTAAATCAGTCACATACGTATAGGGAACTGTTAGATTTAATTTTTCATCTATAGAAACATTTTGATAGTCTATACCTTTATATTTAAGTCTTAGAGTATCGATTTCTGTTTGTCTTTTGATCGAGCTGTAAGCTTCATCAAGATTTGCGATTTTCACATAGAACTCATGATTTACCTTATTTAAAGGCGATGAACTTCTATCCATATATGTATATAATTCTTCGGAAGAAACAGAAGCCCTTTTGTCATAAATAAACTTATCACTCCATGGATTATAAGAATATACAAATTTTATGCTACCCTTTTGACTTTGAAGTGCCTGAATTACACGAAGGAATGGGAAAAAATTCTCTGTACCTGTTGGCAAATAATCAATTATTTCTTGCCAAAAAATGCATCCTTTATTCGAACTCGTTTTTTCAACAGACAAATCACCAGCTGAGAGTTTAAATTTAACATTTGTCACCGGAGCTTTCTTTGCAGCATCAAGCACGCAAGCTTCAAAAGCCAAAAGTAACTTACTATATTGTCCCAAAGCATTTGGCTCACCGATTAAGCGTGATGATATGAATTTTACCTCATCGATATAAAAACTAGCACCAGAGTTTCCAGAGTCTGCAAGTATTCCTGCTAATTCCTCATCGTTTATTTTGACATAGAAATCATAGTTACTTACCAAACCAACGGAGGCCGTGGTTAAATCTTTGGTTTTATATTTGATAAAACTCTCATTTACATTGTTTGTTGCTCCTGGAGATTGTTTGATAAAAGAAAAGGTGTTATCCCAAGGATTGACACTTAAAGTGAACTTTTCAGAACCAGTATGTTTTTCCTGAGCCTCGATCATTCGAACCATTGAAATACTTTTTGCTGGATCATTAGGATTGAACTCAATGACTTCAACCCATTGAACACAGCCCTTAGGGTCAGAGACTTTTGAGGTGGTTGCCTCTCCAGCCGTGATTTTGAAATTAACATTACTTACTGACTTACTTTCCGCATTGTCTTTGAGGCAGGCCTCTAAAGCGATAAGTTTCTTATCAAATTGTCCGTTGGCATTTGTTTGACCAACAACAGTAAAACCATCCCCAAGTTTTTTAACATCATCCACAAAAAAAGTAGAATTGTTAGCACCACTGGTCTGAGGTTTATTTTTTTCAGAACATGAAATGAGTCCTCCAAAAAGAACTGCCCCCGCTAGGAAAGCTCCACTAACTGCTTTTAAAAACATGGACCTATTAGAATAAGTCATACTTTACCTCCACCCCTAAATTATAAATTTCTCTGTCTGTTAATTGCGGACTTCCCACAATCACATCTGCTTTTGTATAATCTCCAAAAAAACCCAATTTTTGCTTTTCAAAGTCAACACTCAAAGAAATTTTTTGCCCTTCCCTATTATTTAGTCTGTTTGGCAAAATGCTGTAAGGTGCAGGTGTTGTATCTGCCTGGATGCTGAAGACACTCAAAGAGGGTGTCATCGTCACATTTCCTTTTTTCCACTTCACTTCAAAAATCCCACGAGTACCTTCGTTATTGTCGTCAAAGGCTCTGTCGTTAATAATCTTAACTCCCTTAATTGTCGTTGTTAAGTTAGATGTCCACTCCGTTTCAATTACGCCTGCTGATTCATAACCAGCAAAGCCAATAACGTATTCCATTTGATCACCAACGCCTGTGACAGAAGCTCGCGAGTTTCCACCGGTCAAAGCCCCTTTAGACTGGCTTTTTGGAAGATTTCCCATCTTAAACTGAGTCACAGCCGCTTTAAATGTCGTTTTAATTATCTTTGGATTCAATTCTGCTTTTATCGTTCCTGCTAAGAAAAAAGGCGTGTTATCCTTATCGACCGTGCTCTTGGTAATGCCCGTTGAAGGCATCGCTTCATTGCCGATGAAGCTTAGTTTCATAGACTCACTATCGTTTGCAAACTCAAGGGTTTGCTCTGATCCAAGACTTGTGTTGGCTGACATCGTCGACAAGAGAGGATTGATTTTATATCTTAAAACTCCAGCTTTCAGTTCTAATTGCTTTATGGGTTTTAGCGACACACCAATGGAATCGATAATGATAGCGTTGGCACTAGCTCCTTCATCAGAAAGATAATTTTGACCAGCACCTTCCCCAAAAATTCCAACTAAATTGAAATCAAAAGCAAACCATTCATTAAATTTTGATTTAATACCAAATTCAGCAAATGACCAACCGACCACGGAGTTCAAATTCTGATCTTGAACATTTCTTCCTAAGGTCGTTATTGTAACGGCCCCCGTATTTTTTACGGCTGAATCACTTAAATACGCAGGGGTCGAAGTGGTACTTGAACCCCCTCCAGAAGCTGGAGTTAAAGAGGTTGTGGAATTTTGTGCAAATACGGATAACGACACAAAAAAACTCAAAATTATCTTGCTTAGATTTTGAATTGTTTTTTCTTTTAACAATTTATTATTTTCAGATATTTTATTACTTACTATTCTTATTTTTCTTGAAATAACCCTATCTACTTTCATAGATTCACCCCGTTAGCGAGAATTCATATCCCAAATCATTACAGAGTTCCATAGAAAAAAGAAAATATTCTGACTGTAAATTAAATAGTCTGAAATATTTTTAGATAGAATAAACAATAGTTATTATAATTAGTAGGTTGACTTATGGTGCAAGGGTTTTCAGTTGGTGTTCAACTCGAGGGATAAAATGTTCCCGGCAACGAGCCTCATAGGATTCTGCAGCTCCAACCTCAATTTTTGAATCCCCACCTGAAGTTTTTTGTGTTCGACTGGCAGGGGCCCACAAACCATACAGACGGCGTGTTGTTTGGTAACGTTTTCAGCAATAGCCATCAAGGTAGGCATGGGTTCAAAGGGATTGCCCTTCCAATCTGTATCAAGCCCTGCGATGATAACTCTTACCCCCCGGTCCGCTAGGTCTTGCACTACTTGAATAATACGTTCATCAAAAAATTGACCTTCATCAATTCCAACAACTCTGGTTTTAGAGCTTAAATGATCCCAAATTTCATCAATACTATTGAGCGGAATGGCCTCCATCGAATTTAAATTATGAGATGTCACTTCTTTTTCTTTGTATCTATTATCTATAGCTGGTTTAAAGACTTGAACTTTTAATTTTGCAAATTCAGCCCTACGAACTCGACGAATTAGCTCTTCAGTTTTTCCACTAAACATCGAACCCACTACCACTTCAATCCAACCTCTGGTTTGAAAATATGAAAACTCTGACATGATGACCTCAAATAATAACGTAACTACTTTATAAGTTGAAATTAAAGAAAAGAGGATTATTTACTAAATCTTCAATACTTTCATGTGATTTTTTTTGACGCAAGCCTGAAGCTACTAATAATTTTGAATAGAGCCATTTTTGCCGTGCTAGGACTTGATCCCATTATGGACCTAGTCTATCAAGCGATTTGATGATGTCAAAAATGAGGCAGTTGTATTTAAATCTTAAAAAAAATAGAGGCGTCAGAGCCTTGAATCTGGGTCTTTTTATTTCAATGTCTATATCTTTAATACATTGCGAAGGCTCTCAATACGGGTCAGAAAGAAAACAAAGCCCTCATTTCAAAAATCGTCTTTTTTCCCAATCTAATAATGATTCAGACTTTGCCTCAGATTCTAAAGAGGGCACAAGTCAGGTACTGAGCGACAAAGACATCTCTATATTTCAAAAACGGTTTCATTCTAGGCTTGCTGATTACAAACCTCATTTTAAAAAGGCTGCGTCTCACTTCAATCTCCCCTGGGAACTAGTAGCTGCCATTTCCTATCAAGAATCCCAATGGGATCCTCAAGCTAGGAGCTTCACGGGCGTTCAAGGTTTGATGCAAATTACCAAATCCACTGCCAAAGATCTGGGCATCGAGGATATCCACAATGCTGAAGAAAATATTTTTGGTGGCGCCAAGTACATAAAACAACTAATATCCTTAATGCCGGACCATTTAGGTGAGGCCGATAGAATTGTTTTGGCCCTAGCTGCTTACAATCTTGGGATTGGTCATTTGTTTGATGCCTTTAAGATAGCCGCTGATCTTGGAAAAAATCCCTACAATTGGAATCACCTCAAAAAAATACTCCCCAAACTAAGTGAAGAAGCATTTTATCAACAAACTCAATTTGGCAGTGCCAGAGGACATGAAACTGTAGCCTTCGTAGAAAGAACGAAGGCCTTTTATAGCTTTTTAATTCAAAACAATCATTAGATTGAATTCTATATCGAAAGTGTACCCTATATCTAAAATGTACTTTTCTCTAGAGAAACTGATTACTTCTGACAAATCACACTCTTAATAACAGGTTGTTCATTAATAAAATGGTTATATTGTTCGGACAAGTGGCCAATTCTTCCTTGATTATCCAAATATGCTAATCTGTATTTCGTTACTCCATCAATCCAATTTTTCTCTTTAAACTGTTCTTTCCAAGCCTTTGGGGTACTGTACTTTATTGCCCGTGGAAATCCGATTTTGAAACATAAAAGGTCGGCTGACGAATAGAGAGTTTCGCGATTAAGATATTTGTTATAAGGTATGCTCACTGAATTTAAGCCATATCTATTCCCATCAAAAGTAACCATAATGTTATCTAATTCAACTGACTTGTTTGGTTCAATTACTCTAATTGTGTATGAAATCCCATCTTCATCACTGATTGCCTTTGCCTGTCTAATAGTGCTGAATAACAATCCAAGTGTTATAGAAATAAAAAAAATGAATGCTTTCATAAAGCTCCTTAAAAATTGGTTGTTGTCTAATTACTAGGTTAAGTTATCCCATAATTATAATCTATAAACTAAGCCGATTTTAAAATTTTCGACAAAAGTGTACAAAATAACTATCAGACAAATAAATACAGTATAACTTGCGATCATGAAATTGTTTTCATTTTATACAGTAAAAACGACATAGTTAAATATTCTGATTCAATAGCTTACGTTCTAAATACTCATCAAAGGAAATAGCCACATCTTCAGTAACGGTCGTATCTATTTCAATAATTCGATTGGCAACGGTTTGAACAAATTCATGGTCATGGGAAGTAAAGAGAACGACTCCTTTGAAACGTTTGACGCCTTCATTGACTGCAGTGATGCTTTCCAAATCCAAGTGGGCGGTGGGGCCATTGAGCAGTAAAACATTAGCCCCCGAGAGCATCATTTTCGCATACATGCAGCGAACTTTTTCTCCTCCAGATAAGACTTTTGGTTTTTTCATCGCTTCATCGCCGCTGAATAACATTTTTCCCAAAAAACCACGCAGGAAGGATTCATCTTTATCTTCTGAATATTCCCTTAGCCATTCAATAAGATTATTCATGTCAACATCAAAATATTTTGCATTATCGGAAGGAAAATAACTTCTTGAAGTCGTAATTCCCCATGAAATACTTCCAGAATCGGGAGTCACTTCTCCCGCAAGGATATCCATCAATAAAGTCTTGGCAACATCATTGCGGCCAATCAAGGCAACCTTGTCATTTTTATTTATCGTAAAACTGATATCTTTTAAAATCACCTCTCCATTGACGGATTTAGTTAAACCTTTGACTGTTAAAATGTCATTCCCAGCCTCTCGTTTAGGTTCGAATCCGACAAAGGGGACTTTTCTTGAAGAAACGGGGAGATCTGATAAATCTAATTTTTCCAATTGTTTTTGTCGAGAAGACGCTTGTCTTGATTTTGAAGCGTTGGCACTGAATCTTTGGATAAAGCTTCTAAGTTCTTCAGCCTTATCTGCATTTTTCTTGTTTTGATCCGATTTCAATCGAAGATTAAGTTCTACGGCCTGTTTCCAAAAATCGTAATTACCAGAGTAAATAACCACTTTTCCATAATCTACGTCCACAGTGTGGGTACAAACTTTATTTAAGAAATGCCGATCATGAGAAACAACAATGACAATATTTTTAAAATTATATAAAAATTCCTCAAGCCAATTAATAGCATAAATATCCAGATGATTTGTTGGCTCATCCAGAAGCAGAATATCAGGTTGTCCAAAAAGAGCTTGAGCCAAAAGGACTTTAACTTTATCTCCTGATTCCAATTCTTTCATCTGTTTTCCATGAAGATCGTCAGGAATTCCAAGACCTGCGAGCATGACCCCGGCTTCGGATTCGGCTTCCCAGCCGTGGAGTTCAGAAAATTCTGATTCTAACTCGGAAGCCCTAATGCCGTCGGCATCTGAAAAATCTTCTTTGGCATACAACTTATCTTTTTCCTCAATAATTTCATACAGTCTGGAATTACCCATCATCACTGTTTTTAAAACAGGAATATCGTCAAAGGCATATTGATCTTGTTTTAAAACAGACAACCGAAGATTCCCGGGAATGATGACCTCACCGGTATTTGGCTCAATCTCTCTTGAAAGAATCTTAAGAAGTGTCGATTTTCCAGCACCGTTGGCACCAATTAATCCATAACAATTTCCAGGAGTGAACTTGACACTCACCTCTTCGAATAATTTTTTGCTACCAAACCTTAAACTTAAATTAGAAGTACTTATCATATCCCCAAGGACTTACTCTACCGTGACTGATTTCGCAAGGTTTCTTGGTTGATCTACATCATATCCCAAAATACATGCTATGTGAAAAGCCATTAGTTGCATCGGAACCACGAAGAGAATGGGATTTAAATTCCAATCTGCTTTAGGAACTGGCAAATAGGTGAGACTTATTTTTTTCAATCTCTCATTAACACCGGATCCTAGGGAAATAATTTGGCCACCACGAGCCTTGGCCTCTTCCAAATTACTCACTGTTTTTTCATAATTATTGTCATCAGGAACGAGCATAACGATTGCCATCCGCTCGTCTATCAATGCCAGAGGACCATGTTTCATTTCACCAGCGGCATAGCCTTCAGCGTGAAGATAGGCTAATTCTTTGAGCTTTAGAGCCCCCTCCATGGCAATGGGATAACTTACCCCACGACCCATAAATAGGAAACCTTTAAACTTTCCTAGATTCTCGGCCGCGGTTTGGAAATATTTATCATAGGACAAGACCACTTCCAACTTACTGGGAATAGCTAAAAGGCTTTGTACCAGTTCCTTTTCTTCAATTTCAGAGAGCTGATTGTGAATTTTTGCCATGGCAATTGAAAAAATATTTAATATTGCCAAGGTTGTGGTGAAAGCCTTGGTGCTGGCCACACCAATCTCTGGTCCTGCATTCATGTACAAATGTCCATGGGCTTCCCGATCAATGGTCGAATTTTTTACATTACACAGAGACAAAGTCAGTGCTCCCTTTTCCTTTGCTAATCTGATAGCGGCTAAAGTGTCTGCAGTTTCGCCACTTTGAGAAATAGTTAGGACTAAAGAATTTTTTGGAAGAAGTGGATTTCGATATCTAAACTCACTGGCGATATCGGTTTCAACAGGAATTTTGGCAAAGTTTTCAATTAAATATTTTCCTATTTGACCCGCATAAAAACTGGTTCCGCAAGCAACAATAAATATTCTTTCAATTTGAGATAGGTGCGTGCAAGTTTTCTTCCAATCAGCTTCCGCATTAAGTTGATCCAAATGATGAAGATCAGTTTCATAAAAACCAACATTTTTTAACCTCACCCTGTGTTCAAATAAATGAGGTTCCATGGCCATGGCCACAGCTCTGGGTTGCTCGTATATTTCCTTGAGCATAAAATGAGAAAAGCCCTGTTTTTCAACTAACTCTGGGCTCCAATTTAAAACAATGGGTTTTCTTTCTATGGCAACCCCTTGGGCTGAATACAGATTTACTTTTTGCGTGGTTAATCGAACAATTTCTCTGTCATTTAGATAAATAAATTGATTTGTGTAGGCAATCAAAGCTTGAACATCGCTCGCAACAAAATTTTGATCCTTACCAAGTCCAACAACCAAAGGAGGTCCATCTTTAAAAGCTACAAGTTCCTCAGGATTTTTTTCCCACATGACCACGATGGAAAAGGCACCTTTTAGCTTTTCTAAAATATTTTCAACAGCTTTTTTCAGGTTCTTGGTTTCATCTATTTCATTGGCGATCAGATGTGCCACCAGTTCGGAATCAGTATCCGATTCGATCTTTGCACCTTGTTTTAACAAATCTTCTTTAATATCTAAGTAATTTTCAATAATACCATTATGTACCAGGCTGATACCACGAACTTTATGAGGATGTGCATTCCTTTCTGAGGGGACCCCGTGGGTAGCCCAGCGAGTATGACCAATACCCAGATGTCCATTAAAGTTTTCTTGAAAAACTTTGTCTTCTAACGATTTTAATTTTCCTAATGCACGTATTAATTTTGTTTCTCCATTATGAATGATCGCTAGCCCCGCACTATCATACCCGCGATATTCCAATTTTTTTAAACCATTAATGATGACCTCTTTAGGATTTAGAGGACCTAGGTATCCGACGATTCCACACATAGGTATTTTCCTTATTTTTTTGGTTGGTAATTTTCTTTAATCATCTGATGAGCTCTTGTCACTGCCAAAGAGCCATCGGGAACATTTTTTGTAATGACAGAGCCAGCACCAATCGTTGCATGATGGCCCACCTCCAAAGGAGCTATTAACTGAACATCGCTTCCAATAAACGTATGATCACCTACTTTTGTTTTATGTTTAGATTTGTTTGGTAAGTAATTCACAAAAATAGTCCCGCAGCCAATGTTACACTCTTCCCCTACTTCGGCGTCGCCAATATAGGCCAAGTGTGCTGCTTTGGTTTTTTTGCCGATCTTTGATTTTTTAACTTCTACGAAATTTCCTAGTTGCACCTCTTCAAGAAGTTCTGATTCTGGCCGAAGGCGAGCATAGGGGCCTAAAGAACATTTGCTATGAATCACTGAGGACTCTAAATAACTACCAGCCTTTATTTGCACGCTATCTCCTATCTGACAGGATTGAATAAAGCAATGTGGTTCCACCAAACAAAAATTTCCTAGTTGTGTTTTACCTTTTAAATAGACCCCAGGATAGATCACTGAACCAGATCCAATTTGAACCGTCTCTTCGATATAGGTTGCCTTCGGGTCGATGATTAGAACGCCCTCCTCCATAAGTTTTTGAGCTTTGATTTTAAATAGCAACTTTGTGGCTTTTGCTAATTCGATTTGACTATTCACACCTGATGCCACCCTGGCATTTCCAGAAATAGTTCTGACTTTTTTTCTTTCAGAAATAGCCAAAGAAACAATATCTGTGAAATAAAATTCCTTTTTAAGATTGTTATTTTTGATTTCTGGCAATAATTCCTGCAGAACCTTGGCTTTTATAATGTAAATTCCCGTATTCACTTCAGTGATCTTGAGCGTTTCTGCGGAGGCATCTTTGGCCTCAACGATAGAATAAAGTTCTCCCCCATTTCGAACAATACGCCCAAACTCTGCTGGTTTTTTTAGATTGGTTGTGATTAAGGCAATATCAAGTTTCTCTTCACGAAATACTTTAATAAAATGAATCAAGTCTTCTGCTTCAATCAAGGGATGATCACCATTGAGAATGAGAACATCATCTTCGATGGTATCGACTTGGGCCGCCTTTACTGCATCAGCCGTTCCTAGTTGTTCTTTTTGCTCATAAAAAAACACAGGTTCTTTTTCTAAGACGGTTCTCACTAGTCCAGAACCATGACCAATGACAACACGTATGTCTTTAACCTCTGCCTTTTGACAAGATTGAATAACTCGAGAAATCATGGGTCGCCCTGCCACTGGATGTAAAACTTTAGGAAGTGCCGATTTCATCCGGGTCCCTTTTCCCGCCGCTAAGATAATTGCAGTCATATTTCGCTTAATTCCAGCACTTTTTGTATCCATAAAGAAGACCCTATTGAAAAAGATTAAATGTTCCCGCTAAGGAGCCGCGCCACTATAAATTTCACTACGGACTATAGCATTAGATTTGATCCATCACTAGTCACATTGCAAGAGAATAGGATAATCCTGAGCTTGCCTCAGCCTCAAAGAAGGGATAGGTTTACTTAATGATTAAAGCTATCGCATTTGATGTCGATGATACCTTGCTCAATACTTCAGAAATACTTATTCCCTTTGCTATCCAAAAAATTTATAAGGTCTTGCTTGAGCATGGTTTAAAAGTCACATTTGAAGAGTTTAATAGACAACGATTATCCTTTGTTGCCCACGCCTCTCATCGAGAATTTTTCAAACACTTTGTTGATGGCTATCCCTTCACTTCTGAGATCACCGTATCTAAAAATGACCTTGTCACGACTTTAATTCAGCATTTCTATGAGCCTGAAATCCCTATGAATGTCAAACTCATCGAAGGTTCTTCTGAAAATTTGAATAAACTCATACTAAAATATAAAATTTATGTTGTCACTTCTGGAGTTGCAAAAACTCAAGTTCAAAAAATCGAGGCTCTTAAATTGAGCCAATGGATTCCCAAAAAAAATCACCTTATAATTGATGGAAGTAGATTTAGGACTAAAAAACAAGCCTTCCAGATGATTTTAGAAAAAGAAAATCTTCTTCCTTCCGAACTTCTTTCTGTAGGCAACAGGCTTTCTCAAGAGATCCGAATGGCAAAAGAATTAGGGGCCCAAACTTGCTATTTTAAGTTTGGCGAACATGCTAATGACATACCAAAAGATCATTTTGAACAAGCTGATTATACTATCACGCACCATAAGGATTTTATTCCAACATGCCAGCTATAATTAACAAGTTTCTCTTAATTGGTCCCTGGAATCCAAAACTACAAGAAATGGGTTCGATTTTAGCAAAAGACCTTTATGAGGCTAATTATCATTTCACTAGATCGAACTATGACGTTATTGGAATAAATCTAACCTCTTTATTAGAAAAAAAATTTATAGACTATTATACAGAATGGAAGTCTATAAATCCTTACTTAAAACTAGTTGCCGTCATACCAAAAGATTTTTCAAAGAATATTTTTATAAATCTGCATAATAAATTTTCTTTTTTTAAAATATTTTATTCTTACAATGATCCCGAAATTGAGAATGACCTTAATTTAACATTGGAAAAAGTGTATTTTGATAAACAAATTGAAAGCTATAAATCCTTACTTGAAGAACAAAACAAATCATTAGAAAAACTTAAATCGGATTTAGAAGAAAAAATTGAAAGAAGAACAAAGTATTTAATTGAATCTAGAAAAAAATTATTTCTTACAAATTATCGAATAGAAGCATTCCGAAAAACAATTACCGCTATTTTTAAATCAAATAATATTAACGAACTTGAGGCAAAATTAAATCAGGAGCTGTTACAAACCTTTGAAATTCAGTGGGTCAAAATTTATGAAGAGCCCGACGACAAATATTTTTCAGAAGAACTTAAATCTAAGATGGATTTCGATTTTTTAAAACTTCCTATTTTTTGGCAGAATGTTGAAGTTGGTTCTGTGTTTTTTATGAGAGCAAAAATTAAACCATTTAAAAAAGAAGAAACTGAATTCTTAAGTCGCATCACTGAAGCGGTCAGTCTTTCTTTAGCACGCATTGAAAAAAATTACAAAATGGAAGTTATTAAAAATCATTGGGAAGCCACTTTTAAAGCCATCAAAGAACCTGTCGTGCTAATAAATAACAGCTTCGAAGTCATTCAAAGTAATCTTCCAAACGATTCAAATAAAAACAAATGTCATAAATTAATTTTTAATTTAGATCATCCTTGCAAAGATTGCGAAAAAGGATCCAATTTCAAACTAGACAACAATAATGATCATTTTGAAGTATTGAGTCAGAATATTCTTATAGAGAAACAAGAATATTTTATTAACTATTACAACAACATCAATGAAAAGTTAAAACTCGAATCAAAAATCCTTTTAATGGCACCAGATGCCGAACTCGGGATCATCAGTAGCAGTTTAGCCCATGAAATGAATAATCCCCTCGCTGGCCTGTTGTCATTTACACAGCTTATTTTAATGGATTTAGCAACGGAAGATCCCATTTATCAAGATCTCAAAGAAATTGAACTGGCAACAAAAAGATGCAGAGATATTGTAGACAATCTTTTAGTCTTTTCAAGAATCAAAGATACTGAACAGATCAAAAGAATTAATTTATATGACATGATTGAAAAAGCCTTTCAATTATTCCACCTGCAACGACAAAATAAAAATTTTACTCTTAGTTATCACCTCCAAAAAGACCTGCAGGTTTTGGGATCTTCTATTTTGATGATTCAATTTTTTTTAGAACTATTTTTATCTATCAAAAATTTTATTGATGATAAAATTTCTATTTCAGGGAAATCAGACCAAAATTTTGCTTCTCTAAAAATCTTGTTGACTACAAAACTGCTTCCCTCGGAAGCTCTGAATATTATAGCGAAGTACAACCTTCAAGGCTCCTTAACCAAAGCCCATGAGCTTAAGATCCTTTTCTCGCTAAAAAGAGTTAATTTTACCACAATCTAGACCGAACTCACGTCAAGTTTTGAGGTAGAATTTTTGACAGGCCCGTCAAACTTCAATAATATAAAGTTATGTCACATACCGACCAGGAAGGAAGGTTCATGAAGAATCAGAAAGTTCTTATTTTAGATGACGACTCCACCCTCAGAACGTCTTTATTTAGAGTTCTTTCAAAAAAGAATTTGAACGTCATCACCTCTGCAAATATCGAGGAAGCTAAGTTGCTTATCCAGGGGGATCAAACTTTAGATTTGGCTATTGTAGATATGAATCTTCCTGATGGAAATGGTCTTGAGTTTATGGAGCACCTAAAACTTATTTATCCACAAATACAAGTAATAATTCTCACTGGCTATGGATCGATTGAACACGCCATCAAAGCCACTCAAAAAGGAGCCTTTCATTTTATTACGAAGCCCTTTAATTTTGAAGAACTACTTAGTCTTATTGACAAAGCTTTGGAGCATAAAAACTTACAACAAGAAAATAAACAGTTAAAATCTTTTATCGATAAAAAGTATAAGTTTGATCAAATTATTGGACAAAGCGAAGGAATTCATCACGTTTTGGATCTCGTTGAAAGAGTGGCGGACTCGGAAGCCACCGTTCTTATTACAGGCAACAGTGGTACGGGAAAAGAACTTATTGCTAAGGCCATTCACTTTAATTCCTCGCGCGCCGCAGGTCCCTTTATCCCCATAAACTGCGGAGCCATCCCTTCTGAGCTTCTTGAAAGTGAATTATTTGGCCATGTCAAAGGCGCATTTACAGGTGCCATCACAAACCGGATGGGGCGTTTTGAATTAGCTGATGGCGGCACTTTGTTTTTAGATGAAATCGGAGATCTGATTCCTAGCCTTCAAGTCAAAATTCTAAGGGCACTTCAAGAAAAATCTTTTGAACCCGTTGGAGGAATGAAAACTATCAACGTGAATGTTCGAGTGATTGCAGCCACTAATTTAAATCTAGAAAAAGCCGTTAACGAAGGTCGATTTCGAGAAGATTTATTTTATCGTCTTAACGTGATTCCTATTTCCATTCCCTCTCTGAATGAAAGAAAATCGGATATTCCTTTATTGTTAAGTCATTTTCTACTCCAATATAACAAATCAAAAAAGCTGATTGGATTTAGCGAAAAGGCTTTGGCAAGTTTAACACTTTATCCTTGGCCAGGAAATATCCGCGAACTTGAGAACCTAGTGGAAAGAATCTGTATTCTCAAAGGAGATGGAATCATTGAGCTTCATGATCTACCCATTAAGTACCAAACTAAAATTGAAAAAAAAGAAGAAGTGACTTTTGAAGAAATTCCAGAAAATGGTTTAGATTTTAATTCTGCGGTGGATGCCTATGAAAATTCTTTAATTTTAAAAGCTCTGGAAAAAACAGGATGGAACCGTAACCAGGCCGCCGCTTTATTGCGATTAAACAGAACCACTTTGGTAGAAAAAATTAAGAAAAAGGGACTAAAACCCTATGGCCCTGGTCCCCAAATGGAAGTATAGAAGTATTGATCTCGAGATAATTAAGCCAGGATTAGATGAATTCATTTAATTCTTGGCCGTAGGCTCAGGAATCGATCGATGAATTAGAAACATGGTAAAAGTTGACACCAAAGCCGTAAGTACCAGGACATAACCTAAAGTATCGAAGTGCTCTAATTTCCCATCAACTCCTTCAACAACGATTAGACCAGCTGCTAGAGAAGCCAAACCACCTGCAAATTGCTGTAATGAAGAACCAATAGCCATAAAGGCACCGCGCCGATCAGAAGTTGGAATAGCAGACATCAGGGCTTGTGAAGGAATCATCCGAGAGAAAATTCCTATAAACATCACCGTGTTTACTAAGATAACCCAAAAAATTGGCGTCAAACCTAGGTTGGTGTAAATAAGAACCATGATAATACTAAGGACAGCACCAAATAGAAATACATTAAATTTTCCGAAAGCATCGCTAAACTTTCCAACCAAAGGGCCAATAAAAATGGAAGCTATTCCAGTTAACAAATAAATCAATGGTAATTTATCAATTTGAATTCCCAAATTATGCACAGTGAACGCACTTCCAAATGGCATTAGCATATAACCACCAAGACTCAAAAGTCCCGTGGTAAAAAATGCTAACATATAACTTGGAATTTTAACCGTCGTCCACAGGTGATGAAAAGGATTATAATCTACTTTTTTATTTAAGTGTTTATCCACTGGCCTCAAATAGAGGATGATAATTCCGCCAACAAACAGACTCACAAGTACAATCAAAATGAAAGGCCATTGCCAACCCCACAGATTAGAAAAAAAAAGTCCTGCAGGAATGCCTAAAATTTGACTTGCTGCAAAGGCTGTTTGAATAAAACCCATAACTCTTCCTCTCTGCTGAAAAGAAAAAATATCTGTGGAAATTGCCATGATGATCGAACCGATGACTCCGCCAAAAAGCCCAGTAATAATTCGAGCCATCAGCAAAAATTCATAGGTCGTTGACAGACCACATAGAAGTGTCCCCAACACAAATCCTGCATAAAAAAATAAAAGGAGTTTTTTACGATCGTAACGATCAGCAAATCCAGCAGCGAAAAGCCCGGAAAACCCAGCACTAAAAGCATATGCTGAAACAACCGCACCAAATTGTGATGGAGCAATTTTTAAGGCAGGCATTAATACCGCCCCCAACGGAGAAATAATCATAAAATCTAAAATAATCGTAAATTGCAAAAAGGTTAAAATGGCTATGACGAACTTTTGATACCCTGTAAAAACAGGGGTATCTATTGAATGCGAAGTGTTTTCCATGCAATTTAAGATAGCAAGATATAATTTTAGTGTCGATGAAAGAGACTAAATTAATCGTTATCCTAGACTGAAAAATTATAATCCTAAATATTTAAAAAAGGCCTTGTTATTGGGCTGGCGACCTAAAAACTTTCTCACCAATTCATCCGCTGGGTAAGTGTTTCCTTTTTCAAGTACCTGAGTGCGGTACTTGTATCCCACTTCAGAGGATAAAAGGTTTTTTCCCTCAAACTTAGTAAACATATCGTGGGCATAAACCAGTGACCAAAGATATCCATAATATCCGGCATCATATCCTCCCATGAGATGACCAAAAGTTGCTGGAAAATGAGTTTCAGGCAAAGGATCCATATCTGTAGTTTCTTTATATATTTTTTTATAAGTTTCTATAGGTTCAAGATCCTTTAAACTTTGATGTAAACTCATGTCAAAAAGCCCCAACATTAATTGTCTAGTTGAAAAGTAAGCTTGATCAAACTTTCGAGAAGCAACTAATTTTTTAATAAGTTCTTCGGGCATAGGAACTTTGGTATCACGATAATGCCCTGTCATTTGTCGCAATATTTCTGGCTCCCAAACCCAGTTTTCTAACATCTGAGAAGGCGCTTCAACAAAATCCCAAGCTACATTTGCACCAGATAGGCTCGCATATGAGGCTTTTGTTAAAACCATATGCATGATGTGACCAAACTCATGGAAAAATGTTTCCACTTCATCATGACTTAGCAAGGATGGTTTATCCGTACTAGGTGGCGTTAGATTCGCCACAATAGCAGCAATAGGCAACACATATTTACCCTGAGAGAAATATCCAGGACGTAATGGAAATGCCGCCGCATGATTGTACTTTCCTTCTCGTGGATATAAATCCGTATAGAAATAGGAAAGCAACTCACCCGTTTTTTCATCATGAACTTCAAACAACTGGACGCTAGAATGCCAAGTTGCCGCGTTAGATACTGGGATAAAGCGAACTCTCAACAACTTAGAGTAAATTTGAAACAATTTTTCTAATACTAATTGAGTAGGAAAGTATTCTCGCAGCAATTCAGCATCTAAATTAAATTTTTTCTTTCGAAGTTGGTAATCCAAATAAATACCGTCCCATGGATCTAATTTTGTTGCTTTTGGATCAAATTGTTTTTTAAAATTAACTAGTTCAGCATAATCTTTTCTATATTGAATTTTTAATTTCTTTTTTAGACCTTCTAAAAAATCTCTTGCAACTTTTCCAGTTTTAGCCATTTTATTGGCGGTTTTGTAATCGGCCCAATCTTTATATCCCAGTAGTTTTGCAAGATGGCGGCGAATGTTGACCGCTCTTTTCAAAATTTCAGTATTTTTATGGGCTTCTCGATTGTCCATGACAGCCAACATCTTCCGACGCGCTTCTGGTCGACTCGCGTTTTCCATAAATGCCAGATTATAAGTGCTTTTGGCTGGAATTTTATAGTTTCCATTTGATAATTTTGTGAACCTAGAAATTACTGATTCAGGTATACCTTGCATTTCCTCAGCCGTCATTTCAGCAAAATCATTGTTATTATTTAAATTGGCGCCGAACTGTGTAGACAAATCAGCAAGCTCTTTCTTTAATTTTTTAACTTCATTGAGTTTCTCGTCGGGAAGTTCCAGTCCGTTAAGTCTAAAGTTCTTCATCGTTTCAGAAACAATGCGCTTTTCATCTGGATTCAATTTGATTTTTGAAAGCAAACCTTCTGCCTTCTTCATAATCTGAAATAAATCTTTCCTTGAACTCACTTCAATCGATTGCTGTTCCACCAGAGTCTCACACTCCTGAGAAGGCGAACGCAATTCTTCTCGTGTTGAGACAGAATACATGAAATTTAATGGTGCTGTTTTTTCAGAAAAAACCGCTGATGCTGCCTCCAACTCACCAAAGGTTTGATTGAAAAGATCTAAACCAGTTAGCTGGTCTAACTTATTCTGTTTTGTATCAAATTTAAAGGTTGCCAACTTATCTATTCTATCCTGAAAAGTTTTAATTTCTCGTTGACATAGCTCTGTCAATTCTTTGGGAGTGTAGTCAGAACGTATAAGAGCAGGCAATAAAGACGGAGCACTTCCTTGTTCTTTTTGAGCTAGTTCTTTTTGAGCTTTTTCTTTTTGAATAGAGGAACATGACAATAAAACTAGGCATATAAAACCCAGGCTGATCAGCCCCATGCTCCTCAGTACTCCATGAACCAAAAACTTAATAAAGCAATTCACATTGCCCTCCTCTTTTTTCAGACTTTGGAATATTTCACAAATCTGAGAAATGTTCTACATTTTTTTTGCAATTGACAAATGCTTAAGAGCTCACATATTGGTCTCAATTAAGGAGATTACCGATGAAACAAACTCAAACATTTAATGCTGAAATCAAGAAATTGTTGGATCTTATGATCCACTCTTTGTATTCGAACAAAGAGATCTTTTTGCGAGAACTTGTCTCTAACGCCTCGGACGCTATGGATAAGCTGAAGTTCGAAGCTTTGACAAATCATCTGCTTGTCCCTGCAGATCACAAATATGAGATCAGGTTAGAACCGAACAAGGAAGCCAGGACTTTAAAAATAATTGATTCTGGTATTGGCATGAATAAAGAGGAAGTTATCGAGTATATTGGAACCATCGCTAGGTCTGGAACACAAAAATATCACACTATTTCTCAAGAAATGAAAGACAAACCTGAACTTATCGGGCAGTTTGGCGTTGGATTTTACTCTAGCTTTATGGTCTCTGAAAAGGTGACCTTGCATACTCAGAAGGCAGGCACTGATATGGGAGTGGTTTGGGAATCTTTAGGAGATGGATCCTACTCCGTGGACGAAGTTCCAAGACCTGAAGGAACGGGAACAACAATCACCTTAACTTTGAAAAAATTCGAGGAAGAGGATCATGTTGCTGACTTCAGTGATGAGTGGACAATTAAATCATTAGTTAAAAAATATTCTGATTTTATTTCTTACCCTGTTGTAATGAAAACAAAAGTTAAGGAAAATGAAACCGAAAAAGAAGAGGATCAAACTCTTAATTCCATGAAGGCCCTTTGGTTAAGGCCTGCAAACGAAATTAAGGCGGAAGAATACCAAGAGTTTTACAAACACATCTCTCATGACTGGGCAAATCCTGCGAAGACAATCCACTATAAAGCCGAGGGAAATATTGAATTTACCTCTCTTTTATTTTTTCCTGAGAAAAAGCCTTGGAACTATCAGTATCGAGATACCGAGTATGGTTTAAGTCTTTATGTGAAAAAAGTCTTCATTATGAGCGACTGCAAGGATTTAATTCCTCCTCATTTGCGATTTGTTAAGGGACTCATCGATAGCAGTGATCTTTCATTAAATGTTTCACGCGAAATTTTACAACAAGATCGTCAAGTTCAATTAATAAAAAAGAATGTCGTTAATAAAATTTATTCTTCCTTAAAAGACATGATGACTCAGACAAGGGAACTCTATGAAAACTTTTGGAAAGAATTTGGTTCCACCTTAAAAGAAGGTATTGCGAATGATTCTGGCGCGAAAGATAAAATTCAAGATTTATTGCTTTTTACGACATCCACTCAAGAAAAACTATCTTCTTTGGATGAGTACATTGCCAGAATGAAACCAAATCAAAAAGATATTTATTTTATTACCGGAGAGAGCCTGACTCAAATTAAATCAACTCCTTATATGGAGAAATTGAACGAAAAAGGTTTTGAAGTCTTGTTATGTAATGACCCTATTGACGAATGGGTTATGGGAAGCTTAACAACTTATAAAGATAAAAAACTTCAGTCTATCACTCGCAATGATCTGGATCTAGATTCAGCAGAAGAAAAGAAAACTAAGGAAGAAGAAAATAAATCACTCAAAGAAAGATTTCTACCTTTAATTGAGAAGATGAAAACGTTCCTAACAGAAAACATCAAAGACGTGGTGATTTCTGATCGCCTCAGCACAACCCCAGCTTGCCTGGTCAATGCGGCAAATGATCCTTCTGCCAATATGGAAAGACTGATGTCACGAATGGGTTCTGATTTTCAAATGCCCAAGAACAAGAGAATATTGGAATTAAATTTAAAGCATCCGTTGTTTGACGTCATGATGACAAAATCAGAGGAGGAGCAGAAGACCTGGTCAGAAATTTTGTACAATCAAGCCCTTTTGACTGAAGGATCCTCCTTACCAGACCCCAGTAAGTTTTCAAAACAGATCTCTGATTTGATGACGAGAATGTAAGCCGAATTCTTAAATAGCCATTGACCAAGGGCCATTGGTCAATCGCCATCGGTCAAGTTTTATAAATTAAAATGCAGATTTGGATCTAAATCAGTTTTGCAGCAAACGAGTTTAGATCCTAATCAATTTGATGAATGATGAAAGTACATTTATAAAGACTGTTTACCTAAAAAAAATCATTTACTTACAAGTTTTCTAAAAATAGTTGTTTAATTCTACCGTCTTACTAGTATGGTTTCTCTCTGAATTGTAAAATTTTTAGAGTTTACATATAGGTAACTTATCTAGTTAACTATTTACAAACTAAATCTACACCGGTTTCAAATCAGCAAATATAAATAGAGTCAGTAGAAAAAAACAATAACAATCATTCTGCCGGACTTTCCCGGCTCAAGGAGAACGCATGAGAACGCAATTTTATAAAGGCCTGCTTACACTGGGACTTCTGAGTCAACTCTCTTTCCTGCTGGCTTGTCAGTCAAAACATGAAGATGGACTAGCCGTCAATACCTCATCAAAGATCGTAGAAGCCAATGCCACCATGTCATCAGTGGAACTTACCGATGCTGCTGAACAGTTGTTGACCCCCACTCAATTTATGCATGCTGATAAGATTTTAGATATAGCATTGGAGAAAGATGCTAATAATACAAAGGCTCAATTTTACAAGAGCTTTTTAAAACCTTTTTTAAGTACCAAGGGAATTCTTAGCAGAGTTAAACCTTTAGTTAAAAAATATGGAAATTTTACTGAGTATGAAAATAGTTTAGAGAATATTCCAAATTTACATTTAAAGAAATTTCTATTGGCTGGTAAGGAAGATATTCAAAATGTAAAAGACATTCAATCTTGGTTTACTGAGTATCAAATGGCTTTAAATGATTTCAGAAAGTTTCTGATTGTTAATCAGGATAAAACATTTACCTTAGAACTGAATGCCCAGTCCTTAGAGGCAAGCCTTAAAGATCCAAACTCTTACTCATGTGAAACCATTAGGGCAAATGAAAAAGATTATAAATTTAAATGCGATATGAGTATTGTTGGTAAAAAGATAATTTCTACTCCTGATTTAATTGCATTAAGACAAATGACTGCTGGTTATATTTTATACTTGAATTTCTACACAGCTTATAGCTTTGAAGGGTCCGAACTTTTCAAAACAGTGAATATAAAGGAAGGTGCTAGCCCTAAAGAGGTTGAAAGATTTATCTCAGAAAATATGCCAGAATTTGGAAAATTAAGAAAAGACAATTTACTAAAAGAAATTGTTCCGATGGGCTCTGATTTAGTCAATGCAGGTAGATGGGCCATCAACTATCAAAATCAGCTTTGTCCTTTAGGAATGAATAAACCTCAACAACGAAAGGGAGCTTTGTTTCATGAAGGCCTCTGTGTTACCAATGCCCAAGAATCCCTAAAATCATTGGCGCTTCTTGAGCAACTATTAACGCAAACAATGAAAATACATCTTGGTTCTAAAAATGAGGAATTTGAAGTCGATTACTTTGCTCTAACTAAAAACCCTGTTGAAAACATCCTCAGCTTAACACCTAAGGATTATGATAATTGTGGTCAAGCAACCTCTTTAAAAGATCCAACTTTGGGCGGAACTTTTATCAATAAAGATGCAGATAGATGGCTCTTAACTCAAAATGTAGTTTGTAAGAAATAACTCTTCATTTGGAGATAGTGAGGTTTTTGCCTCACTATCTCATTTCAGTGCCCTGTTTAATCTTCCTTAACTCAATTTTTACTTAAATTAACCAAGAAGATGTTTGACGCCATCTCTTTCTTCAGTAAGTTCTTTCAAAGTAAAATCCATTTTTTCTCTTGAAAAAGAATCAATTTCTAAACCCTGCACAATTTTGTATTCTTTATTTTCACAGATACAAGGATAACCGTAAATAATACCCTCTGGAATCCCGTAAGATCCATCTGAAGGCACGCCCATCGTGACCCATTTGCCCTCAGAACCTAACCACCAATCTCTCATGTGACCAATAGCTGCATTCGCAGCAGAGGCTGCACTTGATAATCCTCTTGCTTCAATAATGGCGGCGCCTCTTTTTCCGACAGTAGGAATGAACGTTTCTTTATACCAAGTCTCATCATTGATCATGGCTTTGACTGATTGACCCTGAATATTTGCAAATCGATAATCTGGATACATTGTTGGTGAATGATTTCCCCACACAATCATTTTTTCAAAAGCTCCGACAGGCTTTTTGGTTTTATTCGCCAATTGTGATAAAGCGCGATTATGATCAAGCCTTAACATAGCTGTAAAATTTTTTGGTTTTAAAGATTTTGCCGACTTCATCGCGATATAGGCGTTTGTATTTGCCGGATTACCAACAACTAAAACTTTAACATCTCGGCTGGCCACTTCATCAAGAGCTTTTCCCTGAGCTGTAAAAATTTGAGCATTAGCTTCTAATAAGTCTTTTCTTTCCATTCCTTTAGAGCGAGGTCTGGCTCCTACTAACAGAGCGATTTGAGTGTCTTTAAAAGCGACTTTTGCATCATCCGAAGCTGTTACCTGATGCAATAAAGGGAAAGCGCAATCTTCTAATTCCATCACGACACCCTTCAAAGCTTGCATCGCTGGCGTTAATTCTAATAATTGTAAAATAACAGGCTGATCCTTACCTAGCATTTCACCTGATGCGATTCTATATAGTAAGCTGTAACCAATTTGACCAGCAGCACCCGTTACGGAAACTTTTACTGGAGTTTTCATTGTTGACATTATTTCTCCTTTTTTTGTGTTTGAATTTTTGTTCTTGGAATGGGCTTTATACTGTATTAATAAAATTGTTAAGTCAAAATCCTTCTTTTTGGGATGAAGACCCATTCGATTTTTTCAAATTTCTAAGAGCTATATAGATTCTTAGTCTTTGCAAGGGATTTTTGTATCCAAAAGGAATCCAAGTTTTATTGATTTTGTTTAAATAGCCATCATATTGGATTGAAACAGGAGCCTGAGACACATGACCCCGTTTTAAAATGATTTTAATGATTTCCGCACCTGCCACGGCAGAACACATTTGGCAGCCCATTGCTGTAGAGGGTACTTTTTTATTTTTAAAATCAATTTTTTTCGAGTCAACCAAATAGCTGAAATTCATTCTAGAAGGCGATAACCCTAAAGAAAAAAAGACTGATTTTTCCTCGTCATCTTTAGCTTTTGATAACCCAAAATACTGATCAAAGGTCATTCCCTTTGGCAAAAAATTTACCAAGGCTGAACCCATTCCCAAAGGACCCGCTGTGACTGCTGGAATATTTTTTTCGTAGGCAGTTGCAAAAACAAGCCTTCGGATTTCAAAACAGAAAAAATCTAATCCATCTAAGTATATATCACAATCTTTGAGAAAAGCATCCACATTTTCTGGACAAACACCCTTGGGAAAAGGAATAATCTCAACTTCAGGATTGATATCTTTTGCCACTGCCATCATGACATCCAGTTTTGACCTACCGAGGGTGGACATAAAGGCTCCAGCTTGGCGATTGAAATTATGCATTTCAAAAAAATCAAAATCAGCTAAATGAAACTTCTGAAACCCCATTCTAAGCAGGGTTGTTAAATGAATCCCACCCACTCCTCCAAGACCTGCAATAGCAATTCTTTTTGACTTTATAACGAGCTGTTCTTCATCTGTAATCCATCCTAAATTCCTTGAAAAAGCGACAGGGTAATTATATGTTAGGTCTTTCATCTTTCAAAATTCCCCTTTAAGGCTATGCTTCTATTGTCAGACCTAATTTTGGCGGAAAAAAAGAGAGCTTGTCAAAGAAGTTTTTTATGAAGTTTTTTCTCAGAAACTAATTTTGAATATTTGGAAGGAGAAACATTCATTACCTTTTTAAACTGCTTATTGAAATTGTTTGTTCCTAAAAATCCTACTTCGAAAGTCGTTTGAGTTACGGATTTAGATTCTAAAATCATCCTATGTGCCGCCTCAAGTACTCTTAACTTATTTCGATACTCAATAGGTGAAATTTCAAAATTTTTAATAAAGGCCCTGTCCATAACTGAATGATTTATATTAAGACCTTTCGCAACTTCTGTCATCGTCAGCTCACTATCAAAATGTCTATCAATATAATTTTTTGTTTTAGAAGCGACCGCTGAAGGAGTTTCCTCCTTTCCAACAGCCACGACAAACTCTGCTTCCTTGAGTGTACAAAATAATTCAGTAATAGAAGATGGAATGACATTTAAATTCTTGCTCCTAAGCAGAAATGGTTCATTGGGCAAATCCCCAGCTACTGGATGATTAGAGATGACTCCTTCAAATCGAATTTCTCCACCTTTTAACCTCCAATCAACTACAGAAAAGGGAGGAATAAACACAGCCTGATATCCATTTAATGAAATAAGCTGTCCCCGACGCTTGATGCAGACTTCGTCATTTTGAAAATGAAATAACGCCAGACTCCAACACTGACCAAATACGTCGATTTCATAAGCATTTTGGGGCCAATGATGAATTCTAGAAAAATAAGACAAATGAGGTTCTATACGTAAAATCCTTGATTCATATGTCGAGGATTTTATCAACAGTTCTGTTTCAATTTTTGAGTCTAGCGAGGAATTAATCACCCTGTTGATTTGAATACTAAACTCGACCCCCTGTCAAAGTCATAATTTTTATCGCCCTCATTTTGCAATGAGGATATAAGATAATTCCATGATTCTGATTCTTTTACAATCTTCATGCCTGTGATACCTGATTGTCTATCTTCTCGCACTTTTTCAACCACGATGGTTGTTTTTTTCTCTGGACCAATCTTACAAGTTAAAAAAATAGGAACCTCTGAAGGAATAGGAACATTTGATTTTACGGCAATTCCCGCTCTGGAAACATTGATAATTTTTGATGCTTCATAATTTAAGATTTGAAAGGATACTGGGCAACGGTAACGATGATACTCAGGATTCATTATCATCTCTTCTTCCGATGAATAACCAAAACATCTTGCTAGCTTATTACTTAATTCTCTAGTATATGGCTCTGAAAGCAAATGTTTAAGTTTATGAATCCATTCCCTTCTTACTGGGGAATAAACCTGAGTAAAGAACTCTTGCAGGGGAAATTTTTCATTTAAGATCGTTGAGTTTTTCATGTAATATCCAAAATTTGATTTGATATTATTATTTCTGTAAACAGAATCAAATTTTTCGAATGATGATTTTAAATGGATATACTGACCAACAGCTGGATTGTTATTCGCAAAATCATAATTACTTACCACCGATTTTCTTTTTAAATTCTCAAAAAGATAAATGGACTCATATAATTCATACATTGATGGATTGACAGCAATGACAAAATAGTCAATGTCCAGAAAATGGTAGGATAAATTCCACATATATCTCATGAATGGGAAAAAAACCTGACCATCTTTCCCTCTAAATTCTTTCTTAATAGCCAAAGAAGAAATCTCACACAACACCCCATTTTCTTTTCGCAGGTCCGAAAGATCAAAAATCTTCTCCAATGGTAAACCCAAAGAATTATCTCGAATTAAACTCACAGTTCCAACAATTTCATTTTTCCAATAAGCTAATAAAACTGTTGTAGTTGGAATTAAATGGTATGGAGTCATACGAATTTTTGATTCATTTGCGGTCGCATATCCTTTTTCTAAGTAACACTCTTGAAGAATTCTAAGCGCTCCTAAATATTGTTCCTCTGTAGTTGCTATTTCAAAATGTAATTCCTTTGGAAGGGATAGGGGAAGGGCCAGCATGGACCTTAAAATTGGGTACTTGACAGTTTTAGGCATTAATTTCAACAGGTTTAACATTTTAATACTCCAAAAATTTGATAATAGTCTATGTACTAATTCCTGGAGTCATATGCGTGACCACTGGAACCAATAAGAATTGGAATAAGAGTAACAAAAAAGATTTTTATGGACCTGTCGTAATTTGACAAAAAATCAGGGAAGCATTAATGTTTTAAGAATTTTATATCTAAATCGAATCCATTTATTTATTACTTTTGAGTTAAAAAATCTTGATTCTCATTTTGGAACATAACTAGAGCCCTTAACTCAAGTTCAAGCTTTGTATCATTAACTCTTTATACCCTGTTTTGTTATCTAGTTTTCTTTCAAAAACTAAATCTTCAAAAACAAGGATGACTATTTCAAGAGTAGTAAAAATTATGTTTTCATCCATAAGGTGACCACCTAACACATTACCTTTGCCATCTGCTACAGAAATATGAAGATGAACTCCTGAAACTGAAATGGACCCTTGCAATGATAGCACTTCCATTTTCTCTTCTCGTTTTAAAAAACCATTTGAATTTGCTAATCGAATATTTAAATTCTTTAGACTTCCAACAACAGACACAACAGTACCAGCCCTGATTTTGTTTTTCTCACAAATCAAAGTTATATTTTTTTTAATATCTTCATCCGGATTTAATCTTAAGACTAAAAAAAAATGATTTCTGGACTCTGTCACTACCGGCAAAAACCTTGAAATAGGTAAATTTTCTCGGAATCTATCTTTTGCCCCTCAAAACGAGCCAGATCCTCATTCTCATGAACCAAGAAAGCCGCTAAATTTTGAGCCGTTGTTTTAAGATAATACTCTACAAGTCTGTATCCCCAAACCTGCCTTGGTTGAAAACTGCATTGCGGATGACCATTACCGCCAGGATAGCAAACATAATCATTCACGGTGTAGGTGCAAGACTCATATTCTCTTCGATTTGGAGAATTAGTTACCGTCGTGTTCACGGATCCTTTGATATCAAAATCTTGATGGATATCTTTAGCCAATAGTAAAAAACTACCATTTAAAGGAAATTCAAAATTGAGCGGTCGTTTTAAAATAATCGTTTCTGTAATTTTATTTGCCTTTAATTCAATACGGATCAGGTCCTTAGAAGAAAAATTTATTTTTGAATTGTAGTATCCAGATTGAATTGTAACTTCTTTTAAGGGCACACACTGGCCAAAAGGGTCCCAACCACAATTGTTCTTTGTTTGGGCTTTAAAAGCTTTAGTAACAACAAAACTCCCTGAGATCTCTTTGCATGAGACCAAAGTAAAACAAACTGACAAAAAGAAAATAACTTTTTTCATTAAAAACTCCTTCGATCAATAGTTACGCCTTTACGTAACCACCTGCCCCTTGATTGGCTGGCAGAATTATAGATGAAACTCTGAAAGAGGTCCATCAAAGCTTCTGACTAAATGCGAAAGCCCCATCTTGCTCACTTAAACAAGATGGGGCTTAAAATTTTAGGTTCTTTCTAAAGGTCTACCGTTTTACCGCTTTACCGTTTGAGCTGGATAACCTCATTTAAAAGTTCATCCGTTGTTGTGATAGTCTTGGCATTAGCCTGAAACCCTCTTTGATTTTGAATCATATTAACAAACTCCGTAGCAATATCCACAGTGGATCTTTCTAAGGACTTTGCATAAATTTTTCCACGACCTGCGCTTCCAGGTGAGCCCATGGACGGCCCCCCTGAATCCCTTGATTCTTTTAAGCGGTTATTTCCGACCTTGAACATAGCTTCTGCATTTTCAAACTTAGCTAGAGATATTTGGGCTAAATCAGCGGCCTGCCCATTTGAATAAACGGCGGTTAGGACCCCATCATCATTGAATGACAATCCCGTGATGGTTCCCGCAGCAGCTCCATTTTGATGCCAAGAAATTAAATCTGAACCTTTTCCATATTGCTTAGTTCCCTCAATCCCTTTTCCACCTTCAGAAATGGCATCTCCAAAACTAATTTTAATTTTTTGATTTTGTTGGGCTCCTCCTGCAAAGTTGAACATGGAATCAGTTAATTCTTGCTTATTCAATTTGCCATCTTCAGTAAATTCTAACTTTCCAGCACAAACCTCTGCCAATTTACCTGCTTCGCCACCTGTGGCTTCCTTACCATCAACAAGGCCTTTATACTCCCATTTACGGTCTGCAACCTTATTGAAGAAAAAAGAAACCAAATGCTTATTCCCTTGAGAATCATAGATCTCAACGCCAGTAGAATAATGAGATGTCGAATACGGGTCTTCAATATTAAATTTTTTATTTGGTTCAAATCTGGAGTCTAAATTTAAATCTAATTTAAGTTCTTGAGTCCCTTTAGCTGGAATCAACGCCCTAGGAAATTTAATATCCCCAAGTTTGTTTAAAATATTTCCTTTCTCATCGGTCATAAATCCTTGAACCCTTTGATTATCATTGGTTACCAAGTTCCCTTCTTTATCAAAGTGGAAAGAACCATCTCTTGTATAAGATTCCCCGTCGCTTCCCTTAACTTTAAAATAGCCATCTCCTGATATCGCTAAATCAGTTACTTTCTCAGTAGCGTCCACATTACCTTGCACCAATATGGGGTTTACTGCGCCGATTTTCACACCTCGCCCAATTTGGTTTCCACCCAATATGCCCTTTAAATTTTTTGAAATAATATCTTGAAACTCAGCTCTTGAGGCTTTAAATCCAATAGTGTTAGCATTGGCTATGTTATCACCGATAACACCTAAGGCTTCACCCTGTGCTGTCATTCCTGATACACCGGTGTAAAGAGACGAAAGAATACCCATATGACCTCCATGTCATTTTCTAATTTTTGGAGGGCCCCCTCAAAGAGGACCAGCCCTGTTTCGTTAAATTTTTTATTCAGCACTTCCGCTGAATAAATTTTCATTTTACATCACAATAGTACTATCAATATTCGTGAAAACGTTTTCCTTTAAAGCAGCTTTGTCCATCACGGTAACGACAGTTCGATTTTTCACGCTCACGATAAGAGCCGAGTCATTCATTAAAATTAAAGAATCTTTACTCCCCTTACTCGCCGCTCTTTCTACAGCTTCATTCAACTTACTGAGATCTTCTTGTTTAAACGAAATTCCCCGAGAATTCATTCTATCGATGGCATGATTTGAAAACTTTATCCCGGTACCAGCAACTCCTAAGTTTTGCATTCCTTGCAAACTTTTTTTCAAATCAAGCTTTGAAGATTCGGTAGGCAAAGTCTTAGCTAAAGTTTCCTTAAAAGATGGCCCTTGACCGGGAATATAATTCTTCCCTACAGGATTTGGCATTAATGCATCTAACTGACCGCTCTTTTTTATTTCCATTTACTTACTTAAACCTATTTCCTTTTTTTTCTATCTCGTTTTATTTTGAACTATCACGATCCTGACTTTCAAGTCCTGCGCAAAAAATAATTAATTTCTAGACTATCTATCGTAGATCTCTATCTAGTACTGTTTTACGCCCATCACTTTGGGCTTTCTTTATGGCCTCATCACAGAAGAAACGAATTCGTTGAGATAAAGTCTCCATGATATCATCTGAAACATTCATATCTGCTTGAGCTTTGATATAAGATTTAACTTTAGAAACCACCACAAGAATTTCTTGATCCATCTTTTTATTTGGTGGCGCTTGGGTTGAAGAACTTGCAGCCACAATTCGGCGTGCCACCTTCTCCACAGCTGCGGCATCTCGATGCTTAGCCCCCGGCAAGTGTCTCTCCCAGCAAGGTATTGAACAAAACACGTACCCTGTTCGATGCCCTCCGCAAGTAGAAACACTGCATTCATAGTACTTTGAATTATAATTTATTTCTTTTTTACAACTACTGCATTCACGCCAAACCATTCCCTCTTGACTCATTATTTCCTCTTATTAATTGTTAATTCGTAAACTGTTAATTTGTCTCTTTTGCAATTTTAGCCATCATTTCTGAGGAAAGTCCAACCTGCTCTAATAATTTTGATTTTGGAGGAGCGACAGGGGCTCCTTGCGTTTTTTCCGCCTCTGATGCTAGAAGTGTCTGATTTGAAGGCGCTTGACTTGTGGATGTTTGAGTTAACGGTGCTTGAGATGGAAACGCTGACTTTTCATTTGGTTTATTCTCATTTTGTATTTTTTTCACATCTCTAAGACGAACCGTTTGATTACCAACCATCAGAACGGGCCCCTCTTTAGTGTAATTAACCCCGGTAATAGCCCCTTCAAAATCTGTTTTGATTGCAATCTTTTTATCTTGGTCATTTCTAGCTTCCACTGAATATTGATATTCCCCTTCAGGAAGAAGAGTTCCTTTTTCATCCATACCATTCCAAGCTAATCGATTTGAACCTTGCTTTAAGTTGCTGAGCTTATAAGTCCTAACTAACTCTCCATCAGCATTTTTTACTTTAATTTCAGCTTCTTTTGCATTCATTGGTAAATCAAAAAGCATTTCATGATCTTTATCTCCTTTAGCTCTGAAAATTTTTGAAGAGTCCCCTGATACTGTTTTTCCTAAGAACTGTAAAACTTGAAACTGCTCTGCTGGTTTCTGAGCATTGCTGATCTCAGTTAAAGTTTTATTCATATTTTGCATTTGCTCAAGTGATGTAAAACTAGCTAATTGGGCTGCCATTTCATGAGACTGCATTGGATTCATAGGATCTTGATTTTTCATTTGTGTTAACATGAGCTTAAAAAAAGCATCCTTGTCCATTTTGTCACTACCTGCGGTTCTCATTTTTTTCCCAGGATCAATCCAATTAGGATCAGCGACTTTATTTAAAACATCGCCAACATCCTCACCTGCTAACTTTTTCATATCTCCTGCTGACAAATTACTAGAAATCGAGTTTTGAGAAACCGGCGCTGCTTGCGTTTGACCAAAAGACTTCGTTCCTTGCTTTGCTCCCATCACACTCATAAAACTCCCTCATTTGTTAGAAATAGTGATTCCACATTGCTCTCCAGATTACAGCTCCTTAGATTTTATCATCCTTTAAAAACAAGGTGGAATCACTAAGTAAAAATTCCGACTTTAATCAAGCTACCAAATTCAGACCGCTTCCCTTTCCCGTTTTACTTCGCGCAGAAAGCGATTGCGAGCTTTCTGCAGGGGCAATCGGTTGAGAGCTTTTCTTAGCATAGCCCTTTATTTGTGGTGGCTGAAATAAAGCTTCCCTTTGAGGCCCTCCACCAAATTGATCTTGAAACTGATTCCAAAATTGTTTGGTTTGTCTGTCTGATTGGTTTTGCGACAGGTCCAAAGAGTTTTGATTTCTTGCAGCCACATCGGTGTTAACCCCTTGAACGGTATCAATTTTGATTGAGTTGATATTCAACTTATGCGAAGACAACTGGTCTTTTAAATCACCCATATTAGATTCTAAAATCTTCTTAGTCTCTTTATTATCGGTAACCATTTGCATCTGCACTTTGCCGTCGATCAATTCTACCTTTAACTGAATTTGCCCAAGCCCCTCTGGACTCATTTTGACATTCACTTCGCCTCCGCCCCTTTTAACTAAATACTGAGCCTGATGCATTACATTTTGAATGTTTTTATCAATTTCAGCTGGTGTTAGTTCCTTAGGAATTAGCTTAGCAGAAGTGACTTCTCCTCGCGCACTTTCCTCGGAGTAAACCTGGTTTCCAAGTTGGGAAGCAAAAAGAGTTTTCAGCTCTTCACCCTTTGACTTCTTAAATCGCTGAGTTTTGGAAAGTTCTTTTCCTTGAGCTTGCTCCTCAAAAAATGAAGCAGCACCATTTCCTTCTTTAAACTTCTCCGGAGCTTCCGTCTTGTTTAAAACAGATGAGCTGACTTGATCCATGCTAAATAACTCCGAGTCCCTTTTTTGATTTTTTGGATCCTCTCGGCGCCACTCAGCAGCTGTCACCAGGTTTGTATTTGCTGCATCTGCAGTTCCAACTGCCGCTGCCATCGCTGACGCCTCTGCCATACCGGCAGTCGCAACCGTTGGTGTTGCTAGGTCTGTTGCCATGGTTGGAGTCGTCGCCATATACTCAGCATTTGCGATTTTTGTCGGATGCAGTAAATCTTCTGTTAGCAACTCCATTTGGTTGTCAAACTTTGTAGTTAACAATTGATTTGAAGGCTCTGATTCTAGCTGATTGCTTGAATCTAATAGATTCATCAACTGGTTATTAAAATCAGGTTCCAACAAACCAGATATTTTTGTAGGAACAGCAGATTCTTCCCTACCCGAAATATCTGCTTTAGAAAGATCAGCAGCTGCGCTCTCTTTAAACAAATCTCGTGGCTTCCAAAAACTCTGGTTCATTTGATCAATTGATTTCTGAAGAATTTCTCTCTGTGATTTCATTTTTTGAAATCGCTCTTGAGCCATTCCTAAACCCATCAATGATAGCCCTGGTAAAGATATGAATTGCTGGTTTGACACAGAAATTTGATTTAAATCCTGTATCAACTCCAAATATTGCTTCTTAGCCTTTGGTTTTGCAAGGGGATCCAAGTTTAACTGATCAATCACCAAATCAACAGTTTGTTCTGCAGACTCTGATAATTGTTCAGGCGTTAACTGACTGATGACCTCAACTAGTCGAGTTGGGGGCACTTGAAATTCACTCTCAAACGAGTCCATGAATTTTTTAACTTTTGAATCCTTCTTTGCATCCCTTCCAGCCACGCTTTCATTTGTCTCTTTTTTTATCTTCGAAAAACTATCCTTAATTTCGACTTCAGAATCAATTTCTGAGGCCTCATTTTCGGACGTGTTTTTCTCTTGAGCCAAAATCTGCGGTTTATTTGCTGACCGCGAATTAGTTTTCTGTATTAAAACTTGATCAAAACTTTTTTCACTGTCAGCAGAATCCTTTTGATCCACATCGCGAATTGGAATTTTTGTCTTGGCAGACAATTCCATTATCGGCGATGCAGACATGGCCTGCAGGTTCAATCAAACTCCTTTCATTAAAATTGTTTAGGTTGTTATGGTTTTTTGCTATTAACATTCTTTAATTCCTCATTATTTTTTATTTCTGAATTTTTTGCTTCAGAACCAATACTAGATGGCTTTCTTCTATAACCTGCAAATTTCTCTGATAGACTTTGAGCCCTGTCAGGCTTCAATAAATTTAGAATTTCAGCTGCATTTTTTTTCTTCATCTTAGTTAAAACCTCGACAGCCAAATCTTCATCAATAGATTCAAAGACTTTGGCTGCTTGCGGGGGTTTCATTTGACTGTACACCTGAACAAGTGTGTCAATTTTTTGTTCATCGGCTTTGACTCTGTCCTCAAGGTGTTGTGTTATTTTTTTTCTGATATTTTCTACTTCATCAATTTTTTTATCAATATGTTCGCGCTGACTAACTAGCTCTGATTCCAATTTCTTCAGCTCTTCTTCTTTTAAATCCAGCTGTTTTTTTCTCTCTTGAAAATCTTTGATAAAATTAAAATCAACAACATCATTTTCTACCTTTGATTCTTGAGCTTTTGCTGTCCCCTCTGCGACATCAGGCTCTTTTTTCTCCTGTAGTGCTGGCTCCGAAGAAGCCTCCTTGCCAAGGGATTTAGTCGTCATTGATATTTCAATTTTGTTAATCCACTTATCTAGTTGATGTTGATTTTCGAAACCCCATAAAGCAAAGGCGAAGCCTATAAATGAGAGCACAACACTCATTATGGGAATTCTTTTTTTAGTCTTAACCTGCTGATCTCGTTTATTCTGCAGATCCCGTTTATTCTGTAGATCTCGTTTATTCTGCTGATCTCGCAGAAATCTTTGATCACGATTATTTTGTGGATCAAAACTAGTTTTTTTATTCGAAAAATGACTACGCGAAAAAGATAATTTATCTCCTCTGTTTGCTTTAGATTCTACCTGTTTTAAATATTTATCGTAAGCGTTCATTTTTTATTTCCTAAGACAAATCTCAACATCACTGTCTCTTCATTTTGAGTTTGTTCATTCTTTTTCAACTCTTCAAGAAATTGTTCTTTTTTCTTTTCTTTAAACTTGTCTATTATTTTATAATCAATTGCTTTTATTTTCAAAAATTCCCTTTTGGCCTCGACTTCTTTTTCAATATTTTTTATAACTTCTTTCTGAGTCTCAATCCTTATGTCCTGGAGTTTTTGAAAAGAATCTGCCTGAGAAAAAATAAATTTTTTCTCAGGACTTGATATCTGATTAGCGGTTTGAAAATGATAAGTAACGACACGAGAATTTTTTTTTTCATCCATCATTTTCTGAAGTTTTTGAACCTCATTATTATACTTAAAAATGGCTTCTTCCAACTCTGATTTAGCAATATTCTCTAGGGTTTTACGATGTTCTAACACTTTCTGCATTCGAAATTTAAAGTTCATTATTAGATAGTATCACGCTTTAAAAAATATTTTCAAAATAATTGGATTTCGTGACTTTTGTAGAGCTTAGATCTTATTGGCCAACAAACAGTTGCTGTAATAGTCTCAAAGTCTGGGCATAACGAGTTCCATCTTCAACTCTCTGCCTCAAAAATTCATTGATAGGATCAATCAATTTAATTGCCTTATCAATTTTCTGATTGGCACCTGGCTTGTAAGCACCAATATTAATGAGATCCTCTGCATCTTTATAAATAGCTAGAGTTTCTCTAATTCTTTGTGCTAACTTTTGATGCTCGATCTGAGTCACATTTTTCATCACCCTGGACGCGCTTGCAAGTATATCAATTGAAGGAAAATGCCCCTTTTGGGCCAGCTGCCTTGATAGAACAATATGTCCATCCACAATAGATCTTACAGAATCTCCAATGGGATCATTCATATCATCGCCCTCAACAAGGGTCGTATACAAACCCGTTATACTTCCTTGATTTTCGAAGTTTCCAGCTCTCTCTAGTAATTTGGGGAGATGTGCAAACACACTTGGCGTGTAGCCTTTAGATGACGGTGGTTCTCCTGTACTTAATCCAATTTCTCTTTGTGCCATTGCAAAACGCGTGACCGAGTCCATCATTAACAGTACGTTTTTTCCTAAACCACAAAAATATTCAGCTATCGCTGTGGCCACAAAGGCTCCCCGCATTCGTATCAAGGGACTTTGGTCACTGGTAACACAGACAATCACTGACTTTTTCATACCATCAAGGCCTAAATCATTTTCAATAAACTCTCTCACTTCTCGACCACGCTCTCCGATAAGAGCAATAACATTGATATCTGCATTCGTATATCTCGCCATCATTCCTAGAAGCACGGATTTTCCGACGCCTGACCCCGCCATAATAGCTACACGCTGACCCAATCCTACTGTCAGGCATGAATTAATGGCTCTCACTCCTAAATCCAACGGTTGAAAAATGGGCTTGCGTTTTAAAGGATTAACGACTTCTGCATATAAGGACTTTTCCTGAAAATCTTCTATCGGAGGCAACCCATCTAAAGGTTGACCTAGGCCATCTACCACTCTGCCGATAAGCTCGTTACCGACTCTGATAGATGCAATTTGCTTGGATAAAACAATTTTGGCCCCTAGTCCTACTCCACGCATATCATTTAACGGCATCATCAAAACATCTTTGTCTTTAAAACCAACGACTTCAGCTAAAAAAAACCTTTCTGTACCATGTGGGAAAATTTCAACAATACTTCCAATTGCAGCGCCAGGAAGGTACCCCTTGATAATCATTCCTACGACTTCTTTTACCTTTCCACTATCCTTTGAAAGGTGAGTATTTGAAATTAAATGGTTATACTTCTCGAAATTAATTTCATTCATATTTTATTTCATTCTTCACTTTAGGAAGAGATTCTTTAAGCGTGTTCCATAACTTTTCCAATCGCTGTTCTGTTCTTGAATCTACCTCTCCATAATTAGTTTGAACAATACATCCACCGGCGGTGATATTTTCATTTGGTTCAAGGGTAATCTTTCTCAAAAAATCAAATTCTCTGGCCGTTTGTTTTTTTAAATCTTCGATAAACTCATATTGAGATTTAGATACTTGAACGACGACATTTTCTTCATCTTGAGCCAAGCTCAATGACTGCCTCATGACATCAACCAAAATACTATTATCAAGCTCCACATGTCGTAACGATACCCTTTCGACCATATGGTAAATTAGCCTGACTAAATGAGATTCATTGTGGATTTCTAAATCTTTTTTAATTTGAGTTATTCTTTCCATGAGGCTTTCAAATTCGTGCAGCTTAGAAACCAATTCAGAATTTTTTTCTTGATAGGCTTTTTTTAGTCCTTCATCTAATCCTAATTCGTAGCCTTCTTTATAAGAATTCTCTTGAATTTCCTGAATTTTATCTAGAGCCAACTCTTCAGCCATTTTGTCAATATTTTCACTTTGTAACTGATCAACACCCGTTTGTATCTGAATTACAGGATTCATTAAAAAGTCGGATCCCTTTTTCCTTTCTTCCATATACTCCAAAGCTTGAATAGAAGTTCCCAGATCAAATTTTGCAGGGGTAAACTCCATGACCCTGTTTTCAGCTGACTCTTTTTTTAAGACAGAGCGATTATACCATGGCATCTTCAGATCCGCCTCTTGCAATTAATATTTTACCTTCCGCTTCAAGTCTTCGAGCTACGTTTACGATTTCCTGCTGTGCTCTTTCAACATCTGAAAGCCTTGATGGGCCCATACTTGTTAAATCCTCTTTTAGCATTTCCGCAGCACGGCCTGATAAATTTTTAAATATTTTTTGCTTAATATCTTCATTGGCTGTTTTAAGTGCTAAGATTAATTTATCATTAGGAACTTCTTTCAACAATGTTTGAATTCCACGATCATCGATTTTACTGATATCCTCAAATACAAACATCAATTTTCGAATCTCTTCAGCTAAAAGGGGATCTTTCTCTTCCAATCGAGACATAATGGATGTTTCGGTATTTTTGTCCATCACATTGAGCATCTCTGCTACGGGTTGGACACCACCAAGAGTGGACTGTTCAACACTGGCTGTATTTGCTAATTGGTTCTTTAAAACTTTGTCGATCTCTGCAATCAATTCAGGATCCACATGTTCTAGATTTGCCATTCGCAAAACCACTTCTGCTTGCAAGGTCTCTGGTAAACGCTTTAAAACTTCACCTTTTTTCTCTGGCTCCAGGTGAGCTACAATAACTGCCACTGTCTGAGGGTGCTCATTAACCAAAAAATTTGCCAAGGATTTGGCATCTACCATCTCCAATGACTCTAATGACCGCGAATTTCCCGCAGTAATATTTAAACCACCCAGAATACCTCGCGCCCTGTCTTCACCTAGAGCATCAACGATACTGTCCTTGCTGGAAATTGTTTCAGAAAAAATATAGTCGTCTGTTTCGCTAATCATCTCATAAAATTCTTCTAAGATCTTTTTTGTTACATGCACTGGAACTACACGAAATTTATTCATTACATTTATGAGCTTTCGAATATCAGCGTCTTCCATCCGTTTTAATAAAATTTTCACTGCATCTTTACCTAGATAATTTAGTAAAATGGCGGCTTTATCAAAGCCCTTTAAACTATCATACTCTACCATTTCAGGCTTATAGACCTTCATGCTTTTTCATCCTTTCGAACTAACCACATACCAAAAGCGTTAGCGGCTTTTTCTTCATCTTTTTGCATAATTGTTAATATCCTATCTTTTAATAATTCAGACTCAGCCTTTTCGGGATCCATTGACTCCTGCAACACAGGCAAGGCTGCAGACATCCCTGGAAGAGTGCTATCAACAGCTTGCAGTTCTTCAAGTTCCTCAATGGTTCTTGGCAACATTTCATCGACGGAATCTTGAAATGAATCCGTAATCCACTGCATGAATGGCCTGACCACAATAATGAAAAACAAAATTAATGAAAATGCCAGCAAAGCCCACTTAAATATCGCCTGCAATAATTTTCGCTTCTCTAAATTTGTTAAAAGTTTTTCAGCTTCAGAAAAATCCTCTGGCTGAAACTGAATATTCTCAATTTTAACTGAATCCCCTCTTGTGGAACTAAATCCAATTGCATTTTTTACTACCGTCTCATATTTTTGCAGTTCATCTTGAGTTCTTGGAACATATTTTAGTTCTTCAACTCCTTGGGGGTTTTTAATATTTTGAAAGGTTCCATCAACAACTACCGCCACTGATATTTTTTCTAAGTTACCCGCAGCTTCCTTTACATTTCTTACGGTTTTTGGAACTTCATAATTTGTCGTTTTAATTTCTTTTTTCACATCTTGTTTAAAGCCGACTTGACCCGCATCTTCAGCTCCCGGAAGGTTACTTCTTGATCCTGGCACACCCGCTGGATTTACCCGTGATCCATCCAATGACTCCTCTTCACTTTGTTGAGCTCGAATTGCCGTCTTTTCAGGATCCACAATTTCTTCCGTAGACGATATAATTTTATTGTTTAAAGTGGCATTTACTTTAGCTACAACCTTTGATTGCCCAACCACTTTTGCCAAAATACTTTCAATTCTAGCTTCATATTCTTTTTCTATCTTGCTCTTAAGCTCTAAAATTTCATTTGAACCTGCAGTGCTACCATCGCCCTGCTTTGTGAGAACCTTTCCGCGCTCATCCAACACCGTTACATTGTCTGGATCCATTCCTTCAACGGCATTTGCAACCAAGTAGCGAATCCCACGAATTTGATCGGGACCGAGATCTTTTCCTTGGTGAAGTTCGACAACCACAGAAGCAGAAGGCTTTCCCCCTTCCTCTAAAAATGTTTTTTTGTTTGGTAGAGCTAAAAGGACTTTGGATTGCTTTACGGCAGTTAGTGTATTTATCGCTCTAATCAATTCACCCTGGATAGCCCTTTGAAAATTTATTTTCTGCGCATAGGAATTTATTCCAAAATCTTGCTTATCAAATATTTCAAGGCCAATGCTTCCCATTTTAGCAGATCCAATTTCTGCCATCAACGTCATCTGTGTTGAATGCAATAGATCTTTAGGCACAAAAATTGTTTTACCATCTTCTTTAAGTTGAAAAGGTACGTTTTTTTCATTTAATTTTTGAACAATTAAAGGCATTTGCTCATTAGGTATTTGGGTTAATAAAGGGACATAATCTTTCCCTGAAACCATCATAAAAATGACCACCACCACCACCACGGCAATAATTGAAACCATGATTACTGATAACCGTTTAGTTGGTCCTAAATTCTTAAAAAACTCACGGTATTGAACTAATATACCTGCAAAAATTTTATTCACAGCACTTCCCTTCTATACCTGCATTTTCATTATTTCATTATAAGCATCAATTATTTTATTCCTTACTTGCACCATAACTCTTAATCCAATATCTGCTTTTTCTGCTGCAATCATTACATCAGCCACATTGTCCGTCTTCCCAGTAGCTAAATCCTGAGCCGCCTTGTCACTTGATTTTTGCAACTGATTGACACCTTTGATTGCCTCGTTCAGTGTGTCTGAAAAAGATTTTCCAACGATTTGATTATCGGCAACAACACTGCCATTTAAATCTTTGTTTTTATCAACGAGGGCATTATCTACTTTTAAAGATCTTTGATCTAAATAAGAACCAGAATTTAGAAATTGATTAGAATTTTTAACTGTAAACCCGTCCATGGATCCTCACTCTGTAGTTTATTTTATCTTAAAAACCTGACTGCTTAAAGGGACAATTCATAAATCTGGCCCAATCTCTAAGGGCGTTTTAAACCTGTTTGAAAAGTCTTAGGGCTCTTACCCAACCAGGGGTTTCGCCAATGTCTCAAATCGAGGCCGCAGGAGGGAGGCGACTGAGGCTTGGTAAAGCCAAGTCGCAAGGAGTCCGACCGACGAAAACGAAGAGTGGAGACATTGGCGAAACCCCTGGCGCACTATCGCCCAATTTCAAGAGCACTTAATGCCATATCCTTAGACGCCTGAAGCGCAGAGACGTTGGCCTCGTATGCCCTTGTCGCTTGGATCAAATTTGTCATTTCTTCCATTAAATTTATATTTGGATAAGCGACATACCCATCAGGATTTGCATCTGGATGATCAGGTTCATATTTTAACAAGGGCGCTTTCCTGTCAGAAATCACGTCAGACACCTGCACCCTTTGCATGTTTGATTTTGGATTTGTGGAAGTCAAAATTTCTCCGAAATTTTTAGTATCAGGCATGGCCTCAAAAACCACATCTTTTCTTCTGTAGGGCCCACCCTCCGGAGTTTGTGTTGTATTTATATTTGCGATATTTGAAGAAATGGTATTTAAGCGAGTTCTTTGCGCCGTCATTCCACTTCCAGATATTCTCATCCCTGAAATAAAATCAGCCATAAACTACCTATCTTCCTTCACTGGCCGCATATTTAAGCGCTGCCATTTTTTTATTAATCAACTGTAAAGCCGCCTTATATAAAACAGCATTTTCTGATAGGGCAGACATTTCTTTTTCTAGATCGACGGTATTTCCATCATTGTTGACAGCCCCTTCAGGGTTTTCATAAATATCAGGCCTGACTCTAGCTGTCTTTCCACCAACGATCATATGATCCTCATGGTTTGTCGACATATTCTTAAGCCCATCCAAATCGATGGCCCGAGAAAGAGCCTCCTCAAAATCCAGTTTCTTAGCATGATATCCTGGAGTTTCCGCATTCGCGATATTTGACGAAGTCACATTATGCCTTAATTGCCTCATCCCTAAAGATGTTTGTAATGCCGAGGTTGTTTTATCAAATAAACTCATAGCACCCCCGTTTCTTTATATTCGTTGATTTTATTCCTTAAGGTTCTAATACTGATTCCCAGGATATGAGCCGCCTTGGTTCGGTTATTTTCAGTATGCTCAAGAGTTTGCAAGATCAAGCGTTTTTCCACTTCAGATAACGACATACCCAGGCTTAAATTTAACGATGAGTGCTTTTGAAAATCATCAAATCGAATATGTTTTTCACTGATGACATTTTCTTGTGAAAGAATGACGGCTCTTTCAATAACACTTTCAAGTTCAGAGATATTGCCCGGCCAAAAGTACATAATCAACTTTTGCAAGGCTTCAGGAGTGAGACTCAATGGACCCTTTTTGTAATTAGCTGCAAAAAGCTGAGCGTACCAATTCGCCAGAACTGGAATATCTTCTGAAATGTCTTTCAAAGAAGGCAGTTCAATTTTAAAAACAGTTAACTTATAGTACAAATCTTGTCGTAATAGACCTTCTTTTGCTATTTCGGTCAGGTTTCTTGTCGAGGTAGATAAAATGACTGGCTTCGAGATCAAACCACTTTTTTGAATATACTGCGCCAAACAGGTTTGATTTTCCTTATGTAAGTATTCTATATTTTCTAAAAAAATATAGCGAAAAGAATTTTTTTCTAACACTTCCTTAAAAAGACCTTCATCCATTTCCTTTATATCTAATGTTAATACTTGACCATTGATGTTTGATTTTTCTATTAGGTAATTCATCCATGCTGACTTTCCAGAACCGGATGGTCCAAAAATATTCAAATTGGATTCAATGGGTATCAACGAATGAATTAACTTATTTATCTGCTCCATTTGTTCTGATTTGTATTGAATATTTTTTAAACCCATTTGACTCATGTTTTCTCCTCAAGGTGTGTTTTTAGATGCTGGAAATCGATCTATAAATTTTTTGTTCTCATTTTCCCATTCAAAAGAACGGATTTGTTCTTTAGCAATTTTCTTCCATGACTCTGAATTATCTCCTTTAAATTTAGACCATATTTCAGAGGCTTTTTGAATTTTTCCGATATTAAAATAAATTTTTCCCAACCGATACCTTATAGAGGCCATTGAAATTTTGTCTTCAAACTTATCAAGCAGTTTTTCATACCAAAAAATAGCTTGATCAAAATCGTTTTTTTCTTCATTAATACTGGCTAATTTTTCCAAGGATTTTCTATAGAGGTCGATACCCACTAAATTGGTATCATCCATTAAGATCGAAATTTTATTGAGAGATTTTAAAGCCTCTTCCTTTTCCCCTTTTTTGTATTGCAACTCACCCAATTTAAAATAAGGTTCAGCCACCAGAAAAGGCTGTCCCTTCCAGTAAGTCAATAATTCTGTTAGGTAAAGGATTGCCGTATCAAAGTCTCCTCTTTTTTCATAAAGAGATGTAGATAAGATAATTCTAGCAATCTGATCAGCTTCTGATAATAAATTTGGTTCTTTAATCGCCTTTAAGTATTCAAATGCCTTATTGTAATTTTTATTCTTATCTTCAACTTCAGCAAGACGTAAGTTTAATAAACTCTCTGAAGGTAGTTTTTCCTTTACGAGTTTTTCTCGCCCTTCTCTGCTTCCTCGATAAGAATATACCTTATTCAAAACCTCAGAATAATATTTTATGGCGGGATCATAAACTCCACCTAGTTCATAGGCACGCCCTATTTGATATTTTATATCTAATCTTGTAGAGGGTTTAAGCCAATTGTCATAATACTCGTTATATATTTTAAGTGCTGATAAAAAGTCACCTGCACCTACGCTTGTTTCAATTTTTTCAAAAATATTTGAAACAATTCTTTTAGAAAATAAATTTGTATCAACGATACTTGGATTTTGTTTATAATAACTAATCAATAAATTTAAAGCCTTATCATAGCTCTTTTTTTGCTGAAACCCTTCTGCAATGAGAACTGTTGCAAATTGTTGGATTCCAGGCAAGTCAGATCTTTTAACAAGTTCCGTAATTTCTTTTATCGTGCTATCCACTTCCTTCGGTTTCATTCCCTTCATTTTGGCAGTCAATAATCTGAGTCTAGCAACTATGGCAGACGGATTTTCTCCACTGCGAAAATAAGTCTCCAAATAGGCTCCAATGACCTTTGTCTTATCTGCCCCCAGAATTTCAAGAAGTTCTCCCACACGAGTCATTGCATAAGGAGACACATTATCTTGAGGAAACTTCTTTATGAACTCACGGTAAGTATTCAAGCTCTCTTTATATTGTTCCAATAAGAATTGCGCTTGTGCTTGATTATAAAATGCATTTGGAAATTTCAATTCACTTTTTGGTCTTCTTGCAATCGCTGATTTGTATTCCTTAATCGCTAAGTCATATTTCTTTTGCCTTAGCAATACATCACCTTTTCGATAAGCGGCCTCACTTTTCAAGTCATCAAATATTGATGACTTTTCTAATTTATCAAATTCCTGATATGCATCCTCGAACTGATTCAATTTTAAAAAGCTCAGACCTACTCCTAATGCGGATAAATCCGCAGAGTAAGAGCCCTTTTTATTCCATAAATCTTGGCTCAAGTGATTTTGAAATAGCCGTAGTGAATTAAAATAGTCTTTTTTTTCATAAGCTAAAATACCTAAAAGCATCGAATACTTTTCGGCCATCGGATGTTTTCCATCTTTACTAATAATCTCTCTCATTTTTTGCACCGCCAAGTCATAGTGGTGAGCATCCTTTTTATTTTCCCACTCGCTCAAGTGAACCTGAATACTCATATTTAACACAATGTCAGTATATTCTGATTCAGGATATTTTTCTTGAAACCAGTTATAGGTCTTTAAAAAAACCTGGGGTCTTTTGTTATTCATCAATGTTTGTAATAGCCGCACATGCTTATTTTCTGGCTCTTCAGTTGGCGCAATTTGAAACACGGTCTCAGCATTTTTAATTTTATTCCAATCCTCGACAGATAAATCAATATCTGGAAAGGGAATATAATAATTTTCTTTGCTCATAATAATAGATTCTTCTTTGATTTCATAATCCTTCATAGAAAATCTTTCATAAAAAGGATCAGCGCCATCATAGATACCAGCAAGTTTATTTTTTTCTTGCTTCACCTGAGACAAAACAGACCCCTCTGGTTCTAGCTTTAAAAAATCAGCGGAAGCGGGCGCTCTATTTTCTTTCATCTCTGATGTGACTTTTCTAACATTCTGAGCTTTGCTATTTTTCTTCTCTGTGGGTTTTTGATACAAATCCACAATAAGTCGTGATGGTGATTCAACCAAATAGTCGAAAAACTCCAAATCATTTGCCATTACAAAACTAATCAAGGTTTTATGGTCTTCTTGGTTCTCTAAAACAATAATTTTCTTTAACAGGCTAGTCTTAAATCTTGATAGATTTTTAATCGTATCCAGGTCAAGCGGATCAATCAACAACTCTACTACTTGTGCTTTTTTATCAATTGAATAATTCCAAGAGTTTTTACCTGAAAATTCCAAGTGAATCGTATCGTCCTGAAATATTATTTTTCCTTTTACCGTAGACTCCTCAGCGCTCTTTCCAAGACACCAATTAAATACGAATAAGAAAATTATCAAAAACCATTTTATCATTAAAATTACTAATTGCACTTTAGATGCCAAAACAAACTCATATCAAAGTAGAGGAAAAAAATGCCTAAGATCTATTTAAAGAATTTTTATTTTCTAGACTGTCATCATTATGTCAGTCTGGTTTCTTGTTTTTGACATCTTCAACTTAGTTAAAATCCTATTTTTGACTCTAGTTTTTTAAAAACTTTTCGTTATATGCCTCAAGAAAAGGAGACCGGGTTTGGATTTCAAGAAAAACGGGAAATTCACCTAGATGTTGGGCTTGAACGATTCGGGCTTAATTCTTCCTATCCTCCAAGACAAACCGGCGAAGAGCTCGCATGTCGACCAGCAACATAATAACAAATCTTATTATTGCTCAATTGCAGTTGGTAGAAGACACCATCCGTTAACGTGAAGACTGCTCCTGATAGGTAAGGCTGTGCAACGGTCGGTATTGCTCAGGAATTTGTTCAATTTTTCTATATAGAATAAAATCTGCTGCCAGCCCGGCCGTTTTGGCGTCATCTGGCATTGGAGCGAAGCTCAGTGATCGCGCAGAATAGGTAGATGGACGATTGACTGATATGTTTAGCTTCAAAGTCACAAACGGGCAGGTTTACACCTCTTTAATAATTTCAAAACCCTTCAAGGTGCCAACGACTGCGTAACCAGTAACAACTGCCTTGGGATTTAGTTTTTTTAATTTCCCGGCAATAGCTTGCAAGGTAGCCCCTGAACCTACAGTCATCATCGATGACTAATATACGCTTGTAGCTTAATTTCTTTTCAACCGCAAAAATTGTACTTTCAGCATTTTCGATTCGTTCTTCCAATTTGCTTAATGATTTCTGTGCTATAGGTATTTCACCCATATATGCTTTATCAAATTGAATTATCGGTACATTTAGAGTTAAATTTTTCCTCAATTGGGTAAGAAATTGTATTTTTCTTGGTAAGGAATGGGGAGTCCAAACAACTGAATCTATTTTTTTGTCTTTAATTAAATTATTCAACGGCCCTGCGCACGAACTAGCGATTTCTTTTATAAGTTTGATCGACTGAGCCTGTTTTGCATAAAGAACTAAATTGCCAAAATGGGTTTTGCCGAACTTTGGTAAACTGTAAAAATCGGAATAGTAAACGTTATCTAAATGATTGTTCGGAAAAGTTGTACTAAATTTTTCAGTGGCTTCTATAAGTAGTAAGCGTGAGTCAAAAAATTTGTCAAATCTGCGACGAGTTTCTAAGTATTCACTTGATAGTGATGCTAGTAGATGACTTTGCTTTGTGGTCTGAGCCCAGGCCTTAAAGCCTTTAAGCCCGATAAGAAGTTGACCCTGTGGGTTAATATACAGATATTTTTTTTCAAAGAAGACTAAATCTGCTTTTTTTAGCTCTATCGTATATTTAAAGTCCTTTTTCGAATTGATTTGATAATAGACTTTGGGGCTTTCTTTGCTCCACCAGAACATCCGCATACTTATTGAAGTTCTATCAAGGAAATTTGAGTGAAGCCTACGGACAAATTGCAGAATCCTTTAAATTAGCCCCAAATAAATTCTTGAAACATTTATGAGGGCGCGGCCTAGATTACGAAAGTCTTGTTGGTAAAGATTAAAATAACTTTATGGCGATAGTCAAAAAATCTGCCTCCTTTCAAGAGGAGGCGCCGATTTTGAAAATCGAATTTATTCTACCCTACGATCAGGTGGTATTTTCATTTCTTGTAAAACCTGATCGACTATTCTTCTAAATACGGGAGCCGCATTTTTATTGCCATGAGCACGCCCCTTGTCGATTTGAGGTCCATAAGCACGTTCCAGATCCATCATTTCAAATTGTGGATACCGTTCCAAATGTTTTGGGATTTTAAAGTCTAAGATTCCACAGTAACCCCTAAAAATGATAATTTAATATTCGCATTGGTGCCCATCTTTTCTTGCCAGTTTGTTTCCCAGAAATGTTTTGTTGAACTTAGCTGAAGTAAAATCAATCGAGTCATTTTCTCGGCACCTTGATCTGACCATCTGTACCCCATTCTTTTAATTCGTCGTTTTATTTCTCGCATCATTCGT
>WBZM01000186.1_pt1 | contig 100479 bp, 90 predicted proteins | sample 5204271 | NCBI WGS metagenome assembly WBZM01 (sample SAMN12344346, study PRJNA552823) | activated sludge metagenome | biome: Activated sludge suspended growth; feature: Nitrification reactor; material: Wastewater; isolation source: activated sludge from nitrification reactor of wastewater...
GGATGAAGAGGTGGTTCAGGTAGCGGGTGTACACGGCGTCGCCGTTCAAGCCGAGCCCCCAGTTCTTCTGCTCGCCCATCGCGAAACGCACGCCGGCGCCGCCGCTGAAAGACATGAGCGGTCCGAGCTCGCGATCTCCCGTCCGCACGTTGGGAAGCTCCAGGCCGGCGGACGTGCGGCGCGAGGCGTACGCGAGCTGCCAGAAGTCCGCCCCGGTCTGCAGGTGGGCGCGGAGGTGCGGCCATAGGCGGACGTTGGGGTGGACGTCGAACAGCCATTTGCCGTCCGTCGTGGTGGCCTTCACGCCCCAGGTGTCGATGTAGAGCCGCTCGTCGATGCGGAACGTGCTCGACTCGAGCCGGTGGGCGACCCTCCCGTAGACGGCGTACCGCTGCCGATCCGTCGGGAGCTGCTCGAGCACCCGCTCGCCGTTGCGGACGCGATCGACCTCCGCCGAAGCCAGGCCCACGGGGATGAGCGGCGCGATCTCGGGGTCGAACATGGGCACGTAGCGATACGGCTTCGACGTGTCGCCCGTCTGGAAGATGGCCGTGACACCAGCCGTGACCACGGTCGCCTTGTCGGCCACGATGCTGACGGCAGCGTCGACGCTGTTCTGGTAGATCGTGGTCGAGAACGTCTCGAAGCTGGTCCCGGCCCGGCCCTGGATGTCGTAGCCGAAGCCGTAAGCGAGGCTCGGCGTGACGCGTTTGTCGAGGAGGTCGACCGAGGCGTTGATGCCGGCGGCGATGGATAGGTAGTCCGGCTCGATGGAGGCGCCGCCGCCGAGCCCGAGCTTGAAGTCGCCGAACTTCTTGAAGCCGTTGATGCCGGGGACGTAACGCGTCTCGGTCCACCGAGGGGAGGCGCTCGCCACGATGTCGGTCGACGCGGTCGACACCACGTCGACGAGGAAGCTGCCGCCGAAGCCCCAGCCGTCGGTCGGGCTCTCGACGCTCGTCGAGATCGCCGGCGAAAACACCTGCGTGTTGTCGGTGTCGTAGTAGCCCGTGACCTCGAGCCCGACCTTGACGTTGATGGCGGAGCCTGTCCCCTCCCCGATGCATTTCGCGAGCTCCTCGCGCGACTTCGACTCCTCGAGGCACTTGAGGATGCGGTTGTCGGTCACACGCGACGACGCCGGCACGAGCTTGATGTCGACCGACACCGTCGCGCCCTCGTCCAGGGTGACGTCCCGCTCGAAGGTGACCGTCTGATCGCCGACCTTGCCCGACGCGGTGATCCGGCGCTGGCCCGGGTCCGCCCACAGCTCGCCGCCCAGCCGGTCGTTGGGGACGCGATCACCGTCCAGCGAGACCTCCAGGTTGTCGGCGCGGGCGGGCGGACGAAGGACGAGCTTCGGGACCTTGCCGCGCAGATCGTCGAAGCGTTCCTTCGCGCCTTTGGCCGACTCGTGCATGCCGAGGCCCGGGCCTTGCTCCGAGACGGCCTCGTAGTCCGTGATGGCCTGCACCCACTTGCCCGCGCGCTCCGCGCACTGCGCGCGCAGGTACTTGGTGCTCACCCGGTCCTCCGCGCCGAGCGAGTCGGTCGCGTAGCCGACGCAGAGACCGAACGCGCGGTCGTCCTGCGCCTTCAGCGCCTCCTGGAAATAGAAATACGCCTCCGCCGTCTTCCACCCGCGCGGGGCGCGCATGCCTCCGGGGTACTTCTTTCGCTCCTGGTCGACGACCGCGGGCCCGGTGGGCTTGCCCTTTCGGGCCTTGTCCCACGCGGCCTTCACGGCGCCCTTGTCGAAGCCCTTGATGAGCTCGACCTTGGGGTTCTCTTCGATGGCGAGCTTGAAGACCTCGACGGCGTCCTGGTCTTGTTTGAGCCCGCCGGCGAGGACGGTGGCCACGGCCACGAGGACCTTCGCGCGAACCTTGGCGCTGCAGCTACCTTCCTGGCAGGTGGTCGACGCGAGCTGAAGCTTCTCGAGGGCTTCGACGAACTGCTTCTTCGGGTACTCCGCCTCGAACACGCTCGAGATGAGCACCTCGACCTCCGCGTCGTTGGCGGAGGTGTCCTGAGCGTGCGCCGTGCCGCGCGTGAAGCCAAACGCCATCGCGAGGGCGAACGCTGCCCCAGCGAGCCAGCGCGGGGCACGACGGTAGGAGCGCAGAGAGCTACGATTCACTCGGGAAAGAGGCTCGTGTGAGCTTCGAAAGAGGGCCGCCGGGGACGCGCGTGTGGAGACCGCGGCGCGCCGTTAGTTGCAGCCGCAACCGCTGCCGGTGCCGCCGCTGCCGCCGGTGGCGCCCTCCGAAATGGCGTGGAGGTGCTCCTCCCCCATCGTGGAGAGCGAGCCGGCCGACATCGTCGGATGGGCGAGCTTGCCGCGCTCGTACGGGGCAACCGGCGCGCACCCGCTGGTGAACGCGACGACGCCGAGGACAGCGACGGCGAGCGAGACTCGACCGCACCGCACGAGGAAGGACCGGACTTTCATCCGCATGGTCAGCAGTATACCGCAACGCGCCGCCGGCCCGCGCGCGAGTTGCGGCTCGGGGCTCAGTTGCCACCCGCGCCGCCGCCGCCACCCGCTCCGCCGACCCCCGCTCCTCCGCCGACCCCGGCCCCGCCCCCCGCACCGATGCCGTCGAGCTTCATGCCGCAGCGGACCCACTCCTCCACCGTGGCGAGGTCCTGATCGTCTTCGGTCGAGTTGGGGGCGTCCGTCAGGCCCGCGGTCGGAGGCATGGGGTTGCCGCCGCCGACCCGCCCCGTGAGGTTGCAAAGGAACCAAGCGTTCGCGTTGCCCTCCTCGATGTACGGATCACCCGCGTCGTTCCGGAACGCTGCCAGCGTCGCGTAGAGCTCGTCGGGCGTGGGGGCCGCCGAGATGGGCAGGATGGCTCCCCCTTGTGTGTTCGGGCCATGGCAATTCGGCTGGCTGCAGCCGCCGCCGCTCCGACCGGCGACCGCGCCCGTGAGGATGGGAAAGACGTCGTCGCGGAACGTCTTGGTGCAGCCTGCGTCGTCGAGGACGACCACACATTTCGTGGCGTTTTTTCGCTGCGGGCCCCCGGGAGGCCCGAACGGGCAGTCGTCGTCCCGGTTCTCTTCCACCGTGTTGTCGGGGCAGACTGCGTCCCCGACGCTGCACGAGCCCGAGCCGAGCCCGAGCAAAGCGGCCAGGACCGGGAGGGAGAGGAACCACCGCGAGTGCATTCTCCTCTCCATGGTGCCCCAGCGAGCGAGCCGCGAAAAGGGTTTCGAGCGTCTCGTCGGGGTGGTCGGCGGTTGTGGCCGAGCGACCCATGCATTGGGTAAGCTCCGCCGCGTCAAGGAGAGTGAAGGATGAGCAAGTCTCGCGTTGTGACACGCATCGTTTCCCTCGTGGCGTTCGGCTCGGCGCTCGCGTTCGCGGCCGCGTGCGGCGGCGGTGGTGGGGGCAGCAGCGGGGGTGCGACGCAACCCGACGCCGAGGGCAGCGGCACCGACGGCGCCAAGCCCGCAGCAGCGGGGAGCGCCGCCGAAATCCAGGGCGCCTACATCACGGGCGACGGACCGAAGTCCCTCGCGGACGCGAAGGGCAAGGTCGTCATCGTGGACTTCTGGGCGACCTACTGCCAGCCCTGCAAGAAGTCGTTCCCCAAGTACCAGGAGCTCGTGGAGCAGTTCGGCGGGGAGCTCGCGGTCATCGCGGTCTCGGTCGATGAGCCGGGCGACGTCGACGAGGCCAAGCTGAAGGAGTTCGCCTCAGGGACGAAGGTGAAGTTCCCGATCATCTGGGACAAGGAGCACAAGACCGCGGAGGCCTACAAGCCGCCGAAGATGCCGACGAGCTTCATCATCGACAAAGAGGGCAACGTCGCGCACCAACACGCGGGCTACGAGAGCGGCGAAGAAGAGAAGATCGCCGAAGAAGTGAAGAAGCTGCTCGGGAAGTGAGCGGCCGCGGTCGCCGCGGGTGACGACGCCCGTCGTCACCCGCGAGGCCTTCCGGGGGCGTGCGCCGAGCGCTATTCCGAGCGACCCGCGCCGCAGCGCTTGTCCCCGCGCGTGACGACGAGCACGTCGTAGTCGCCCGCGGTGAGGTCGCGCGGCACGACGGCGGTGCCTTCGAACTTGCCGTCTTCGTCGGTCGAGAGCGAGCCGATCACGCGCCCGGGCGTCTCCTCCGACGCCACCACGACGTCCACGCGGACGTTCGCGCACGCCCGGCTGGACTGCGAGACCTTGCCCGAGACGCGCAGCGTGTTGCCGCGCCTGACGGTCTTCTCGACCACCGAGAGCTCGATCGTGGAGGCGGGCAAGTCCGGGTTCGAAGGAGCCGGCTGCGTCGGATCCGTGCCGGTCGGCGAAGGCGCCGCGGAGGAGCCGCTCGGATCCGAGCTGCTCGAGGACGAGCCGCCGCCGGTGCCGGGCTGTTCGTCCGGGCGATCTTTCTGGGCGAGCTGCTGGCCCGAGCTCTGCTCCGCCCCTTCCGGCCACGCGTACGGATCTTGTGGAGGCTGGTGCGGAGGGCGCGAAGGATCTTGGCTCTGGTCGAGGTTCAAGGCGGCGCCGCCGAGATCGATCCGGTGCCAGAGCGAGCCGTCGTGCACCTCCACCCAGGCGTGGGCCTCGTTCACCACCATGCGGGCAGGGATGCCGATCTCGAGCGCCGTCACGAGGAACGCAAACGCGCGATGACGGCAGACGCCCTTCTTCGAGAGGGCGAGATCGAGGTAGATGTCGTTGTTCGTCTTGGGCGGCTCGTTCGAAGGCTGAAACGCGCGGAAGTAGTCGACCATCTTGGAGACGACCTGCTTCGGTCGCATCGCCGGCGAGATGCCGATGGCCTCGAAGACGCGCTGGGCCTGCTCGCGGTGCGGGGCAAACGTCTTGGGCAAGGCGCCGGCGAGCTCGACGAAGCTCACGTCGGCGAACTCGCTCCCGAACGTGCTCCGCGGGATCGCGAGCTGCATGACGACACGCGTGCGCTTCCGCTCCGAGCCGCGGATGAACCAGTTGTCCGCCCCGTCGTGGAGGAGCGACACCGTGGCGTCCGGCGAGACGTGCATCTTGAGGACACGCGCGCCCGGCCCGACCGTGGGAATGCGGACGAGGTCGTCCGGCAGGAGCTCGACCGAGAAGTCCCCGTAGAACGACTCGTCGTCGGGGCCGGCGGTCCCACCGAGCTGGATCACGCTCGTGGCCTTGGCCGCGACACCGAGCACGTAGTCCTTGTCGACGGTGTCGAACGCGCGCAGGCGCTTGAACGGCGCCGTCGAAGGCGAAAACGGGTCCTCGTAGTTCTCGATGTTCGGCTGCCGCGTGTCGCGATCCGGCTGGTAGGTGCTCTCCGGGCCGTCGTCCGTCGTGCCCCCGGTGTAGAGGTGGCTCGCGTCCGGCGGCTTGGCCGGGTCCGGGGCGGTCGCGATGCCGCTCGGCGTCTCGAGCGCGGCGGGCAGGTTGCCGTCCAGCGTCGTGGCCGCGAGGCGCACGTCCTCGTTCGGGTCGGGCGGGACGAACTCGTGCAGGCGCGACCCTTGATGGATGCCGTCCTGCGCGCCGGCGGGCTGCCCGATGCCGGCGAGGAGCGCGAGCGCGGCCAGCCACGCGACCGACCGCACCTGCCTACCCGACCTCGTCCTCACCGCTCCCATCGACGTGGTCATGAAAGCACGCCCGCGCAGAAGTTCCAGCGGGACGATTCGCGGCGCGCGATCAATGCCGCGGCGTCGGGCGCGGACGGCCCGCCGGCGCGAGCGCGCGGGCCGGACCGCGGTGGCGCGGCCCGGGCCCCGGGCGCGCCGCCGCCGGATCGGTCAGGGTGCGCATCGACGCGACGATGTCGGTCGAGGCGCCGCGGGCGTAGAGGTCCGCCTCGGCCACGTCGAGCGCGAGCTCGAACAGCTCCGTCCGGGCGAAGCGACCGACCTTGCCGCTCACGAGGCGCGGCAAGACGGCGACGATCCGTCGCATCGCGTCCGCGAAGCGGCGAGGCACCGCGAGCCGCTCGATGATCGGCTCGAGCAGCTCCGCCGAGGCCGCGCCGCGGTCTCGCGCGCCGTCCATCGCTTCCTTCAGCGGCTCCAGGAGGAGGAGCGTCCAGAGGACGGCGTCGTCGAGCGGGCGCTCCTCCGCGATGCGGTTGTCGGCGTACTCGAGCAGCCGGAACACGCGGTCGCCCGGGGAGCCCTCGGAGCCGAACGAGTCGTAGAGGAGCGCCGCGAGCTCCGGCAAGAGGACGTCGAGCACACCCGTCTCCCAGGCGAGGAAGATCGTCCGCCGGGCCTGGCCTCCCCGCATGAGCCGGAGGATCTCCTCCGAGATACGCGGGCGCGCGGCGAGCTCGAGCGCGGAGCGACAGGCCACGATGGCGTCGTAGACCTGCGGGGCGATGCCGAGGTCCAGCCGGCCCGCGAACTTGAGCGCGCGCAGGATGCGCACCGGGTCTTCACGGAAGCGCACCGTCGGCTCGCCGATCGTGTTCACGACGCGCCGCTCGACGTCCGCCAGACCGCCGGTCCAGTCGAGGATCTGGCTCGCCTCGAGATCGTAGAAGAGCGCGTTGATCGTGAAGTCGCGCCGCGTCGCGTCCTCGTGGGCCTCGCCGAAGACGTTGTCGCTGCGGATGAGGAGGTGCGTCGAGTCGTGTGGCCTCGGGTCCGCTGCGTCCTCTTCCGATTCTTCGTGTGGGTTCCGGCGGAACGTCGCGACCTCGATCACCTTGCCGCCTCCGAAGAGGACGTGCACGAGGCGGAAGCGGCGGCCGATGACCCGCGAGTTCCGGAACAGGTCGCGGACCTGCTCGGGCCGCGCGCTCGTCGCGACGTCGAAGTCCTTGGGCTTGCCGCCGAGGAGCAGGTCCCGCACGCAGCCGCCGACGAGGTAGGCTTCGTAGCCGTGTCGAACGAGCCGGCGCACGACCTTCTGCACGTCGGGGTCGATCTTGTCCTCGTCGAGGCGGACGGCATACCGCGGGTGGACCGCCGGCGGCTCCGCGCTTCGCGGACCGTCCTCTGGCGGAAGCGGCTGAGCCGTCACGGCGGGCAACGTCTCCGCCGCGGGCAACCGCGACTCGCCGCCTTCCGCGGGCGGCCTCGTGGAGCTCGTCTTCGTGGACCGACGCACCTTCGAGCGGCGCGTCCCGGCTGGACGCGCCTCGTCCACCGCAGCGTCGACGGCAGGAGCCTCGGGAACGGATGATCGTTCCGAGGAGCCCTCGTTGGGCTCACCGGTGGGGAGATCGGTGGGAAAAGTGATGCGCCCAGGGGGATCGCTGGGATCGCTCGGAGTCATAGAGTCCTGACGGGCGCCAGGTGGCGCCTGCCGCCGCTGTACCTGACCGGAATAGCAGACCCCGCACCGCGGGGCAAACAGTGCCCGGCCGGGGCGCCCTGGGGCGGCTCACCACGGCGATTCAGCCTGTGGCTGCCTCGGGTGTCGCCGCCAGCGCGGCGGCGAGCGCCGCCATGGTCGGGAACCGGTCGGGCGGACGTTTTCCCATCGCCCGGCGGATCGCCGCCTCCAGGGACGGCGACACGCCCCGCACCACCGGAGCGGGCGCCGTCGCGTGGAGGTGAACGAGCTCGATCCAGTTCCGGCCGCGAAAGGGCGGCTCCCCCACGAGCAGCTCGTAGAGCACGACCCCGAGCGAGTACACGTCCGCTTCGGGCGCGCCGACCGCGCCCTCGGCTTGCTCCGGCGCGACGTAGCCGGGCGTCCCCACGAAGCCCGTCGTCACGGTGATCCGTCGGCTCGCCGGGATCGCCGACTCGTCCCCTGTGACCCAAGCCGAGCCGAAGTCGACGATCTTCGCGATCTCCCGGCCGTCTGCTGCGTGCTCGAGGAAGATGTTCTCCGGCTTCACGTCGCGGTGGACGACCCCGGCGGCGTGCGCAGCCTCGAGCCCGCGCGCCGCGCCGATCGCGATGCGGAGCGCGCGCGACGGCGACAGCCGCTTCTGCGACGCGAGGAGATCCGCGAGGTCCACGCCGACCAGGTGCTCGGCCAGGAAGAAGTGCAACCCGCCGGACTGCGCGGCGGGCGCCATGACCTCGATGACGTTGGGGTGGCGCACCCGGATCGCGGCGCGGGCCTCGCGGTCGAAGCGCGCGCGCGCGTCCTGTCGGTCGTCGGCCTCGGGACGGAGCACCTTGGCGACGGCGACCGGGCGCTCTCGGTGCGCGGTCGAGCGGGCGAGGTAGAGATGGGCGAGGCCGCCGCTCGCGAGGTACTGCGAGATCTGCCAGCGCTCGCCCGCCAGGACGAGCTCGGTCCCCACGAGCGACTCCGGCGCGATGCGCTGGCTCACGCCGCCTCCGTCTGCAGGAACGCGGGCACCGGGACCGGGCCACGAGGAAAGCGCCGGGGGTCGAACGTCTCGGCCAGGTCCGCCGCGGGGTCACCCTCGCCGCGCAGGGTCTGGCCGTACGCGCGGGCGAGCGCGCCGAGGATGGCGGCCGGGCTGCGGCCGAGCGCGCGCTGCCCCGAGACCGTCGAGCTCTGGCTCCGCTTCGCGAGGCGCGCGCCGTCCGCGCCGACCAGGAGCGGGACGTGGAGGTAACGCGGGGGCTCGGCGCCGAGGAGACGTGTGAGGAGGGCTTGCCGCGGGGCGCTCGACCGGAGGTCGTCGCCGCGGACGACCTCGGTGATGCCCATGGCGAGGTCGTCGACGACGACCGCGAGCTGGTAGGCGTACACGCCGTCGCCGCGGCGGAGCACGAAATCCCCCACGGTAGCGGCGACGTCGGCCACCACCAGGCCCTCGACCGAGTCGATTACGCTGACAGTACCGTGAGGAACGCGCAGCCGGACCGCGGGCGGGCGCTTGAACGCGCGCGGCTCCATGCCGAGCTTCGCACATGTCCCGGGGTAACGCGGACCCTCCTCGCCTTCGTGCGGCGCGCTCGCGACCCGTGCGATCTCGGCGCGGGAGCAGTCGCAGAGGTAGGTGTGTCCGCCGCGGGCCAGGAGATCGAGCGCGGCCTCGTAGAGGCCATGCCGCTCCGATTGCCGGTACGGCCCGGCGGGGCCACCCGAGATCGGGCCCTCGTCGAAGCGCAAGCCCAGCCAGGTCAGGTCCTCGAGCTGCTCCGCCTCCGAGCCGGGGATCGTCCGCAGCGGATCCAGGTCCTCCACGCGGCACACGATCGCCCCACCAGCGCGCCGCGCGGCGGCGGCCGCGAAGAGCGCCGTCACCGCGCTGCCGAGGTGCAGCGAGCCGGTCGGGGACGGGGCGAATCGGCCGCGATAGGGCACAGCGTTTCTTTTTCACTCACCGGCGGAGCCGGCGCAAGCTACGCCTACGCCACGTGGACGGAGACTCGCAAGCCGAAGAGCCGGGCTCGTCGCCGGAGCTGGAGCGCCCCCGCTACGCGCTCCACGGCGGCCTCTTCCTCGCCACCTTCGCGGCGACGCTCCTGACGGGCGCCCTCTACGGGCAACACGTCCCGGAGGACGCCTCGTTCATCCAGACGCTCGCCGCGATCCCGAAGGGCTGGCGCTTCGCCGTGCCGCTCATGGCCATCCTCCTGGTCCACGAGCTCGGCCACTACTTCGCGTCACGTATCCACCGCGTGCGCGCGTCGCTCCCCTACTTCGTTCCGGCTCCGTTCCTGAGCCCCTTCGGGACCTTCGGGGCGGTCATCGTCATGCCCGACCGCATCCGGCGCCGGGACGCGCTGCTCGACATCGGCGCGGCAGGCCCGCTCGCCGGCCTCGTCGTCGCGATCCCCGTCGTGCTTCTCGGCCTGTCCACGAGCGTGGTCGAGCCGCTGCCTGCCTCCTACCAGATGGAAGGGCAGAGCCTCTTTTACCTCGCGGCCAAGCGCCTCGTGCTCGGTCCCATCCCCGACGGCAGCGACGTCATGATGAACGCCACGGCGTTCGCCGGCTGGACGGGGCTCTTCGTCACCGCGCTGAACCTCCTGCCGATCGGCCAGCTCGACGGCGGACACATCGCCTACGCGCTGGTCGGCCCCCGGTGGGATCGCTGGGCGGGCTGGGCGCACACGGCGTTGCTCGGGGTCTTCGGCTTCAACCTCGTGCGTTTCCTCGTCCCCGCGATGCAAGGCGGCGGGAGCTTGTCGCAGGCGTTCGGCAACAGCTCGTTCTGGCTCTTCTGGTTCCTCATCCTGGCGTGGATGCGGCGGCGCACCGGCATGAACCATCCGCCGACCGACGAGGGCGAGCTCTCGCCGAAGCGCCGGCTTGTCGCGTGGGGCTGCCTCGCGCTCTTCGTCCTCTTGTTCATGCCGACGCCGTGGGCGAGCTACGGCTCGCCGGCGCCGGAGCCCGACGACGTCAAGGCTTCGGAGGGAACTTCGCCATGAGCGCGCGGCACACCGGCTCCGGCGCGTAGTGGCTCACGTTGCCGCCGTGGCTCGCGATCTCACGCACGAGCGACGCGGAGATGAACCCGTAGTTCGAGCGCGTGGGCAAGAACACCGTGTCGACCGTCGGGTCCATGTCGGCGTTGGCGTGGGCGATCTGCAGCTCGTATTCGAAGTCGGTCGCGGCGCGTAGCCCGCGGACGATGACGCGTGCTTTGACCTCCTTGCAGTAGTGGATCAAGAGGCCGTCGAAGCGATCGATACGCGCCTTGGGGATCGGCTTCACGACCTCCTCCAGGAGGGCGACCCGCTCCTCGAACGTGAAGAGCGGGTGGCGCGTGGGGTGCACGCCGATGGCCACGATGACCTCGTCGAAGAGCTCCGACGCGCGCTCGATGAGATCGAGGTGGCCCTTGGTCACCGGATCGAAGCTGCCCGCGTAGACGGCGACGGTGCCCATGTCACTCCGCCTCGTTCTTCGGCGCGCCGCCGCCGGCCGGCTCCTCGGAGGGCGGACCGCCCGCCCCGAGCTGCTGCATCATGATGCGGAAGCCGGTGTCGTCCTCGAGCCACATCGTCCGGCCGCCGTCGGCCAACGTGAGCCTGTAGTTCGCCAGGATGAAGGCGCCGAGCACGCCGTCGAGGTCTTGCTTGAAGCCCTTCTCGATGTCCGCGATGGGCGTCGTCATTCCGCCGTCGCCCAGCACGCCGGGGACCTTGCGCAGCTCGAACGAGCCGAGCTTCAGGAGCGGCACGATGCCCTCTTTGAGGTCGGGCGCGGCTTCGACCGGGGAGAGGTCCTTCGGCAGCACGCCCGCCTTCACCCAGCCGCGCTCGTCGAGCGCGATGGGGAAGCGCAGCGCGCTGTCGACGAAGAGCGACGCGGCCGAGCCGTTTGTCGTGCCGATGGGCGTCGACATCATCATGCCCTCGCCGCGCGCGTAGAAGAGCGGGATGCGCGTGGCGTGCGGCGGCGGCGGCGGCGCGTAGGCGCGCGCGACGAACTGGTGCCCCGCGTAGTCCATCGTCGCGTTCACGCGTCGGAGCACGCTCGATCCGAGCAGCGCGCCGATCGGCGCGTTCAGCTCCTTGGAGAGGCCGGAGAGGTCTTTGGTGAGCGCCGGGACGTCGCTCACCTCGAGCGAGCCGCCGAAACGCAGCGAGACCCAGCTGGGCTCCGCGCGAGTCGCGCTGTCGATCACCACGTCGGCGATGCCTGTCGAGACCATCGCGAGGGTCTGCACGCCGTCGACCTCGATCGGGATGACCAGGAAGGGCGCAGGGTTCACGTTGGCCATGTCGACGGCCGCGACCTGCGCGCCCGAGATCGCGAAGGGCGTCCGCCCCTGGCCGCGACGCGCCAACCCCGCGATGGGCTTGGCCCAGTCGTCGTGAACGTCGGGGTCCTCGAGCAGCGCCTCGAGCTCGTCGGCCGCCGGCCCGAGGTCGCCCCGGTACCAGTACGCGCGACCGCGGATCCCCCGCGCCTCCGCGCCGGGGAGGTCCTTGAGCAGCCGGAGCGTCTCGTCGAACTCCAGCCGCGTGAGGGCGATCCGGCCCGCGAGCGTCTTGATCTCGGTGTCCTCCGGCGCGGCCGCGAGCGCCTTGCTCACCGCGTCGTGCGCCTCGTCGATGCGGCCTTCCGAAAAATCGGTCTGGGCGCGCTTCAGCCATTTCTCCGCGGGGACGGAGCGGTCGGGGCCGACCTGCGCGGCCCCGGCGCAGCCGGCGAGCACCACGCTCCCTGCGAGGAAGAGGGCCAGCGCCGCGGTGGATCGGAGACCTCCCTCACGGCGTGAGGAGGATCGGAGGGGTGATTTGGCGGCCATGGCGGTCTCGGCTCGGAGGTTCGGTGCGGTTCAGCGGCCCATCAGGGCGCCTGTGTCGAGAGAGGCTCGACGAGCAGGATGCGATCGGTCCGGAGCTCGCGCCGGCCCCGGCCGGGGAGCAAATAGCCAATCGCGCGCGGCGGGTCGAGGTCGGAAGCGAGCTTCGTGATCACCATCGAGAGCTCCTGGGGCTTCTTGCCGCTCGGGCGATACCGAATCCGGACGGGCGAGCCGGCCGCCTCGGCGCGCTGGAGCGCGGCGAGGATCGCCGGGCGCGCGTGACGCGACTCCACCTCGGTGTGCCACAGATCGCGCGGCGTGGCGGGGCCGAGCTCGGTCACCAGGCGACCGAAGACGTGCCGCAGCGTGCGCACGTCGTCGCCCGCGCGGTGCGCGCGTCGCTCGGGCGCCCCGAGCGCCACCGCGAGCGACTCGAGCGAGTGGCTCTCGAAGCCAAAGACCCGGCGAGACAGGACGAGCGAATCGAGGAAACAGGCGAGCTTCTGGGCCCGACCCGCGCGCGCCAGCTCGGCCTCCAGGAAACGCACGTCCCAGATCGCCGCGTGCGCGACGAGCACCGCGCCGTCGAGGATGGCGCCGACCCGCGCGGCGACCTCCGCGAAGGTCGGCGCCCCGGCGACCGCGTCCACCGTGATCCCATGCACCGACGGCTCCCAGACGCGCGCGTCGTCGGGCCGGACGAGCGTCTCGAGCCGGTCCTCGACAACGCTGCCCACCACGCGCTCGACGCAGACCTCGATCACCCGATCGCGGCCCGGATCCAGCCCCGTCATCTCCAGATCGACGAACGCGAGCGGCGCTTCGGCGAGCGGCAGATCCCATGGCGGCCCCGGCGGCGGGGCGGCCCCGTGGTGAGTCGGCGCCGTCATGGCACGATGGTGAGCTTCAGCGCGTCGTCGCAGAACGCGACGAGCTTCCAGCCCTCTCTCTCGCACAGGAAAAAGTCCACGCAGCCGGTGAGGCAGGGGTTGGGGCAGGTCTCCGCGGCCACGGCGGGGCAATCCGGCTCCTGCAAGTCCGGCGTGCAGCCCTCCGCCTCGGTGCTGTGGTCGATGACCACCGGGGCGCAGCCCCCCTCCCCGGCGCCGCCGGCCCCGCTGCTCGCGCTCGCGGACGTCACGGGGTTGTTCGGGCAGCTCTCGACGCGCTCCCAGTCGCCCTGCACGCAGTCGTAGAGGGCGGCACAATACACGTCGTCACAGGTCCCGCCGCGCCCGATGGGGCAGCCGTCCGCGGGGATTTCTCCGCAAAGCAGGACGCCCGGGCTGTCGCAGGCGGCGAGGGCGAGCCAGAGGGCGACCGAAACGCGACGCACATGCGTCTGATACCCCTGCTTTCGGCGCGCCGCACGCGACAACCCACGGCCGGGCTCCCGTTTCGTCTACTATGCGGGCGCGATGTCCCTGCCCCGTCTGCTTCCCTCCCTCGGCGCAGCGCTCCTTCTCGCGTGCTCGCAGAGCGGCAGCCAGCCCGCCCAACCGGCGGAAACGAGCCCCCTCTCGAGCGGCGCAAACGACAAACAGGCCTCGGCCGAGGTCGCATCCGCGAGCTCGGCAGAGCCCGACCCCGGGTCGGGAGCCCCCGGCGAGCCCGCGGGCGACATCACGAACGACCCGCCCGACGGCGGCGTGGTGATGAACAACGCCACCACGTCCAAAGATGCAGGCGGCAGCGACAGGCTGCGGCCCATCATCGACCTCATCGCGCAGAACCGCGAGAAGTTCCGCGCGTGCTTCGACGAGTGGGGCCGGCAGAACCCCGGACGTGAGGTGAAGATCACCCTCACCCTCAAGCTCAAGCCGAGCGGAGAGCTCACGAGCGCCGCCTTCAAGGCCGACGAGAGCGATCTCAAAGACGACAAGATGGAGGCCTGCATGGCCAAGGCCGCCGGCGAGCTGAAGTTCCCGGAGTCGCCGAAGGGCATGGACACCACCTACAACCACCGCTTCAACTTCAAGTCGCGCAAGTGACCCACAGCGAGCCGCGTGGCTTCTCGGTGACCGTGCCTCCGCCGGTCGTCGGTCCGTCCCCCGTCCCGCCCGGCAAGGCGTTCTCGGGCCGCAACGCGTACGCGGAGCTGCTCCGCGACACGCGCGGCATGAAGCGCGAGCAGCAGCAGGCGCGTGACGCCTGGTTCGCCGGCCTCGCCGCCGAGCGAAAAGACGAGATCCTCTTCGAGCTCGAGATCCTGCTGAAGGGCCTCGCGTGTTTCGCCAACCCGCGCAACCACCCGGGCGCGGGGCGCCGCCGCACCTTCGTGTCGCTCGATTTCCGCGAGCACCTCGGGCAAGCCCAGGGCGGCGTGCTCCGCATCGTGCAGCTCTCGCGGGCGCTGCTCGGCGACCGCGATCGGGCCTTCGTGTTCAACCGGTACCTCGAGACCGTCTTGCCCGAGGACAGCGCGCGCACGCGCCTCTCGCTCTCCTCGCTCGCGGAGCAGCAGACGCCGGAGGAGAGCCTCGTCGTGATGCGCCAGGGCCTCACGAACGTGGTCGAGGTCATGAACGGGCTCTTGAAGCTGCCGCGTGTTCCCTTCCGGCTCTTCTACTCGATGCTCGCGACGGCCATCCGCGAGAGCGCGCAGTCGACGTTTTTCAACCCGCTCGCCGCGCTCGAGTTCCGGCCGGAGTTCGACCGCATCCCTTCCGGCCAGGTCCTCGAGCTGATCCAGAGCGTCACGGGCGAGCAGGCGCACAGGCTCGTCGCGCTGAGCTTCCTCTCGCTCTTCCGCATGCTCCGCTACCTGCGCCTCGTCGACGGCATCGCGCTCGATCACACCGACCGGCGCGTGGGCGGGCGCGCCTACCTCGTGCTCTCCGTCCTCCGGAGCGACGCGCGCGCCCTCTCCGGCTACTTGCGCCGGCGCGCCGGCGGCCTCCTCGCGGACGGCTTCCAGCGCGACCTCCTGCGTGTGCCCGCGAGCCAGATCGGCGCGCGCTTCGACGAGCTCAGGAGCGAAGGCGACCGGCTCGTCGCGATCAAGGGCGCGCTCACCGGCGTCGCCTCCAACCTGCGGCTCGAGCTTCGCCGAACCTTCGAGCACGACCTGCCGCCCGTGGAGGCGAGCCTGCCGGAGGCGGAGCTCCGAGCGCGGCTGCGCGAGGTGACGAAGAACCTCCGGCCGGCGATCCAGAACGCGGTGCTCTTCCTGGGCAAGGCGCTGAAGCGGACGCTCGAGGAAGGCAACGTGTTCGACGATCTCGCCGCGCGGCGCGCCTCGAGCGACAGGCTCCGGCGGGACGTGTGGATGTTCGCGCAGATCGCGCGGGCGTTCGCCAGCAAGGCGCGCCACGCCGACCCGACGATCGATCAATGGAGCAAGCTCCAGAGCTTCGCGTTCGTGCGCGAGTTCCTCGGCTACTTCCGCGCGATGGGCTACCCGCTCCTGCGCGTCGGCGACTACCCGCGCTTCGACGCGTTCATGAGCGCCATGAACGGGCTCAGCGAGACCGATCTCCTCGACCCGCAGCGGCTCGGCCACGCCATCGACGAGGCCGAGGCGTTCCACGAGTTCTTGATCGATCTCTTCAACGCCATCAGCGAGCGCGAAGAGCTGAAGGACATCCCCTTCGACCGACACGCAGCCGCGCGGGCGCTGCGCCTCTACCTCGGCGACTGACCCCGGTCTGGGGGACAAAGCACGAAAAGTGGCGTCGTCATCGAGTGACGAGCCACTTTTCTTGCCCCCATCTCAGGGTTTCAAGCTCCCAGTCGCGGCAAATCAATGCCGGTATCGACAACCCCGGGTCGTCCAGCAGCAGGACGTCGATGCAAGGGGGTACTGCTTAAGCGCGCATCGACAAGGACCCACGCGCGAGCGCGTGTGGGTTACCCGGTTTCACCGCGACTGGAGCTTGCCGAGCGCGTCTTCGGTCAGGTGACCGTCGCACGGCTCAGCAAGCTGCCACGCTCATTCCGATTCGTCAGACGAAGCGGCAACAGGCGCAGGCGCCGCTGGAGCGGGCGCGGCCTTCGCCTTGCGGGGCGCAGCCTTGCGCGCCGCCTTCTTCTTCGGAGCGGCCTTGCGCTTCGCAGCCTTCTTGGCGGCCTTCTTCGGGGCAGCCTTCTTGGCAGCGCGCTTCGGAGCGGCCTTCTTCGCCGCCGCCTTCTTCGGCGCAGCCTTCTTCGCCTTGGCAACCTTCGACGCCTTGCCGGCGGCCGGCTTCTTCGCCGTCTTGGTGCCCTTCTTCACGGCCTTCTTCGCAGTCTTCTTAGCAGCCATCTGCGTCCTCCTGTGGCGCTGCACTTTGTCTCTCGAGCTTCGCTCGCCTCGCCCATCGCGCCTTCGAACCAGTCGACGGCCGCGCCGAACGAGGCGTTGTTTAGATTCGCTGGATTTCGCCGAGAAACGTCATGTGCAGCAACAGATGTTGCACGACGTATATTGCCACGCATGGGCATCGTCAAGAAATTTTTTCGAGGCTTGATTTGGTACACCCACCAACTCCTCCGAGGAGTGCTCCGCAAGCATTGCGGAGGTTGAACGGGGGCACAGCGGCGTCAACGTCACATTTCAATTGACGCCGACTTCTCACCATGCATCTGCGTGGCGTTCGCCGGCGGGCTTCGGTGACCTCGAATCGCCCAAACCCGGCGCGAAACTGCCGATTCGTGCCGGGCGGAAGCGACCTCCGGCCGCGGGCTCCGCTCCCTTCCTCGAGCACGCGAAGCCAGTTGAATGCCACCCTCGAGGTCGCTTACGGTGCGCCGGAGGTCGGCTCGCCAGTGCGGCGAGCCAGGAGGATGACGATGCTCAGCAGAGGTCGTAGGACAGGCGGGCTAGCAGCACTGGCCCTGCTCTTCGCGCTCGGTGCCGGCTGCGGACCCAGCCAGGAGGACTTCGACGCGAAGGTCCGTGAGGTCGAGGACCTGAAGAACCGCCTCGCGGCGGAGCAAGCCGCGAGCAAGAAGGCGCAAGGCGAGCTCTCCGACTCCAAGGCGCGAATCGAGCAGCTGAAGGAGCAGCTCCGCGCGGCCGGCGTCGACATCTCGAACCTGAACGCGAACCTGGAGCAGCAGGCTCGCGCGCTCGAGGACTACAAGAAGCGCGCGGAGCAGCTCGAAGCGATCCGCCAGCGCTTCGAGCTCCTCCGGAAGAAGCTCGACGAGCTGACGAAGTTCGGCCTCAAGGTGCAGATCCGCAAGGGTCGCATCGTGATCCAGCTTCCGGGCGACGTCCTCTTCGACTCCGGCAAGGAGACGCTCAAGAAAGAGGGCAAGGACATCCTCTCGAAGGTCGCGGACGTCATCCGCAACGACAAGGGCCTCGCGTCTCGGACGTACCAGGCCGCCGGCCACACGGACAACCAGCCCTTCAAGGGCGGCTTCAAGGACAACTGGGGCCTCAGCGCCATGCGCGCCCGCGAGGTGCTCGTGTTTTTGGTCGCGCCCCCCGGCAAGGACAACAAAGAGGGCGGCGGGCTGAACCCGGCCACGTGGTCGGCCGTCGGCTACGGCGACACCGATCCGGTCGCCGACAACTCGAGCACGGAAGGCCGGCAGCAGAACCGCCGCGTCGAGCTCGTGATCATGCCGAACGTCGACGAGATGATCGATCTCAAGACGATCACGAAGTAGTCGTATGGGCCGCGGCGCGCAGCTCTCCGCCGGCGACCGCGTCGCGGCCATCGACATCGGGACCAACTCGGTCCTCCTGACGATCGCCGCGGTGGGCGGCGCCGGCGATCCCCTCTCGCCCCTCGTGGAGCGAGCGATCATCACGCGGCTCGGCGAAGGCGTCGACAAGACGCGCCGCCTCGCCGACGCCGCTGTGGCGCGCACGCTGGACGCCCTGACCGAATACGCGACCGAGATCCGCGCCGCCGGCGTCACGCGGCTCGACGTGGTCGGCACGAGCGCCATGAGGGACGCCGCGGGCGGCGGCGCCTTCGCCGATCGCGCGGCGGAGCTCCTCGGGACGCGCCCGCGTGTCGTCTCCGGCGAAGAAGAGGCCCGCCTGACGTTTGCCGGCGGGCTCTCCGGGCTGGCGCTCGAAGCCAAGCGGGTCCTCGTCTTCGACATCGGCGGCGGGAGCACCGAGCTCATCGTCGGGACCACGGGGCCGCTCTCGGTCGACCGCGCGGTCAGCCTCGACATCGGCAGCGTCCGGCTCACCGAGAGGCACGTCCGCTCCGATCCACCGACGGCCGCCGAGCTCGCGGCCGTGGACGCCGACATCGACGGCGCCATCGCGTCGTTCGGCGCCGAGGCGGTCGACGCCGTGGTCGGCGTGGCCGGCACCGTCACGTCGATCGCCGCGATCGCGAGGCGCGTCGACCCCTATGACGCTTCCGTCATCCATGGGATGCGCCTCTCCGCCGAGGAGGTCGACGACACCGCGGCCCTGCTCGACCGACAGAGCGTCGCCGAGCGCACCAGGCTCCCGGGGCTCTCGCCCAAGCGCGCGGACGTGATCTGCGCCGGCGCCCACATTTGCCGGGGCGTCGTACGCCTGGCCGGCGCCAAGGAGCTCGTCGTCTCCGATCGGGGCGTGCGCTGGGGCCTGCTTCAGGCCATGCTGTCCATCTAGCGGGCCAAGACCCGTTTGACAAAGAGGGCCTCGCCCAGTAGAGTGCGCGCGCTTGGCGCAAACTGCGCTGGGTAGCCCAGAGGTCATAGTCCGCATTTCTGCGGACGGAATTGGCCTCGTCGCCCGCAGCCTCCTTCGAAAAATCGAGGAGGTTTTTCCGTTCACTCCGTGGAGGTCGCCTCGTGTGTCCTCCGCCAAAGAGGACAGTCGTCCTTGCAGGAATGGATCCAAGCGGGCGCTTGTTGTGAGTACCACGTGCAAACCACCCAAAGTCGCCAAGTGTCGCGAGTCGCCACGAAACAGGCAGGCCCTGCAGCATCCAAGCCCAAGGTTAAGAGCCCCGCGCCCAAGGCGGCCGGCCGCGCGTCGAGCGCGAGCCGAAGCGCCACACGGCCGGCTCCGAGCACCGCGGAGCCACGCAAGGCCCCTCGCGGCGCGAAGAAGCCTGCCACCGCAGAGCCCACCTTGACGGCTGAGGCGCCGGCTCCCGAGCCTCGCCAGGATCGCCGCGAGCTTCCCCCCGAGCCCAGTCCGGCTGCAGCCCCCGCTGCCGCCGCTCCGGTCGAAAGGAACGTCCCCATGCAGGCAACCGGCGCAGAGTTCAAGGTCGGCGACAAAGCCGTCTACCCCCGCGGAGGGGTGGCGGAGGTCATCGGCATCGAAGAGCTGGACATCGCAGGCAACAGGCAGCGCTTCTACGTGCTGCGCCTCCTGCAGAACAACAGCAAGATCAGGGTCCCGGTGGGCAACGCAAACGCCGTCGGGCTCCGCCAGCTCATCAGCGAGCAGGAGATCCTGGAGGTGTTCGACATCCTCCGGGAGCGAACGATCGCCTTCGACAAGCAGACCTGGAACCGGCGCTACCGCGGCTTCATGGAGAAAATAAAGACGGGGTCCATCTACGACGTGGCGGAGGTCCTCCGCGACCTCTACCGCCTCAAGACGGACAAGCAGCTGTCGTTCGGCGAGCGCCGCATGCTCGACGAGGCCCGCTCGCTCATCGTGAAAGAGATCGCGATCGCGCGGGACCAGACGGAAGACCAAGTCAAGAACGAGATCGAGGCAATTTTCCTCACCAACTGAGGAGGTTCGATCCTCGATCGAAGGGCAGCCGCTCTTGCTATCGTGAGCGCACCGCGCGTGCGCGGCTCCGATAGCGGATGCGACTGCCCTTTTTCTCTGCCGCTTCACGTCGGTGGGACGTGCGCTGGCCCTCGCAGGGCGCGCTTCGTCGCGTGCGCACACTCTTGTTGCTCACGTTCCTGGTGCTCGTCGCTGGTCGCCCCGCGCGCGCCCAGACCGAGCCATCCGCGAGCGCGTCGGCCAGCGCGGCCGAGCCGGTCCCGGAGCCGCCCAGGCCGCCTCCGGCGCCCGCTCCGCCGCCCCCGCCGCCGGCGCCCTCCGCCGTGCCGAGCGCCGAGGTGCCTTCCGCCGCTCCCGCGCCTCCGCCGACGCCGAGCGCAAACGCCCAACCGTCCCCGCCTCAGCCCCCGAGCCCCGAGCCCGCGGCCGAGGTGCGGCTCGGCGAGACGGTCGCGTTCACGCTGCGTACGAGCGGCGGCGGCAAGTCCGCGGCGGAGCGCGCGTCAGCCGCTTCGAAGGCGCTGAAGGCCGCGTTCGAGACGGCCGGCCCGGAGGACGTCCACGTCGAGCGCTCGGCGGACATCGCCATCGTGTATCTGGGCCAGACGCCGATCGTCCAGCTGACAGCCGCCGACGCCACCGTCGCCGGCGACGCTTCGCTCGACGTCCACGCCGACGCGGTCGCCGCCAGGCTCAAGAGCGCGGTGGTCGCCGAGAAGCAGCGGACGGCCCTGGCGAACCGGATCTTCGCGGTCTGCCTCGTCGTCTTCTTCGCCGTCGTCGTCCTCTACCTGTGGCGCCGCATCGGCGACTTCGCCGAGCGCGCAAACGGCTGGCTGGAAGACAACCCACACCGGGTGCCGGAGCTGCGCGTCCGCTCGCTGATGATCCTGAACCCGGCGGCGTTCCGAAGCGGCCTCGCGCTCGCGATCTCCGTGGGCAAGTGGGTGGGCCAGCTCACGCTCGTCTACCTGTGGCTGGTCGCGGGCCTCTCCTTCTTCGAGACCACGCGGCCGTACACGGATCGCATCAACGGCATCATCTTGCAGCCGTTCCTGGCGCTCGCCTCGCGTGTGGCAGGCTCGCTGCCCATCACGGTCGTGGTGGCGATCGCCGTGCTGGTCGTCGCGATCGTGTTTCGCGTCGTCGGCCTGTTCTTCGAGAGCGTGCGAGACGGCTCCACCGAGCTCGAGTGGCTCACGCCGGAGCTCGCGCGGCCCACGAGCATCCTCGTCCGCGCGGGCTTGGTCCTGGTCACGCTCATCTTCGCGGCGCCGGTCCTGACCGGCAATCCGACCGGCGCGCTCGCCACGGGCGGGGTCCTCGGCCTCGGCGCCATCGGCCTCGCGTCGGTCCCTCTCGTGGCGTCCTGTGTTGTGGGCGCCGTCGCCGTCTACGGCAAGCGCCTGCGCCCTGACGAATACGTCAGGATCGGAGAGCAGACCGGACGTGTCGTCGAGGTCGGACTGCTCGACGTCACGCTGGAGGACGCGGAGGGGAGCGAGCTGCGCGTGCCCCACCTCTACGCGCTCACGCGGCCCCTGACCGTGCTCGGCCACGCGCCGCGGATCGCGGTCCAGGTCACGGTCGAGCGGCGCCTCGCGACGCTCGAGCTCTGCGAGCGCCTGCTCATCGCGATCGCCCCGGCGGGCAGCGAGCCCCGCGTCGAGATCGACAGGGTCGACCTCACCTCCGCCACGTTGACGCTCAGCGTGTGCAGCGCCGCGCCCGACATCCGCGGCCACCTGCACCTGCTCGCGTTGGCCGAGCTCGAGCCACACGAGGAGGACGCCCCCGCGCAGGACATCGAGGAGCCCGGGCCATGAGCCCGGTGGCGGCCCTCATGGGCCTCCTCGTCGTCGCCTACTTCGGCAGCATGCTCGTGGGAGGCCGCGCGATCCGCGGCTACGGCCTGCCGTCGGGGACGGAGTTCCTGCTCCTCGGGATCTTCATCGGGCCCAAGTTCATGGGCTTGCTGACGCGCAGCGGGCTCGCGAGCTTCGAGCCGATCATCATCTTCGCGCTCACCTGGCTGTCGCTGATCGTCGGGCTGCATTACGGCGTGATCGACGACCGGCGCGTCTCTTCGCGTCGAATGCTGGCCGGCCTCGGCATCGCGACGCTCACGCTGGGCGCGACGTCGGCTGCGGCGGCCGCATTTGCGATCGTGGCGACGGACGTGCGCGGCAGCGATCTCGCCATCCTCGCGCTCGGCTGCGGGGCGGTGTCGACCGAGACGACCCGCCACGCAGTTCGATGGGTGACCGAGCGCTACGGGCCGACGGGCCCGCTCTCCACGTTCGTCGCCGAGCTCTCGGAGGCGGACGACCTGGTGCCGGTCGGCGCGCTCGCCGTGTTGTTCGCGCTCGTGCCGCAGTCCGACGCCATCACCTTGCCGCTGCCCTGGTGGGCGCTCGTGCTCATCACCCTCGCGGCGGGTGGAGTCATGGGCGCGACCTGCGCCGCGCTGGCCGACGTCGAGCCACGAACCAGCCAGCGCTGGGGGATCCTCCTCGGCTGCGGGCTCATGGCGGTCGGGACCTCGATGCGACTCGGCCTCTCTGCCGTCAGCGCTGCCTTCATGATGGGCCTCGTCACCGCGCGGCTCGCGAGCTCGCGGGCGGTTCTCTTTCGCATGGTGGGAACGACCGAGCGCGCGGTGATGTTGCCCGCCCTCGTGCTCGCCGGCGCGTGCGTGACCCTGCCGGACCTCGACGGCTTCGCGGCCGTCGCCGTGGGCGCCGTCACGGTCCGCCTGCTGACGAAGCTCATCGTCGCCAAGGTGGTCGCGCGCGTGGTGCCGGCGACGGCCCCGGCCTCGCTGGGCCTCGGCCTGATGCCGGCCGGCGTCCTGACGATGGCCGTCGGCCTCGCTTGCACGCTGCGCTTCCCCGGCCCCGTGGGCGACTCCGTCCTCGCGCTCGCCGCGATCAACGTCGTGTTCGGTGAGCTCATCGGCCCGGTCATGCTCCGGCGGACGCTGCGCCTCGCGCGCGAGATCCCCGACGCCACGCTCACGCCGGTTCCCATCCAGCCGCGGCCGCGGCCGGTCGATCGAGGCAGGCGCGGATCACGCGGGTCACGGGGATCCTACTCGGGCGCCGACCGCACCTCCGACTCGGGGGGGGCTCGATGAGCGCGGCAGCGCCCACGACGAAGAGCGCGAGCGTTCGCGTCGTCCAGGCAGCCGCGCTCGTGGTCGTGCTCGGCGTCCTCTTGCTCGCGACCCAGCTCGCACCGGAGGCGCGGAGCGTCGTCGGTTCCATGGCCGGGCTCGGGGTGCTGCTCCTCGCGGGCACGCTGACGAGCGAGCTGATGGAGATCCTCAAGCTGCCCCACCTCTCGGGGTATCTGGCGGCGGGCTTTATCTGCGGGCCGCACATGCTGCACCTCGTCGATCACGACACCGTGCAGCGGCTGCAGCCGGTGAACGGCTTGACGCTCGCGCTCATCGCGCTCGCTGGCGGGGCCGAGCTGAAGATCGAGGTCATCCGGCGCTGCGCGCGCTCGGTCCTCTGGGCGACGATCACCCAGTCGACGGTGGTCTTCTTCGCCGCCGGCGGCTGTTTCCTGGTGCTCGCGCGGTACACGCCGTTCGCGCAGCTCGAGCCCATGGCGCTCTTCGCCGTGGCGGTGCTCTGGGCCATCCTCGCGGTCTCGCGGAGCCCCGCGGCCCTGCTCGGCATCTTCGCCCAGGTGAGGCCCAAGGGCCCGCTGGCCGAGTTCTCGCTGGCCTTCGTCATGCTGTCGGACCTGGTCGTGGTCGTCATCATGGCGACCGCGATCGCGCTCGTCCGTCCGCTGCTCGACTCGGGCGCCGAGATCTCGCTCTCGAGCCTGAGCCTGCTCGGCCACGAGCTGCTCGGGAGCACCGCCCTCGGCGTGACGCTCGGGCTGGTCCTCGCGGCCTACCTGCGCGTCGTGGGCAAGAACCTCCTCTTGATGCTCCTCGGGCTCGGGGTCGGCATGTCCGAGCTCCTCCGCTACATCCAGCTCGACGCGATGCTCGCGTTTCTGGTCGCCGGGTTCGTGGTCGAGAACGTCAGCGCACAAGGGCCCAAGCTGCTGCGTGGCATCGAGAACACGGGCGCGGTCGTGTACGTCATCTTCTTCGCGCTGGCCGGCGCACACCTCGACGTGCCGGTGCTCCGCACGCTCTTGCCTGTCGCGCTCGCGCTCTGCGTCGTGCGCGGGGTCGCGACCTTCGGCGCGGCCCGGCTCGGCAGCTACCTCGCCAAGGACGATCCCATGGTGAAGCGCTGGGGTTGGTCGGGCCTCGTCTCGCAGGCAGGTTTGACGCTCGGCCTCTCGATCGTCGTGGTGCGCGCGTTCCCGATCATCGGGGACGCGTTCCGCACGATGGCCATCGCGGTCGTGGCGATCAACGAGGTCGTCGGGCCGATCCTGTTCAAGCTCGGCCTCGATCGAGCCGGCGAGTCGCGCGGCGCCGACGAGCCGGAGGCGGCGCCGAGCTCGGTCGCTTGATCAAGGCGGCGAGGTCTCGCCGTCGCGCTTGAGGACGCGGACCGGGCTGAGCGGCGGCAACACGAGGTGAACGCGCCAGCCGCCCTCTTCGTAGACACACGGGATCTCCGCGCGCTCCTCCGCGAGCAGTCCGACCGCCGCGACCACGGCGTAGGGGCCCTGGATCCGCGACGAGAGCTCGCGCGCCTCGAAGCGAGACACGAAGCTCGCGGGCGCGATCATGAGCTCGGGCGCGATGCGTTTGCCGCTCGCGGCGCTGTACCGCTCCGCGCGCTTCTCCAGCTCGCTGCGCGCTTCCTTCGAGAGCAGGCCAAACGCCGCCTTCGCCTCGGTCGGATCGCCGTCGCTGTAGCGGCCGAGGTGGATCGTGAGCTCGCGGACCGCGCCCTCCGGCGTCGCGTCGGGCCGCGGGCGCGAGCAGGCGGCGAGCCCCAGGCCGAGGAGCAAGGCCCAGCGAGCCCGCGGCGCACGGGGGCGCTGGCGCCCGTGACGCGGCCCTTCAGCGTCGCGCATCGTCCCCTCTCCAGGTGCTCGAGAGCGTGCCGGTCTGCCGCATGGCCTCGTAGAGGACGATGCCGACCGCGTTCGCCAGGTTGAGCGAACGAACGGGGCCCGCCGTGGGGATGCCGAAGACGTCGTCCGGGTAACGCTCGAGGATGTCGGGCGCGAGGCCGACGCTCTCCTTCCCGAAGACGAGGGCGTCTCCGGGCTGGAAGCCTGCGTCGAGGTAGCTCCGCTCCGCCGTCGCCGAGAAGAGGCGCAGGCGCGCGGACGGGTGCGCGTGGACGAAATGATCGAGCGTGAGGTGCTGCGTGAGCTCGACGAGGTGCCAGTAGTCGAGGCCCGCTCGGCGCACGGCGTGCTCGTCGATGCGGAAGCCGAGGCGGCCGACGAGGTGGAGCGGGCTCTGCGTCGCGGCCGAGAGCCGGCCGATGTTGCCGGTGTTCTGCGGGATCTCCGGCTCGACGAGGACGATCCGCAAGGGCGGCGTCACCGGCGCGCAGCGGAGGCGGGGTGTGTCGTTGGAGCTCAACGGGCCTCCCCTTGGCGCGCGGGGGCCGGCAGCGGATGCCCGGCCTCCTTCAACGCCGCGCGGAAGATCGTCTCCTCTCGAGCCGCTGCCTCGATGTTCTCGAGCGCGGCCTTGAAGTTCCCGTCCAGGGCAGCGGTCGCGGCGCGCTCGACGCGGGACAACGTGAGCAAGAGGTGCGGGTGGGCCTTGGCCACGGCCTCGGGCACATCCATCTTGGAGGCTGCCCTGGTGCGCGCCTCGGCGACGATCTGGACCACGCGCGCGAGCTCCTTGTCGGTCAAGCGGGCGCGGAGGGACCGAGCGTCTCGCGAGCTGCCCTCGACGAGGAGGCTCGCTCGGTCGAGGTAGCTGCCGGCGTGGGCCTCGGGCGCGAGGGACGAGACGGCGGCGAAGAGCGCCGTCGAGAGGAGCAGCCGCCTACGCATCGGGTGTGGTCCTACCCTCGTTCGGCGAGCGCCAAAAGCCCCTGCTTGGCGGCCTCTTGCTCGGCGGACTTCTTCGATCGGCCCCGCCCCTCGCCGAGCATCTGCCCCATGGCCTCGACGCGGACGAGGAACTCACGCCGGTGGTCGGGGCCGCTCGTCTCGACCAGCTCGTAGCGGGGCGATGCGCCGCCCAGGGCTTGCACGCGCTCCTGCAGCTCGCTCTTCGGATCCCGCGACACCAGGAGCTCCGTCTCGGCCCGCGCGTGGATGGCGCGGACGACCTCCCGGGCCTGTTCCGACCCGCGATCGAGGTACACGGCTCCGATGACGGCCTCGAGCGCGTCCGCGAGCACGTTCGCCTGGTGACGCTCCCCTGCTGCGTCCGCCCCGCGGCCTAGCAAGAGCGCGCTGCCGAGCTCCACCTCGCGCGCGAAGGCCGCGAGCGACTCGGTGCTCACGATGCGCGAGCGCATGCGGGAGAGCTCTCCTTCCCGAGCGTCCGGGTGGGCGTCGAAGAGCGCCTCCGAGACACACAGCTGCAGCACGGCGTCTCCGAGGAACTCGAGCCGCTGGTAGTCCTCGCGCCGGCCCCGTTTGGCCTCGTTGGCATAGCTCGGGTGGGTCAGCGCTTGCTCGAGGTGAGGAAGGTCGGCCGTGTCCCCGAGCAGCGCTCGGAGCGCTTCGGGAAGCGCCATCGGCTACTCCGGCTCACCGCCGTGGCGGCGGGCGAGGCTGTCGGTCTCGGCGGCCAGCTCGCGGTCGAGCTCGGTCGTGCCGCCGGCGTCGTGGGTCGACCAGGTGACCCGGACGCGCCCCCAGCCGAGGAAGATGTCGGGGTGATGATCGCGACGCTCGGCCACGAGCGCGAGCGCCGTCACGAAGCCCACGCCGTCCGCGTAGGTTCCGAAGCGGAAAGCCCGCTCGAGCAGCGCCTCGGTGGCCCGCCAGCCGCCCTGGGCCGCGAGCACGTCGAGATCTTGCTGGGTCAGGCGGCGCCGGCTCATGCGGCCCGGAATCTACCACGGGCGAGGGAACCGGGGAGCCGGGACGGCTGTCGGACTCACCGTGCGCTATGCTCTCGCCGGCTCCATGAGGACGCTCGTCGCCTGCCCCTTCTGCCGGGAAATGTTCGAGCCCGGAGAGCGAAAGCGTTGCCCCGAGTGCGACATCCCGCTCGCCCGGCTCGAGGACCTCCCGAAGACCCAGGTCGTCGGCGACGAGGTGGAAGAGGACCTCCCCCCGGATGAGGAGACCTTGCCCTGGACCTTCCTCGGGCGCTTCCGAGGCGCGCTCATTCTGCTCTCGGTGCTGGGCATCGGCGCCTTCTTCCTGCCGTGGGCGACGATGCTCGCCCCAGAGCACCGCACCCTCGGTGGGCACGACTTCGCCCACTACCTCGGCTGGATGTGGGCCCCTCTCGTGTCGTGGCTGGTGCTCCTGCCGCTCGTTCTCTCGCGTCGCAGCGTCTTCAAGATGCGCGGCGCGCGGCTCGCCGTCGCCTTCCTCTCGGCGATGGTCGTCATGACCGTTGCGGTGCGGGTCGCCTTCCCGCCGCGCGGGACCGCGCTGGACCCAGTCAACCTCGAGTGGCGCTCGGGCATCTGGATCACGCTCGCCCTCGGGATCGCCGGGCTCGCGCTGGCGTCCCAGTTCGGCGGACGCATCGACGACCTCACGACCAAGAAGCAGCGCCGGCCGTCCGACGACGTGCTCCACTGACGATCGCGCGGCCCGAAAGGCCCGCGCCCGCGCTCAGCGCAGCCCGCCGGGCCCTTCGAGAGGGACGGGGTTCGCCACGCGCTTGCTGCGCGGCAAGACGCCGGGGCGCTTCGCCTTCTCCACGTCGCCTTGGGACGTGACGGTGACCATGTCGCAGAGCTCCGGGTTGAGCTCCTTCAGGTGATCGGGGCGCAGCGCGCCGAGCAGCTCCCCCATGGCCTGGCGGATGCGCTGGTCGACGAGCGCGGCGCGGATGCCGGGCGCCTCGAGCTCGATGGGACGCGTCATGGCGCGCATCGTCTGTCGCTTCCACACCACGGCGAACCGCGACCCCTCCTTCACGGGCGTGGGGACGAGCTCCCCGTCTTTCACCTTGTCGGCGGCCGCGTAGAGGCCCGGGTCGTAGTGGGAGTCCTCCGAGGTGGAGCCGTCTTCGTTCAGGATGCCGATGTTCCCACCCGAGAGGTGGGTGGTCTTGTCGAGCGACTTCTCCCGCGCGATCTCGTTCCACTTCTTCGGGTCGGGCGCTCCGCCGCCGAGCTCCCCCAGGATCTCCTTCGCGTCGTCCTCGCTCGCGACGAGGATGCGGTGGATGCCGATCCGCTTGGGGGCCGTGAATTTCTTGGAGTTGGCCTCGTAGTAGGCCTTGATGTCCTCCTCGGTCACGGTGCCCTTCTCCTTGCGGAGCACCTCGACGAGCTGCGAGCGGAGGACCGCGAGCGTGCGGTCGCGGATGTCCTTGCGCTTGTCCATTCCGCGGGCGCGGGCCTCTTCGGCGAAGAGCGCGTCGCGGACGAGGACCTGCTCGAGGTAGTTGCGCCGGACCTCTTCCGGCGTGCTGCCGAGCTTCGCCAAGGTGGCGCGCGGGGCCTCCGCCAGGGCTCGCTCGAGCTCCGCCAGCGTGATGACGGACGAGCCGACGCGCGCGACGACCACGTCGGAGCCGGCGGGCGCCGGCGCGGACGTCGGCGCCGGCTGCGCGTTCGCGACGTTCGGGCGCGCCGGCTCCGAGGCGGAGAGCGAGAGCACGGCGAGGACCAAGCCACCACCGAGCAGCGCCGCCGCGCCAGTCACCAGGGCGCGATACGAGGACGAGCTCACGCAGGAAGCTCTGCTCTAGCCCTGGTGCTCCGTCAAGCTGCCCGACCCGACCCGGCAGCCGGTGGCCGCCGAATCGCGCGCCGAGGCCCGCCGGCCGACGCGCCCTCCGACGTGATGCGGGCCTTCCTGAGCGTGGGGCCGTCGATGCCCACGAACTGGTACGTGTCCAGCGCGAACCCGTACGCCTCGTGGATGCGGCGCACGCCGTCCACCACGGCGTCGCTCGAAGGGACCGGCTTGGGCGGCTTGCAGGCCTTCCGGATGGCGGCGACCGGCTCGCCGAGGTCGAGCAGCGTCTGGACGCGGAGCAGGACGTCGATGGGCTTGAGCGGCTCGCCGGTGGCCTGCGCCGCGCCGTCCTTCAGCTCGCGCAGGATCCGGCGGCGCTTCTTCTCGGTGCGGCCGTCGCGGAGCGGACGCGCGCCCTCCGCCAGGAGATCGTTGAACAGGCGCGCCGCCCGCCGCTTGCGGACCGCCTCCGGGCTGCCCCGGCGGTTCTCTGGCTGATCGGTCTTGCCCTTGGTGGCGCGGGTCCGCTTCATGACAGCGGAGACATTCTTGCACCGGCGCACCGCTCAATCAAATCAACGTGCGCTTTCGGGCGACTTCGAGCGGACATTTTACGGCCGTCTCCGCCATCTCAAACCAACGTTCCGGTCGCTTCAATCGACGCAGCTTCTCCAGATCGACAGACCGACGAGCAACACAAGGAGCGGAAACGCGAGGCGGACGAACCCCACGAAGTCGGCGAGCACCCCCTTGGCTGCGCGCCGCGTGAGCTCCTTTTTCCCCACGACGAGCGCACGCTCCTTGGCGATGACAGCCCTCTCCTCGTCGTCGACCGGGTCGTCGCCCTCCAAGAAGTGCAGATGATGCTCCGTCTCGTGGTCGATCGTCTCTTCGATCTCCGCTCTCACGTCGAAGCTCTCGTCCAGCCGCTTTTCCTCACGAAAGCTCCGGTAATAGAGCCGTATCTCCGGCGACGCCGGGCCGATTGTCCCGTCGCCCTCGACCGCGCCCGGCGTGTAGCAGCCGAGGAGCGGAGAGCCCCCGTCGTCACAGGCCGGCACGCCGAAATCCACCACGACCGGGACGTTCCGCACGCCGCGCGCGCGGAACACACGTTTTGTCGTCTCGCGCACCAACCGCGCGAACGTCTCCTCGTCGGGGAACCCCGCGACCTCCGACTCCGGCCGCTCGGGGTCGGCGAGCGGCGCCAGCGCGTCGAGCTCGCGGTCGGCCGGCACCGGGTGCTCGTTGCGCGCGCCGCACGCGCAGACCACCTCGGCCATCGAGCGAGGGGAATAGTGCGCGCGCTCCCACAACGCGGCGATCGCCGTCCAGGCTTCGTCGTCGGCCCGCTCGAGGCCGGACGCGATGGCCCGCGCGGTCTTCGATCGCCCGAGCTCCCGCACGCCGAGCGCCGTGATCACGGCCCGGCTGAGGTCCAGCGGGCCGTTTGCTCGGGCGAGCACCTGCGCCTCACCCACGGTCCGCGGCGCCAGGCGGATCGTGCGCGCGGCGCCTTCGTCCGAGAACACCGTGGGGATCGCCCACCGGCGATCGAAGTCGAACGGCGCGTCGAGCTCCGGATCGTCGAGCTCGTCGTCGACGAACGGCCCGATCTCGAAGGCCTCCGACGGCGTGAGCGTCACCGGCTCGCCGCAGTTGTGGCAGGGGAAGGTCCGCGGCCCCTCCTCGACGAGGCCGGCCCGGAGCACGAGCGCACGCAGGAGGTGAGCGTCGCGCAGCTCGAGATCGTCGAGCGCGATCACCTCCCCGTCTTCGTCGGTGATCGCGCGCGGCGCCGCGAGCACCGAGAAGGCCCTCGCGATAGGAGCCACCGTCTCGCCCGGGTCCGCGGCCGCGGCGAGCGCCTCCTGGGACAGCCGCACCTTGCGGCCCGAGGGCAGCGTCACCCGAGGCGGCACCGCGCGCTTCGACCGGCGTTTGTCGCGCAACGCCTCGCCCTCCTCGATCCGGATCAGCGCCGGAAGAGGCGCTTGAGGAAGCCGGTCTCGCCGCGGCGAGTGGGCTTTGCCTCGTCGAGCGAGGCGAGCTCCGCCTTGGCCTCGGCGTTGTCGGGCTCGAGCTCGAGGACGCGACGGTAGTCGCTGAGCGCGCCCGGGTCGTTGCCCAGCTTCTTGCGGATGCGACCCCGGACGAGGCGAGCGAGCGCCCTGTCGTCGCGCTCCCGGATCAGATCGTCGAGCTCGACGGTCAGCGCCTTCAGGTCGGGGTGGGGCTCGAGGGAGCGAGCCCACACGCCGATCAGCGAGATCTCCTTCGCTTGGTCGGAGTCCAGCTGGCCGTCGCCCTCGAGGCGAGCGAGCGCGAGCGCGCAGATCTCGGCGGCCGTCGAGGGATCTTTTTCGTCGATCTTCTCGCGCGCGAGCTTCACGAGCGCTTCGTGGGAGAGGCCGCGGACGGCGTCGGCGATCAGGCGGCGGCTGGACTCCTCGCCGCCGGAGGGCTCATCGACGATCGCCGCCGCTTCGGTCGACGCCGCGTCGTGGGGGGCGCTCTCCGCCGGCTCCGCGGCCTTGGCAGGCGCCTGGCCGGCCTCGTTCGTGATCGACGGCACGCTCGAGCGAGCCGTCGCGGCCTCCACACCTCGCTTCGACGAAGGCGGGGGGACCTCCGCGCTGGCCTGCTCCGGGCCGAGGGCGGCGGGCGGCACCTGCACGACCTCGACCGGAGGAGGCGGCACCGACTCGCCCTCGTCGCGCGGGACGATGGCCCTGCCCTTCACGTTGAGCGAACGAACGGAGCGTTGGCCCTGCACGCGCTCGTCGAGCGCGGCGCCCTTGCGGTGCACCTCCGAGCGGAGCCGCACCTTGGCCACGCTCTTCGGCTTGTCGCCGAGGCCCACGGGCAGGCCCTTCCCCAGGTCGAGCAGGCGCGTCAGCATCATCGTGTAGACGAAGTTCCGAACGACCTGCTGCGAGCAGCCCTCGATCGTCTCGAGCTCCGCGAGCGTGGTCGGCTCGAGGTTCAAGAGCTCCACCACGAGCGCCTCGTCTTCACAGAGGTCGAGCCGATCGAGCGGCGCCTCGGGGTGCAGCTTGAGCGGCGCGTTGCCGAGCAGATCGAGCGTGGCCTGGTAGAGCGTCGAGGCCTGACCGTGCTCGCGGATACCCTGGCAGATCAGATCGAGCGGCTCGAGGCTCGCGGGCTCGCCGCCGTAGTCCTGGAGCGTCTGCGCGCCCTCGAAGTAGCGGAAGGCCGTCTGCGCAGGCAGGCCGAAGAACCGCGTCATCCGCGCGCGGAACTGTCGCTCGAGGGCCGCCTCGAGGGCGGCAGGCTCGACGTAGCCCGAGAGCACCAGGAGATCACCGAGCAAGCCGCCCTTCATCGCGGCCGCCCCCTCGACGGTCTCGGCGCTCACGACGCCGTCCTCCACGAGCAGGGCGCCGAGGCGGGCGAACTCGTCGCCGACCTTGATCTTGATGGGCGCGCCCCGCTCGAAACGGATGGCGTGGGTCGTCCCTCCGGGCTCGATCAGGAACAGCTCACCATCCAACCGTCGCTCGAGGGCGAACACGGCCAAATGTGCGAACGGCGTCTGCGCGAGCTCCCCCTCCGCAGTCGGGGGGGTGTCGGGGACCATGGGTTGCCACGCTACCACAGCTCCGCAATCACTTTCGACCCTCGGTGGAAAGGCTCTACGCTTCGGGGATGGCCCGCGCGCACGTCCTCGTCCTCGACGACGAGAGGTCGATCCTGACGACCCTCCAGAAGGCCCTCTCGCTCGAGGGCTACACCGTGGATGTCGCCGGAGGCGTGAAGATCGCCGAGGAAAAGCTGGCCAAGACCAGCTACGACATCGCGCTCTTCGACGTCGCGCTGCCCGACGGTGATGGTGTGACCCTGCTCCAGAAAGTGCGAGCAGGTGGGAACGACCTCCCCGTGGTCATGATGAGCGGACACGCGACCGTCGACGCCGCCGTGCGGGCGACCCGCCTCGGCGCGTTCGATTTTCTCGAGAAGCCCGTCTCGACCGACCGGCTCCTCCTCGTGCTCGAGAACGCCCTGCGCCTGACACGCGCCGAGGCAGAGGCCAAGGTCCTGCGGAGGCAGGCCGGCCTCGGCGAGCTCATCGGGCAGAGCCGCGCGATGCAGCAGCTCCGCGAGCAGGTCGAACGTGCGGCCAAGGCGACCGCCACGGTGCTCGTCATCGGCGAGCGCGGCACCGGCAAGGAGCTCGTCGCGCGCGCGATCCACGCCGCATCCAAGCGCGCGAAGGGCCCGCTCGAGAAGATGAACTGCGCGGCCATCCCGAGCGAGCTCTTCGAGAGCGAGCTGTTCGGTCACGAGGCCGGCGCGTTCACCGGCGCGACGAAGCAGCGGCGCGGCAAGTTCGAGCGCGCGAGCGGCGGCACGCTTTTCCTCGACGAGATCGGCGACATGCCGCTTCCCATGCAAGCGAAGCTCCTCCGCGTCTTGCAGGAGCGAGAGATCGAGCGCGTCGGCGGCAGCGAGATCTTGAAGGTCGACGTGCGGGTCGTCGCCGCGACGAACCGCGACCTCACCCAGATGTGCGCCGAAGAGAAGTTCCGCGCCGACCTCTACGACCGCCTGAACGTCCTGCCGCTCCAGCTGCCCCCGCTCCGCTCGAGGCGCGACGACATCCCCGAGCTGTGCTCGCACTTCTTGTCCCTCGCCATGGCGGCGAACGACAGGCCGGGCATGCGCCTCACGGAGGCGGCGATCGCGGCGCTCTCGGCGCACAGCTACCCGGGCAACGTCCGTGAGCTGAGGAACGTGATCGAGCGCCTCGTCATCCTCTCGCCCGACGAGACAATCAGCGACGCCGAGGTCCGGACGTGCCTGGGCGGCGGCGCGGTCCCAGCGGGCAACCTCTACCGCGCAGGCGTGCCTTTCCGGGTCCTGTCGGAGGAGGCCGAGCGCGCGATCCTCGAGCAGGCGCTCGCGCACCACCAGGGGCAGATGGCCGCGACGGCGCGCTCGCTCGGCCTCGAGCGCAGCCACCTCTACAAGAAATGCAAGGCGCTCGGGCTCCGTCGGGCCGACAGCGAGCCCGACGACGTCGAGTGATGGGTCACTTCGCGGCTCGGGCAGCGACGGTCTTCTCGAACGCGCGGGCTTGCTCCGCGAGCTTCGGCTGGCCGAGCTTGTCGTAGCCCTTGGCGAGCTCGCGGTAGATCTCGGCGAGCATCGAGGGAGGCGCGCCGGCCACGATGGCGCTGTTGTACTCGTAGACGGCCGTGACGTGCCGGCCCGTCTTCGCGAGCGCCCGCGCGTAGAGCCGGTGCACCTCGGGGTTCGCCAGATCGACGAAGACCGCGCCCTCCCCGACCTTCGCCGCCTCCTCCCAGCGGCCGCGGGCGACGAGCCCCTCGAGCAGCCGCCCCCAGGCCGCGCGGTCGTGTTGCTCGAGCAGGACGTAGCGCGAGAGCTCGGCGATCTCGGTGCGCTCGTCGCCAAGCTTCCGCGCGATCTTGATCAGGTTCGCGATGGGCTCGGGCTGCGAGGGGTCGAGCTTGCTCGCGGCGGCGAGCGCGTCGCGTGCGCCCTTCGTGTCCTCCGTCGCGAGGGCGATGGACGCGAGCTTCATCCGCACCGCGTAGCCGTCGTGTTTGTTCGCGATCATCTTGTCGAGGTGTTGTTTGGCGGCGGCGGCGTTCGCCTTCTCGTCGCCTTCCTTCTCCAGCGCCAGGTCGGCGAGGATGTAGCTCGCGTCGGGGTTCGAAGGATCGACGCGGATCGCCTCGGCGAGCGCGGCCTGGCCCTCCTTCTCCTTGCCCGCGCGGAAGCGGGCGATGGCGAGCTCGACGAGCTTGCGTCCGTCGGCCGGCGCCTTCTTCACGGCGTCCTCCGCGTCCTCCAGGCTCGGCGCGTGCAGGTCGGGGACGTATTGACCGTCGTACCGCGCGAGCTTCTTCTGCAGCCACGCGCGGTACTCGCGATCGAGCTCCGCCGCGCTGACGCCGAGCGAGGCCTGCACGACCTCGGGCGTCTTCTGGCCGTTCGCCCACTTCGGCATCATCGAGACGACCTTGTCCCAGCCGTACCTCTCGACCATGAAGACGACGATCTGGCTGGCCGCGTAGTAGGCCATCGTCACCTCCTCCACGCTGTCGACGTGGGTGAAGGCGCGGTTGAAGCCGACGACCGCGGGGATACGCCCGCCCTTGAGCGCGGCGTAGAGCTGCGGGTCCTCCTCGCGTTGCCACTCCGGCCGGCGGACGATGGTCTCGTATTCGCTGAGGCCCTCCGTGTACCACCGCGGGACGTGGTTCTTCGAGAGCTGGATGGCGAACACGTGGCCGAGCTCGTGCCAGAGCACGTTGCCCCAGTTGAAGGGCGCCGCGCGCGGGCTCATGAACGCGAGCGTCTGACCAAAACAGACGCCCTGGATCCCCACGTTCGGTAGGCCGCTCGTGCGGACGCTGAAGTGCTCCTCGTCCGCGTAGAGCTCGATCGACACGGGCGTCTTCGGCGTGAACTGGTAACGCTTCACCATCGAGCCCCACGCCTCCTCGAGGAGGCGCGGCACGTAGCGCTCGAGCACGGCCTGGTCGTCCTTCGCGTAGCGCATCCGGAAGGTCTGCCCCTGGACCGTCAGGTATCCGTTTGCGATGTCGCGCTCGTACAGGTTCAGCGTGTTGAAGACGCGGACGTTGAACTTGTCCTTCTCCCAGGCCTTCCGCAGCGCCTCGACCCCCTGGTCCTCTCGGCCCGCGCGGATCAGGTTGAGACCGAGCGCCGCGTAGGCCTTGGCGTCGCGTGGGTCGAGGCTCGTCGCCTTCTCCATGAAGGAGACGATGTCGTCATACCGGTGCTCCCACTCGGCGAACTCCCCCACCACCTGGTAGAAACGCGAGTACTCGGGGTTCAGGCCGAGCACCTTCTTCTCGAACGTCTCGAAGCCCTTGGGGTCGTCCGCCAGGAAGCGGATCGCGGCCTTCATGCTGAGGAGCTCGAGGTCGTTCGGGTTGGTGGCGAGCCCCTGATCGGCGGCCTTGTCGGCCGCCTCGATGTCGAGGTCGCGCAGGGCGAGCCCGGCCTTCACGAAAAACGCGCTCGGCAGCGCCGGGTTCACCGAGAGGGCTCGGCGCAGCTCGCTGTCGGCGCCGTCGAAGTCCATCGCGTTCTCCAGCATGACGCGCGCCTTCATGACCCGGACGCGCGGGTCGTTCGGCGCGAGCGCCTCCGCCTCCTTCACGACGGCGCCGGCGCCTCCCGGGTTGTATTTGTCGAGGAAGAGGTCGGCGCGGCTGAGGAGCGTCTCGATCCGGGTCTTGCCGCCCGCCTTCTCCGCGTCGTTGTAGGCGTCGTTTGCGTCGCGCGCGCTGCGGAGCAGGTGCGCAGCGCGGCCCACCATGGTGAGCCCGTCCGCGTCGGTGCTCTTGATCGTGTCGTTGTTGTAGTCCTGGATGAGCGTCATGAGCGGCGCCCGCGCGTCCGCCCGCTTGCCCGTCTGGATCAGGTACTCACCGAGCAAGAGCCGAGCGCGCCGCGCCTCGGGCTCCGCCTCGACGTCACGGAGCGCCGCGATCGCGTCGGCGACCTTGCCGCGGGCGGCGAGCGCCTCCGCCCGGAGGGCCACGGCGGCGGGCTTCAGCGCTTTGTCCTTCGCGGCGCGCTCGGCGCTCTTCTCCGCTTCGGCGTATTTGCCCGTTCGCAGCTCGATCTCGGCGCGCAGCAGGTCGGCGGCGGCGGCGTCTTTCCCCGACGCCGGCTTCAACGCCTCCAGCGCTTCGGTGTAAGCCCCCCGATCCACGAGCTTGCGGACGTCGGCGAGCGAGCCCTGCTGCGCCGAGGCGGACACCGTGGTGAGCGTGAGCGCGAGCGCCGCCGCGAGACCGGCGGAGGAGACGAGTCTTCGCATGAGCGGCTAGCTTACCCGGCGCGAGCGCCGGAGCCAGTCACCCGAGCGCGCGACGGGCGACGGCGAAGAGGGCGTCGATCACCGCGTCTCGTGCGCCCACGGCCGGCGCGCGCGCGTAAGCGAGCCCCGCCTCGCGCGCGGCGGCCGCGCCGTCCACGTCCAGATCGTAGAGGGTCTCGACGTGCTCGGAGATGAACCCGATGGGCGCGACCACCGCGGCCCGCGCCCCGCGTGAGGCCGCCTGCCGCATCACCTCCACGAAGTCCGGCCCCAGCCAGGGTCCGCCCGAGGCGCCCTGGCTCTGGAAGGCGACCTCGACCGGGTAGCCACGCGACACGAAGCGCTCGGCGACGCGCGCCGCCATGGCGCGGAAGTCCTTCTCGTAGGGATCCCCCGCCGCGATGACGCGGGTCGGGAGCGAGTGCGCCGTGAGGAGGATCTCGGTGCGCGCGGGCTCGCTCTCGCCCAGGCGGACGAGTGCCTCCTCGATTGTCGCGGCGAAGGCGTCGAGGAGCGCAGGCTCCTCCCCCCAGGACGGCGCACGAATGACGGTCATGTCATTCATCTTGGCGGCCGCTTCTTCGACCGCGCCGTGGTAGACGTGGACCGACTGCGGCGCGAGGGGCAGGCTGAGCACGCGCTTGGCGCCGAGCGCGGCGAGCTCGCCGAGTACCTCCGCCGGGTACGGGTGCCAGAGACGCCCGGCCGCGCGGCAAGGGACACCGAGCCGCGCTTCGAGCAGCTCCGCCTGGCGTCGCGAGGTGGACATCAGCGGGGACGGGCCGATGATCTCGTAGCGGCGGCGGACCTCCGCGACGAGCTCGGGCGGAGCGGGGTGCCCGCGCCGCACGTTGCGGAGGAAGGCCTCCAGATCGGCGAGGTCCGAGATCGTGCCGTGGCAAGTGAGGATGACGGCGTCGGTCACCGAGCGTGCGTATCGCGACCGGCGATGGCTTGGAAGGCTCATCTCGGGGAGCGCCGCCTGCGCGGTCGCGCGAGTCGACGCCGAGGTGACCCCTTGGTCACGCTGCGTGTTCTTCCTTGCGCGACCCGCCGGGCGATGAAACAACCGTCCTCGCCGAGGCATGGCAAAGCGAACGATCGTCGTGGGGGACCTGCACCTCGTGCGCGACACGCCGAAGGGCGCGGTCGAGGACGCGGTGCGGCTGGTGACCGAGCACCCGGGAGCGAGGCTGGTCTTCCTCGGGGACCTGTTCGATCTGTCCGCCGACCACCCCGGCGCGCCTCGGGCTCGCGCCCTGCGCGACGCGGTGCAGACACACGCGAGCTTCGCGCGCGCGCTCGGCGAGCACGTGGACGGGGGCGGCGAGCTGTGGGTCGTCTCCGGCAACCACGACGCGGCCGCGGGCGATCCGGACGAACGCGACGCGCTCATGACGGGGCTCAAGCTCGACGGCGAGCGACGCGCCCGCGTCCGGACGTCGCCCTGGTTCTTCCGGGAAGGCGGCGTTCACCTCGAGCACGGGCACCTCTTCGATCCGGACAACGCCACGGCGCACCCGCTCGTCGCGGGGGCGCGCAGCCTCGGCGTCCACTTCGTGGAGGAGTTCATCGCGCCCACCGGGGCGTTCCGCTACCTCAACGCAAACGACAAGACGCCGCTCTGGCTGCTCGCGTCGGCGTTCCGCTGGTACGGCGTGCGCGGCCCGTACGTCGTCTACAAGTATTTCGACACCGCCTTCCGGGCGATGGCTGCGAGCGGCGCGACCTTCGATGCGCGCGCCGCGGAGGAGCGGGAGATCGGCGCGCGCCGTGTCGAGACCTATGCCGGCCACCACGGCGTCTCGGTCGAGCTGCTCGAGGCGCTCGACGGCATCCGCGCGGTCCCCACGATGTCGAGCTCGCTGGCCACGTTCCAGCGGCTCTACCTCGACCGGGTCGGGGCCACGGTCGCGATGATGTCCGGGCTCTTCGCCCTCGCCGCGGGCAAGCGAGCCGCCGGCCTGTCGCTCCTCTCGGCAGGCGCCCTGGCGATGGGCGCGTCGTGGGCGGCGGGCTTCGATCGGTACGGCGGCAGCGTGCCGGAGATGCTGGCCCGCGGCGCGGAAGACGTCGCCCGCGCGACCGGCGCGAAGCTCGTCGTCATGGGACACGCGCACCGCGAGGCGCTCACCGAGTCCTACGCCAACACGGGCAGCTTCTCGTTCCCGCGCGACGCGCCAGGCCGTCCGTTCCTCGAGATCGAGACGACCGACGGCGCCCCGCGCGCCGTCCGCCGCTACCTGCGCGCCTCCTGACCCTTCGCGTGCGCGGCGATCGTCCGCTCGGCGAGGTCGGCCACGAGCTCGGCGTCCTGCCGACCGAGCTCGGTCTCTTCTCCGCGCATCGCCCGCCTGAGCGACTGCCGGAGCGCGGCGCGCATGAGCACGCTCCCGCCCCCGCAGGCGCGGCAGACGATGCCGCCCGCGGCCGGATCGAGCAGCGCGCTCGATCCCTCGGGGCACGGCGCAGAGCAGCGGACACAGGAGTCGAGCTCCAGCCGGTAGCCGAACGCCGCGGCGAGGGAGAGCCCCGCGACGGCGAGCACCGCCGTCGCGGCCGTGGACGGCGCGTCTTCGATCCGGTCGAGCGCCGCCTCGACGAGATCGAAGGCCACCGGCTCCGGCACGTTCGCCGGGGCGAGGGCGCGCAACCAGCGCAGCAGCCGCGACGCCGCGTCGAGCCGCGCGGGGTCTTCCACCAGCGCGAGGCGGGCGCGCACGATGGCGAGGTCACGCAGCTTCACCGCGTCCGCTCGCGCCAGGATCTCGAGGCGGAGCTGCAGCGTGTGGAGAGGCTCGATCGGGCCGAGCCGAGACTTCGGCGCGCGCGCGCGGCGCACCGAGACGGAGACGGCCCCGCGCTCACGCGTGAAGAAGGTCGCGAGCACGTCCTGATCGCCCACGTCCACGCGGCGAACCAGGAGCGCGGGCGTGTCGACCACGCGCTCGACGGCCGCCTTCGTGGGCCGCGGCACTCAGCCGAGGCGCGTCGCGGCCGCGGCGCTCGACTGCGACAGCTCTCGGGGGACGCCCTGACCGCGCGGCTTGAGCACGATGCTGATCGCGACGGTGAAGAGGATGAGGAGCAACACGAACGCGATGGCGACGCCGACGCGGCGCCCGGGCGAGCGGCTCTCCGAAGCGGACGAGAGGGGCAGCGGCGTCACCCAGGCGACGCGGCGGCAGGCGGTGTAGCGCGCGAGCACCTCGTCCACCGAGGCCTGGACCGCGCGGGCGTAGGCCTTGAGGAAGCCGCGGACGAAGACCTCCCCGGGGAGGTCGTCGAAGTGGTCGCCTTCGATGCGCTCGATGGAGACGATGGGGATGCGCGTGGCGCGCGACACTTCCTCCACGCTCATGCCACGCGCTTCGCGAATGCTCCGGAGGTACCGGCCGATGGAACCCGAGCCGGCGTCCAGCGAGCTGGATGCAGTCCAAGGACCGACGGAGCGCAGCGAAGTTGAATCCATAGGCGGATCCTGACGGAGGCAGAGTGGTAGCGGATCGTGCTGCAAAATGCCTCTTGACTTTGCGGACGGAGATCCTTTTTTCACTGTCCCGATCCGCTACACGGGTTCAGATGTTCGCTCGGCGCGTGATCGGCCAGGGTCTGCTCGCCACGGTAGGACCGAGCGCGGGTCAGGGGGCGGGCACGAGTCAGGGAGCGGGCGCCGGGCTCGACGAGCCGGAAGGCGCGGGCGGCGGCTCGGCAGGCGGAGGCTCGGCAGGCGGAGGTGAGTCGGACGGGCCGAGCTGACGCAGCTGGCCCTCGCAGCGCGTCCCCGAAGCTGTGGTCTTGCCGAGCTCCGTGCACTTCACGAAATCGGCGCGCGCGTCCTCCTTGGAGCCGAGCTTCATGGCCGTCCGGCCGCGGGCCTCCCACGCCTCCTGGATGCGGCCGCACCGCGCGTCGGTCTCGATCGCGCGGGTGAGCGCCGCGCGCGCGGCCTTCGCGTCGCCTTTTTTCTCGTACGCGAGGCCGAGCCGGAAGTTGCCGACGCAGAAACGAGGCTGCGCGGCCACCGACCGGAGCAGCGCATCGACCGCGGGATCGACCTGGCCTTTCTCGAGGTAGGCCCAGCCCAGGTTTCCCCACGACTTCTCGGGAGAGCCGTAGAGGATGTCCTCCGTGAGCGGCTTCAACACCTCGATGGCGTCGTCGTAGCGCTTCTCGTGGACGAGGATGACGCCCAGCGTGTTGCGCGCGTCCCGCATGTCCGGGGAGGACTCGAGCGCCTTGCGCGCGTAGCGCTCGGCCTCGGCGAACTGACAGTCCGACGACGCAGGGTCTTTCTCGCAGAACGCGAGGTGGATGATGGCGCCGAGGTAGGCCGCGTCCGCGTTGTTGGCGTCCGTCTCGAGCGCCTCGCGCACCTTCGCGAGCGCCTCGCGGAGGTTGCCCTTGCCGTATTCGTCTCGAGCGACGTCGTAGACCGCGACGCTCTTCGGGTCCGCCGCGGCGCCGTCGTTCGATGCGCAGGCGGGACCGAGCGCCGCCAGCGTCGCGAGGATAGCCAGCTCTTTTCGAACCTGCACGGAAGTTCCGGTAGCGTAGCCGACCGATCGCGTCAACCGAGCCCCTCTCGCGTATCGGCCCACGTTCGGCCGATCGGCGAGCGGGACGGCGCGCTCGGCCTCAACGACCTTCGTCGAGCTCGCCGCGGATCTCGTCTTTCACGCCGAGCAGCGCGAAGAGCCGCCGCAAGGCGTCGAGGTCCGGGATCTCGAGGCGCTCGTCCGCCACGCGGAGGTACTGGCCCTCGCGCAGCTCCTGGACGACGCGCTTCACCGTGTCCACGTCGAGCCCGACGCGGGTCGAGAGCTCCATCGGCGAGATGGAGAACGCGACGGCGTGCCCGGGCGACTCGCTGTGGTCCTTCTGGGCGAGCTTCAGGAGCGCGCTCACGACCTTCGACTGCGTGTCGCTGAGCATCATGATCTCGATCTGATCTTCCGCGTCGCGGAGCCGGCGCACGAGCTGCTTAACCAGGCGGCCCGCGACCACGGGGTTGCGCTCGAGGAGGTTCTGGAGCGTGGCCTGATCGAGCGAGAGCGCGAGGCCCGAGGTGAGCGCGATGGCCGTGGAGGAGCGCGGCGCTCCCGCGAGGAGGGCCGACTCACCGAACAGATCGCCCGGCTTGAGGACCATGAGCGAGCGCTCCACGCCGCGGACGCGCTTGATGAGCCGCACGCGGCCCTCCTCCAGGAGGAAGGCGCTCGAGCCCTCCTCCCCCTCCCGGAAGATGACGTCTCCGACCTCGAACCGCTTCCCGAACCGAGCGCGAAGCCGCTCCCCCTCGGAGAGGGGCTCGTGATCGTCGAGGACGGACCCGTCCATGTCGAACGCCGGCGGCTGCGACGGCTCCGCGGCGTCCCCTTCGGGGATCGGTCCCGGCTGAGCTTCGGGATGCGCGTCGGCCATCGCCGCAGATCCTACCAGTATCGAGTGGGATTCGTGGTTCACCTGGGGATCGCCGGACCGAAGGAGGGCTTGGCGTCGGGCTCCCGAACGTACACGGGTTTCAGCGGGCCGAGCGCCCTTTTTTCCGAGAGCCAGGCCTCGCCCACGAGCGCCACCGAGCTCGCACACGGCAGGTCGGCCGCCGGCGCACGGACGATCGCGGGCGACGTGCCGAGAGAGCCCAGCTCGAGGGCGACCGCCCCCACGATCCGGGTGTCGGCCTCGGCGGCCCACGCCTCGAGCTCCACCTGCGCCTCGGCTCGCGAGAGGTGACGCGAGGGAGCGAGCGGGTGCCCCGCGCGATCGTACGAGCCCAGGTACACCTCACCTTTTTTCGCATCGAGGACCGCGACGACACGAGCGACGCGCTCGTCGGGGCGCGCACGCAGGGCCGCGTGCACCATCGACTCGAGCGAGCCGACCGACACCGTCTCCAGCCCGAGCGCCGCCGCCACCCCCGCCGCCGAAGCCACCCCGACCCGCACGCCGGTGAACGAGCCGGGGCCGACGTCACACGCCACACCACACAGATCCTTCCGGCTCGCGCCGGCCTGCGCGAGGGCCTCGTCGATCAACGAGAAGAGCGCTTCGGCGTGCGCCTCGAGCACCTCGTGTGTGGCGAGCCCGAGCACGCGGCCGGCGCCGACGAGCGCGACGGAGCCACGAGGCGTGGAGGTCGAGATGCCGAGGACGAGCTTCACGTGTGCGAGGAACCCGGTCGGGCGCTAGGTTGTCTCAACGGACCGCGGCTCGGCATGGCGACGGACCTAGCAGACCCAACCGGACGAGACAAAGGCCTGGGAGGCGTCTTTGTCGTCGTGTCGTTCGTGGCGCACGCGTTTTTCCTGGTGACGTTCGCGGCGCTCGGCGGACGCGGCGGTGCCAAGGCGGAGGCGGCGCCGCCGCCCGCAGCGACCTCGCCTCCGGCCGTCGAGGTGCTCGAGGACCAGGACGATCCACAGGCCGTGTCGGACGTCGCGGTGGACGAGCTGGCGGGCAAGGCGGGCGCCGCGCCGCCTCCTCCAGCCGAGCCCAGCGAGCCGGCGATCGAGCTCCCTCCGCTGCCCGCGACCGCGCCGCGGCTCCCACCGCCGCCGCGCGCGCCTGCCTCGGCTCGCCCGAAGCCACAGCCGTCGGCTTCGCCGGCCGCGTCGGGGAGCGCCGAGGCCACGCCGGCCGCGAGCGCGTCGGCCGGACCGGGCGGAGACGGGCCCGGCTCGTCACCGGACGACGGCGCGGGTCACGCGCGGAAGGCGCCCGACGTGGCCGCCCGCTTCAACAAGGAGCTCCCCACCTACGCGTCCCCGGTCGAGGGGTGGGCCGAGCTCGGCGACGGCGACGCCGGCGCGGTCACGTTCACCCTCGCACTCGACGAGCGCGGGAAGGTGATCGCTGACAGTCTTGTCATCACCAAGACGAAGCCCGCGCCTCCCGCGCCGCTGGTCGAGTCGGTCCGGCGCACCCTGCTGGCGTTGCGGATGACGCTCGCGCTGCCCGACCACTCGGTGCGCGCCGGGCGGCTCACGCTCACCGTCCGCGCCAACGTGAAGCGCGGCGCGCCGCGCCCGGACATCCAGAAGTTCCGCATCGCGTCGGAGTACGAGAAGAAGAAGGGGCGCGGCGAGTTCGAGCTCGAGAGCGGCCTCCTGGTCACGTTTGCGCTCGAGGTCGTGGCCGTCGAGGTGGACGGCGGCGCGCCGAACTGACGCGGCCTACCGCTCGAGCCCCGCCCACGCGCCCGCGCAGGCGAGCGCGAAGGCGACAGGCCCGAGCGCGAGACCGAAGACAACGGCGACCGGCGCGGCGAGGCCGAGGAGCACGACGAGGCCGACGATGGCGACGGCCGCGGCGAGCGCGGGCTCGAGCACCCCTTGCGCCGCCGACGCGCGCGCGACGAGGAACCCGGAGACGGGGAACGCGCCGAGCGCCGCGGACCCGAGGAGGACGAGCGGTGGCCCGCTCCTGTCGAAGCTCACCTCCTGATCGACGGCCGCGAAGTCGACCCCCGCGCCGTGCCCCACGAACACCGAGCCGGCGATCATCGCGGTCAGCACGCCGGTGGTCACCAGAGCGCCGAAGAAGATCCACCGCAACATGAGCGGACGGTCGGGGCGCTTGAGCAGCGCGAGCTCGAGCTCTTCGATGGTCGGGGGCGAGAGCGGCAGGAGGCGCGACAGCCGCCGCTTGTATTTCGGATCGCCCATGCGCAGGAGGTCGCGTCGAGCGACGAGCGCAGCGAGGCACGCCGACACGACGAGCGGCAGAGCGGCCCAAAGCGCGCTCTCGCCGCGTGAAAAGAGCAAGTAGTGGACGAGCGCGGAGAAAAACACCACGACGAGGAAGGCGCGCGTGAAGGCCTGGCCTCCGAGGCGGCGGCGCCGCTCGCGGCCGAGCGCGAAACCCCACATGCCCGTGAGCGCCACCTGCGCGGAGAAGCCGGCGAGCGCGCGGAAGACCGAGGCAGAGCTCACCGCGACGCTCGACAGGTACCCGATGGTCTCACACGTACCGAACCCCGCCGCGGCGCCGATCGCCACGCGCATGGCGTCGTAGGGGACCCGCATGCGGTCCGAGCGAAGCCCCGGGATCGCGGCCGCGGCGCGCAACGCTTCGTTCACGGGCCCGACGACCAGGAACGCGTAGGCGATGGCGACGAACCCGCTCGCCGGCTGCGCGCCGAGGTCGAGCCCGGAGAGCCGCACCGCCGCGAGCTGCGCCGCCCTCGACGCGAAGTAGGCGACGACCCCCAGCGCGAGCGCGATGAGCCCCGGTCGGAAGGGCTGCAAGCTCCCCTTGTTGTCCCGGGCGACGAACGGCCCGACGATCGCGAGCGGCACCACGCTGACCGCGCCGATCACGAGCAGCTCGACCGGGCGCATCAGAAATGCAGGCCGACGTTGCCTTGCAGCGCGAAGCCAGCCCCGTAGCCGGTGCCGCCTTGCGCGAGCGCCTGGGCCTGCGCGTCGGTGACGTCGGGGCGTGAGGTCCGGAGGCTTTCCACCTCGGCCGGCGAGAGGCCCGCACGCGAGAGCCCCATGAAGTCGAACGACGCCACCAGGCCAAGCGCGAGCAGCTCGACGGGGTAGAAGTCCACCCCTGCGCCGGCCCGCACGTAGAAGCCGTTGATCCCGATCGACTCGGGCACCGCACCGTCGAGGTTCGTCAGCGCGGCGTAGCCCGCGCCGATGTCGAAGCGCGGCTCGACGAACCCAACGGGGATCTTGAAGCCGACCTCACCGCCGATGCGCGCGGCCTGCCAGTCGGGGAAAAAACCGAGCCGGCCGCGAACGCCGAGGGTGAGGAAGATGATCTGCGCGCCGAGGCCCGCGCTCACGACGCCGCCGTTGGCGGTCGTCTCGGTGAAGCCCGCGCTCAGATCGGCCCCGTCGATCTCGAAGGTCTGCAGGCCGAGGTGCTCGTAACCTCCCTGCGCCTCGATCCAGAACCAGGACACCCCGCGCCCGGAGTCCTTCTCCTTCGATTCGTCGAGATCGCTCGTGAGCGAGGTGGGCGGAGGCTTCTGCTCCGCCCCGGGCTGCGGCGGCGGCTGCCCGTTCATGGGCGGGGGCGGCGTCAGCCCGCCCGCGTTCATCCCTCCCCACGGGTCGGGAGGTGGAGGCTGCGCCGGCGCGGTGGAGGACGGCGCCGGCGCGGTGGGCGCAGGAGCGCCTTGCGAGAATGACGGAGCTGTCACGAGACACAGCGCCAGGCCGACGGCGCCTGCGGCCGCGGACGATCGGGGGCTCACGTATCCTCCTTGGGGGGCTCGGCGACCGGCTCACCGGGAACGCGGTAGGTGCCGCCCAGCCAGCGCTGCAGGTCGACGAGCTTGCAGCGCGGGGAGCAGAACGGAAGACTCGCGCCCTCGCGCGGCGCGACGCGTTTGCCGCAAATCGGACACTCGGCTTGCGAGCCCTGCATCGGGCTGAACGCTAGCACGAGGCCGCGACGACGCCGATGGCGACGGCGCGGTCGGGTGATGCCTCAGAGCGCGATCTTCGCCGAGGCCGGAGGCGCCTCGTCCGCTTCTTTCTCCGCGTCGCGCTTCGCGCCGCCCGTGAGGACGGCGTCGAGCTCGAGCAGGAGCTCCCGCGCGCGCGCGGGGACCTGCTTCGGGATCTCCACCTGGATGACGGCGTGCAGCGCGCCGCGACCGCGGCCATCGATGCGCGGGACGCCGCGACCGCGCGTGGTGACCACCTCACCGGGCTGCGTGCCGGCGGCCACCTCGACCTTCACGGTGGAGCCATCAGGCAGCTCGACCTCGCGGGTCGCGCCGAGCGTGGCCTCCGCGACGCTCACCTTCACGCGGGTGATGAGGTCCTGGCCGTCGCGTTCGAAAGCGGGGTCCGGCGCGATGTCGACGTCGACGAAGAGATCGCCCGCGGGGCCGCCCTGGGTCCCCGGCATGCCCTGCCCCGGCACGCGCAGGCGCTGACCGCCGTCGATGCCGGCAGGGAACGCAACGACGACCTTGCGCACCTTCTCCACGTTGCCGCTGCCGTGACACTCCGTGCAGGGCGTCTTCACCACGCTGCCTTCGCCCCCACACTCAGGGCAGGTCTGCGTGAACATCACGAAGCCGCGCGCGGTGGAGACCTGACCGGCCCCGCCACAAGCGCCACACGTCTTCCGCTTGGTCCCCGCCTTCGCGCCGCTGCCTTCACACGCCTCACAGGCGACCGGCGTGCGGAGCGAGACCTCGCGCTTGCAGCCCACGAAGGACTCCTGGAGCGTGAGCCGCTGTTGCACGCGCAGGTCCGCCCCTCGGGCGGGACCGTTGCGCCGGCGCCCACCCCCACCCGGCCGCGCGCCGCCGAAGAACTCCGAGAAGATGTCCTGGAAGTGGCTGAAGATGTCGCCACCGAAATCGGGCATCGACCCTTCCACCCCGGCGTGACCGAAGCGGTCGTAGCGGGCGCGCTTCTGGTCGTCCGAGAGGACCTGGAACGCCTCCGTCGCTTCCTTGAAGCGCTGCTCCGCCTCGGGATCACCCTGGTTGCGGTCGGGGTGATGTTTGAGGGCTGCTTGCCGATAGGCCTTCCGGATATCGTCCGAAGCAGCGGCCTTCTCCACCCCTAGCACTTCGTAATAACAACGCTTTTCAGTCATGACCGGGGAGACCGGCGAGGCAAAAATGGCGCCTGCCGGCGGCGGAGCCGTGCGGCGACCATAAGGCTCTGGCCCTGCAAGTCAACTGCCACAAAAAGCGAGCGCCGCACCGAGGTGGTGCGGCGCCTCGCGCTCGTCCGGTCTTGCGGGGCGAGCTCAGCTTCCGCGGCGCTGGAACGCCGGGGTGTCCCAGTCCGCGTCGAGCGGGGGCACGAAGCTGGAGCGCTCGCGGCCGGATGCGCCGAGCTCACGCGCCGGAGCACGTCGCGTCGGGACCGGAGCCGCAGCCTCCTCCGCCGGGTGAGACGATCGGGCGCTGGCGCGGCCGACCGACGCGGGCGCCTGGGGCGCGCGCTCGGCGAACCGCTCCGCAAACGACGCCTCCCGTGCGGACGGGGCGGCGAAGTGCATGTCGCGAACCTGGTGGGAGGGCGTCGTCCGGACCTGCATGGCCGAAGGCTGCATCTCCTCGAGCTGCCGGTCGAAGCCGGTCGCGATGACGGTCACCTTCATGAGGTCGCCCATGTTCTCGTCGACCGCCGCGCCGAAGATGATGTTCGCGTCCTCGTGCGCCTGCTCCTGGATGTAGCTGGCCGCCTCCTCGATCTCCTTCATCTTCATGTCGGGCCCGCCGACGATGTTGATGAGCACGCCCATGGCGCCTTCGACCGAGAGGTCGTCGAGGAGCGGCGAGTTGACCGCCGTCTCGGCGGCGAGGCGGGCGCGGCCCTGGCCCTTTGCGCAGCCGGTGCCCATGAGCGCGCGGCCCATGTTCGACATGACCGTCTTCACGTCGGCGAAGTCGACGTTCACGAGCCCGCTCTGGGTGATGAGATCGCTGATGCCCTTGATGGCCTGGTAGAGGACCTCGTCCGCCTTGCGGAAGGCCTCGATGAAGCTCAGCTCCTCGTCTCCCATGGAGAGGAGCTTCTGGTTCGGGATGGTGACGAGCGTGTCGACGTGCTCCGCGAGCATCGAGAGCCCGATCTCCGCGCGACGCGAGCGCTGCTTGCCTTCGAAGAGGAACGGCTTGGTCACGACGCCGACCGTGAGGCAGCCCTCTTCCCGCGCGAGCTGCGCGATGACGGGAGCCGCGCCCGTGCCGGTGCCGCCGCCCATGCCGGCGGTGACGAAGACCATGTCCGCCCCGGAGATCATCTCCTTCAGGCGCGTCACGTCCTCGAGCGCGGCCTTGCGCCCCTTGTCGGGATCCGCGCCGGCGCCGAGGCCACGCGTCACGCTGCCGCCGATCTGCACCTTGTTCGGGGCGAGGCCCGCGGCGAGCGCCTGGGCGTCCGTGTTCACCACGATGAACTCCACGCCCTCGAGGCCGAAATTCATCATCGTGTTGACGGCATTCCCACCGGAACCGCCACAACCGATGACTTTGATGCGGGCCTCGTACCCGCTCTGATCATCCGCGAACTCAATCGAGAAACTCATCGGAACCCTCCCGGGGGAACGCGACTGGAGACCTGGGTCTCTGAAAAGGGCCCGCCTTTCGAGCGGACCTGATTTGCGACGATTTGTTTTCTGAACCGCTTGGACAGGCGCCTCTTCCCGTCTTCGGCGGAGGACCGCTGGGGCCGGTCAAGTCAAGACAACGAACAACTCAAACGAACTTCTCAAACGTGATACATGCCGCGTTCAGACCCTCGATCTGAACGCATGATGCCTAGAATGCTGCCCGGAGCCAATTCCAAAAACGCCCCGGCTTCTTCTTCTGGATCTCCTCGCTGACGGCGAGGTCGTCCTCCACGACGCGAGGCCTGACGGAGCGAATGAGCTCCGCCGGACCAACCGACCGCTCTCGCGCCTGCGTGAGCGCCTTGGCCCCGAACTGGACCAAGCCGACGCCGGTCGCGAACTGCGGCCCCTGAACCAGCTGCGAGATGCCCTTCACGCCGACCGGCACGCCGAGCCGGACGGGCATCCCCAGGATCTCTTCGGCGAACTCCATCATGCCCTCGAGCAGGACGCCGCCGCCGGTGACGACGACGCCGGCCGAGAGCTGCTCGAGCAGGCCCGTGTCTTCGATGCGCTTGCGGACGACCGCGAAGATCTCCTCGACGCGGGGCTCGATGATGTCGCTGAGGACGCGGCGCGGGACGCGGCGCGGCAGGTGCCCGCCGACCCCGGGCACCTCGATCTCCTCTTCCTCGCCGACCATCCGGCCGAGGGCGCAGCCGTAGTTGCGCTTCAGGCGCTCCGCCTCGCCGATCGGGGTGCGAAGCCCGGCCGCGACGTCGGCGGTGACGTTCATGCCGCCGGCCGGGACCACGCTCGCGTGAGCGATGCCGCCGTCGACGTAGAGGATGAGATCGGTCGTGCCGCCGCCCATGTCGACGACCGCGACGCCGATCTCCTTCTCGTCCTCCGAGAGGACGGCCTCGGCGCTCGCGAGCGAGCCGAGGACGACGTCCGCGACGGTCAGGCCGCAGCGCTCCGCGGTCCTGACGACGTTCTGCACGCAGCTCGTGGCCGCCGTGACCAGGTTGACCTTCACCCCGAGCCGGACGCCGCTCATCCCGACCGGGTCGCGGATGCCGTCCTGGTTGTCGACCGTGAACTCGCGCGGCAAGACGTGGAGGATCTGGCGATCCGCGTCGACCGGGATCGCGCGCGCGCCCTCGAGGACACGCTCCACGTCCACGCGGCCGACCTCGCCCCCGCTCACCGCGGCGACGCCGTCGGAGGCGATGCAGCGCGTGTGGCTGCCGCCGATCGACGCGTAGACCGTCCGGATCTCGACGCCGGCCATGGTCTGCGCGCTCTCGATCGCGTCGCTGATCGATCGGACCGTCCACTCGATGTTCGAGACGACGCCCTTCCGAAGACCTCGGCAAGGCACGTTGCCGACCCCGAGGACGGTGATCCCATCCGAGTCGACCTCGCCAACGACCGCGGACACCTTCGTGGTGCCGATGTCCAGGCCGACGACGATCTCCGACTCATCCGCGCGATTCTTCACGGCATCCTCATGCTGAGACGCTCGGACGCTGCCAGAACGGGCGGAGCCGGTACAACTTTGCGACGTGCGTTTGGTGGGACATGGTGACCCCCTTCAGCGCATCCGGACGACCACGCGGTCGGGGCTGCCCTCGTTGTCGAGGAAGACGACCGAAGCGTCAGCTTTCCGCCTCGAGAGCTCCAGGAAGACCCGGTCGGCCTGCTCGAGCTTTCCCTTGAACGGGGCGTGACCGAGGGCGACCACGATGGCCTGCCGGCCGACCACCACCGAGAGGCTGCCGTCTTTCTCGAGGTGGACCTCCTGGACGGGGTAGCGGGCCGTGAAGGCGGCCTTCGCGGCCTCGTCGAGCAGATCGAGCGCGCGGACGATCCGCTTCTCGGTCCCTTCCCGGTCGGCCACCACCACGTCGGGCTCGAGCCCGGTGATGACGGGCAGGTCGACCGGATCCTCGGCGCTCACTTCTTTGAAGACCTCGCCGCCGCGCGAGGCCAGAAAGAGCCGCTCGCCGATGGCCACGACCGCCGCGGGCTCGTGCTCGACGACCTTCACGACCACGGAGCCGGGCAGCTTGCGGCCGACCGTCGCGCTCTTGACCCACGGATCGCCCTCGATCTTCCGCCGCGCGTCGTCCAGATCCAGCGCGAAGACGTTGTCACCGAGCGCGATGCCGGCGGACCGCGCGACGTCCTCCGGCGAGAGCCGCTCGTTCCCCTCCACCGCGACGCTCTTGATGGAGAACCGCGGGCTCGTGAGCATGTATTGTTTGGCGCCCCACGCGACGCCGACGGAAGCGCCGACCACCGCCGCGACGCCGAGCACGACCTTCAAGAAGGCGAAGGCCGAAAAGGCCACGCGACGGACGCGCGAGACACCTTTGGGCGGCACGCTCTTCTTGGCGGGGGGGCGCACGCTCGCGCTCTGCGCGACCGGAGGCCGCGGCGACTCCGCGTCGGCGGCGGAGTCGATGCGCGTCCGCTTGTTGCGGGGCGGCGCTCCGCTCATGCGCTCGGCTCCTTCTTCGCGCCTTCGAGGCGCGCCTTGAGGCCGGCCAAGGACGCGTTCACGTCGCCAGCGCCGAGCGCGATGACGATGTCACCTTCGCGGGTCAGCTGCTCGAGCACCTCGGGCAGCTCGGCCTTGTCGGCCACGTAGTGGGCGTGGTGATGCCCGTGCTCGCGGATCGACTGCACGAGCCGCTCGGCCGAGACACCTTCGATCGGCGCCTCGCCTGCTGCGTAGATGTCGGTGACCACGAGCACGTCGGCCTGGTTGAACGCCCGCGAGAAGTCGTCGAACAGGTCGCGCGTGCGGCTGTAGCGGTGCGGCTGGAACGCGACGACGACGCGGTGCTCCTCGCTCGGGTAGGCCCGCCGGGCCGCGTCGAGCGTGGCGCGGATCTCGGCCGGGTGGTGGCCGTAGTCGTCGACGAGCGTGCGGCCCGCCGCGCGGCCCACGACCGTGAACCGCCGCGCGACGCCGCCGAACGTGGAGAGGGCCTGCTTCGTGACGTCGAGCGGGACCTCCAGCTCGTCGGCCACCGCGATGGTCGCGAGGCAGTTGAGGACGTTGTGCGCGCCGGGCATCCGCACCGTGAACCCGCCGAGCGAGACCCCGCGCCGGTAGGCGTTGAAGCTCGTCTCCAGCCCGCGGAACTGCACTGCGCGCGCCGAATAATCCGCTTGCGGGTTGAGCCCGTAGCTCACGTATCTCCTCTGGATTTTCGGGAGGATGTCCTGCACGTGCGGGTGGTCGAGGCAGAGGACCGCGAGCCCGTAGAACGGGACACGCGCCGCGAACTCGATGAAGGCGTCCTTCAGGTTGGCGAGCGACCCGTAGTGGTCGAGGTGCTCCGGATCGATGTTCGTGACCACCGCGATCGTGGGCGTGAGGCGGAGGAAGCTCCCGTCGCTCTCGTCCGCCTCGGCGACCAGCAGATCGCCCGCGCCGAGCCGCGCGTTCGAGCCGAGCGCGGCCATCTTCCCGCCGACGACGACGGTCGGGTCGAGGCCGGCGGACCGAAGCACCGTCGCGACGAGCGAGGTGGTGGTGGTCTTTCCGTGTGAGCCGGCGATGGCGACGCCGTATTTCAGCCGCATCAGCTCGGCCAGCATCTCCGCGCGGGTGATGACGGGCGTGCCGAGCGCGCGCGCCTCCACGAGCTCCGGGTTCTCCGGCCGGATCGCGCTCGAGTAGACGACCACATCGGCGCCCGCGACGTTCTCCGCGCGGTGCCCCGTGTCGATACGGACGCCGATGCCCTGCAGGCGCTGCGTGGTCCCCGAAGCCTTCAGGTCCGAGCCCGAGACGTCGAAGCCGAGAGACCGCAGGATCTCCGCGAGCCCGCTCATGCCGACGCCGCCCACGCCGACGAAATGGATGTGACGAACGCGTCCTCGAAACACTAGCTTCTCCTCGTGCCTTGGGGGCGGCCCGCGAGGCGGAGCAGATCCTCCGCCACCGCGCGCGCCGCGTCGGGTGCCCCCGCCGCACGAGCGGCGTCGGCCATTCGCTTCCTCAGCGCCGGGTCTCGGGCCAGCGTGAGGAGCTCGGCGCCGAGCCGCTCGGGCGTCGCCTCGTCCTGCGTGAGCGCGACGGCCGCGCCGACGCGCTCGAGGCTCTTTGCGTTCTGGAGCTGGTGCTGATCGGCCGCGAACGGGAACGGCACGAGCACGCTCGCGCGCCCGGTCGCGCAGAGCTCCGCCAGCGAGCTCGCGCCGCAGCGCTGCAAGACCACGTCCGCGGCGCGGAGCTCCGACCCGACGTCGTCGATGAACTCGACCACGCGGTAGGATCGCTCGGGCGCGCCGGCGCGCTCGTAGGCCTCGCGCGTGTCATCCCCTCTGCCCTTCCCCGCCTGGTGGACGATGCGGGCGTGGGGGACCTCGCGGACGAGCGCCGCAAACGCGGCCGGCACGCGCTCGTTCAGGGCCTTCGCGCCTTGGCTCCCGCCGAGCACGAGCACGGAGAGCTTTCCCTCCTCGGGCAGATAGGCCGACGACTCGATCGAGCGGCGCAGCGGCACCCCCGTCTTGAGCCCCACGTCGGAGCGGAAGGCGCGGTGCAGATCACCAAACGCCGTGTAGGCCCGCGCGGCCAGGGGTGACAAGAGCTTGTTTGTCAGCCCGAGGACGGCGTTGGGCTCCAGGATCGCGAGTGGCACCCCCGCCATTCGCGCGGCGAGCGCGATGGGGCCACCCGCATAACCGCCGACCGAAAAGACGACGTCGGGCCGCCGGCGCTCGATGAGCCGGCGCGACTGCAAGAGGCCGCGTACGGCCTGGACCGCGCCTCGGGCGAAGCCGCCGATGCCGCCGCCTCGGAGCGGCGCGACGTCGACGAGCTCGAGCTCGCCGCCGGCAGCAGGAATGGCGCGTGTCTCGATGCCTCGCGCCGTACCGACGTAGAAGACCTCGGCCTCCGGCGCGACCGCCTGGACGGCCTGCCCGACCGCGATCATCGGGAAGACGTGACCGCCCGTGCCGCCACCTGCGATGAGGACGCTCACCACTCGGCCGCCCCCTGCTCGGCGTTCGTGAGCACGACTGCGGTCGCGCTGGGTAGCGGCTCGAGCGGCTTCTGCGGCTCTTTCTTCTTGTTGTCCGGGGCGATTCGACGCCGCGGCCGGGAGATGCCGAGGAGCACGCCGATTGCGGCGGCGTTCACGAGGAGCGAAGAGCCGCCATAGCTGATGAAGGGCAACGTGAGGCCCTTGGTGGGGAGGATGGCCATCGCGACGGCGAGGTTGGTCAGCGCTTGGACGCCGAAGAGCGTCGAGATGCCGAAGGCGAGGAAGCTGCCGTAATCATCGGCCGCGTTGAGGGCCACCTTCACGCCGCGCGCGACGACGACGAGGTACGCCGCCGCGAGGCACGCGATACCCACGAACCCGAGCTCCTCCCCGATGATGGCGCTGACGAAATCCGTATGGGCCTCGGGAAGGTAGAGGACCTGGAGGCCGCGGCCGAGGCCTTGCCCCCAGGTCCCCCCCGACCCGAAGCTCATGACGGACTGGAACGGCTGATAGGCCAAGCCGTCGCGGTGCGCATCCATGTCGATCCACGCGACGTACCGGGCGTACCGGTAGCTCGTGAATCGAATCGCTGCCGCGGCACCGAGGCCGAGCAACATGGTGAAGGCGGCGATGTACGGCACCTTCGCGCCCGCGACGAAGAGCATCGTGAAGGTAAGGAAGAGGAGCACGACGGAGCTGCCGAAGTCTGGCTGCTTCAGACACAGCAGCATGAGGACGCCACACACGAACAGATGGGGGAGGAAACCGACTGCGAATGACTTGATTTGGTCCGCCTTCTTCGAGAGCGAATAGGCGAGCCAGAGAACGATGGCGAGCTTGGCGAGCTCGGCGGGCTGGATGTGGATCGGCCCGAGGTTGAGCCAGCGGTCCGCGTTGCCGGCGCGGTGGCCGAACCCGACGACCGTCAGCGTGAGCATACCGATGACCGACAGCAGGATCGGGTACGTGAGCGCCTTCAGCCGGCGGTAGTCGATGCGGCTGGCGACCCACATGCCGAAGAGCGCGAGGGCGCCCCAGATGGCCTGCCGCTTCAGGAAGAACTCGGGATCCTTGTAGCGGGTGGTGGCCTCGACCGCGCTGGCCGAATACACCATGACCACGCCGAAGCCGATGAGGGCGATGACGGTCGCGGCCAGGAGGGAGTCCACCGGCCCGTCGGGGCTCGAATGGAGCAGCTCGGAGATGGGGGCGAGCGGCTTCTTCTCGGGCGGGGCCTCCGATTTCGCCGGTCGATTCTTGGGGAGCTCGCGGGTCTTCTGCATGCTCACCTCAACTTCATCGACGCAAGCGCGACGAGGGCCAAGAGAATGGAGATGATCCAGAACCGGACGATGATTTTCGGCTCTGCCCACCCCTTCTTCTCGTAGTGGTGGTGGATGGGGGCCATGAGGAAGATTCGGCGCCCGGTCATCCGGAACGAGATGACCTGGGTGATGACGCTCACTGCCTCGATGAAGAAGATGCCGCCCAGGAGGACCGAGAGCAGCTCGTTTTTGGTGAAGATCGCCAGCATGCCGAGGCCACCGCCGAGCGCCAGCGACCCGACGTCCCCCATGAAGACCTGGGCTGGGTACGTGTTGTACCAGAGGAACCCTATCCCGGCGCCGATGACCGAGCCGCAATACACGCTGAGCTCTCCCGCGGAGGCGACCTTGGGGATGCCGAGGTAGTCCGCCAGGGAGAGACGCGCGATCGTCGCGCCGGCGAGGTACGCCCAGATGAGATAGGTGCCGGCGTTGATCATCACCGGACCAATGGCCAGTCCGTCGAGCCCGTCCGTCAGGTTCACCGCATTCGACGTCGCGACGACGACGAACACCGCAAACGCGACGTAGACGTAGAGCGGCAGCTCCAATGAATACTTGGGGAACGCCGCGAACGGGAGCGCAACCTGGGTCTTGATCGCGTTCCAGTCGGGGGGCATCCGGTCGTCGAGCAAGAAGGTGTACCCGATGGCCGCGCCGCCGATGAGGCCTTGACCGATGAGCTTGTACCGCCCCGCGAGGCCACCGGAGCTCTTGCGCTTGATCTTGAGGTAGTCGTCCAGATAGCCGATGAGCCCATAACCGGCGGTCACGGCCGTGGTCGCGAGGACAAACGGGTTGCGCAGGTCGGCCCAGAGCACCGTGGGCACGAGGAGCGACAGCAAGATGAGCGCGCCGCCCATCGTGGGCGTGCCCGCCTTGACGAGGTGTGACTCCGGCCCCTCCTTGCGGACGACCTGACCGATCTGCTTCCGCCGCAGCTCGCGGATGAACCACGGAGCCAGGAGGAACGTGATCACCATCGCGGTGATCGTGGCCATGATCGTGCGGAACGGAATGTACCGGAGGACGTTGAGCCAGCTGAGCCAGTCGTAATGGTATTTCAGCGGATAGAAGAGCTCGTAGATCACGACGCCCCTCCTCGGCCCGCCGCCCTCGCGGCGAGCCCTTCGCGCGCGACCTCGCGGTCGTCGAAGGCGAGCGTCGTGCTCCCGACGATCTGGTAGGTCTCGTGGCCCTTGCCCGCGACGAGCACGACGTCGCCCGGCCGGGCTTCCGCGATGGCCATGAGAATGGCCGCGCGCCGATCGAGCTCGACCGCGTATGGCGCTCCGGTCGCGCGCAGACCGTTCACGGCGGCCTCCGCGATCGCCCGCGGGTCTTCGCTGCGCGGGTTGTCGTTGGTGACGAAGACATAGTCGGCGCCGCGGCCTGCGGCCTCGCCCATGAGCGGTCGCTTCCCGGGATCGCGGTCGCCGCCGCAGCCGAACACGCAGACCACACGCCCCTGGGCAATGGGCCGCACGCTGGCCAGCACACGAGCGAGGGCGTCCGGCGTGTGGGCGTAGTCGACGAGCACGACGACGTCGTCGCGCGAGGGGTCGTCGCAGCGCTCGAGGCGACCGGGGACCGCGACCGGCGCGGAGAGCGCGGAGCCGATGACGTCCGCGTCGTAGTCGAGGCAAAGCCCGATGGAAATCGCGCAGAGGAGGTTCTCCACGTTGTGCGCTCCGACGAGGGGGCTCTCCACACGGACCTCGCCGGCCGGCGTCGCCGCGGCGAGCGAGATGCCCGACGGCCCCATTTCGAGGCGCGTCGGGTAGACGTCCGGCGAGCCCACGTCCGCGGCGCTCGCGTACCGGAGGACCCGAGCGCCCCTGGCGACGGCCGAGGCCAGCGAGGGCCCGAACGGATCGCGGACGTTCACCGCAGCCGCGCCCGGGCCGAGATCGGCGAACAGCCGCCGCTTGGCAGCGCCGTAGGCCTCCATCGTGCCGTGGTAGTCGAGGTGGTCCTGCGTCAGGTTCGTGAACGCAGCGACGCGGAACCGGACGGCGTCCGCGCGCTTCGCCGCGAGCGCGATGCTCGAGACCTCCATCACGAGGTGCGTGGCCCCGTGGTCGCGCATCTCGCGTGTGGCCCGCGCCAGCTCGTCGGCCTCGGGGCTCGTGTGGACGCTCGGCTTCACCCAGCCCTCGAACTCGGCGCCGAGCGTCCCAATGGTCCCGCAGCGCCCGCCCGCCCCGTTGACGAGCCCGCGCGTCAGGAGGGTCGTGGTCGTCTTCCCGTTCGTGCCGGTGATACCGATCACGTCCACCCCGAAGCTCGGGTGCCCATAGACGGCCGAGCTCGCGATGGCGAGCGCGAGCGGGACGTCGTCCACCTCGACGACCGGGACGGAGGTCGAGAGCGCAGCGCCTCGCTTGACGATGACCGCGGCTGCGCCTCGCTTGACCGCCTCGACCAAGAAGGAGAGCCCGCTGACGCGCCCACCCTCGCGCGCGATGAAGACGTCGCCCGGCTCGATGGCGCGGGAGTCGTGGCGAACGCCCGAGACGAACACGTCACCGCTGCCGGACTCGAGCGTGGCGCCGGGGATCTCGCGCACGACGTCCCGCAGCCGCATGGCGGGCGGCGGGGTCGAAACGGGGGGAGAGCTCGGCCTTCTTTCGGTCATCACGTGGGCGGTTCGAAGATCAGGCGAATGGTCGTCCCCCGCTTGGCCGCCGCGCCGGCGGCGGGCTCCTGCTTGAGCACGCGGCCCGTCCCCTCGATGCGAGCCGAGAGCCCGAGCGCGCCGAGCTGCTTGATCGCTTCCCGCGCCGGGAACCCGGTCAGATCCGGGACCTCCACCTCGCCGGCGCCGAGCGCACGCGCCGGGCGCTTGGGCTGAGCCTCGGCGGGCTCGTCGGACTTGGAGAGCGCCTTGTACGCGGCCTCCGCAGGGTCGGCGGTCTTCGCGATCTCCTGCGCCTTCTTGTCGTCCGTGCCCGAGGGCGTCACGCCGGTGTAGCGGAGCGCCATCTCGGCGACGCGGCGGAAGACCGGCGCGGCGACCGAGCCACCGGCGTAGGTGCCGGCCATCGGCTCGTCGATGGCGACGGCGATCGCGAAGCGCGGCTTCTCCGCCGGGACGAACCCGACGAACGAGGCGACGTAGTGCGTGTCGGTGTAGCGACCGGTCTCGGCGTCGATCTTCTGCGCTGTGGCGGTCTTGCCGGCCACCTTGAAGCCGGGGACGCTGGCCTCGACGCCGGTCCCCTCGCCCTCGGTGACCGAGACGAGCATCTCGCCGAGGAGGCGGGAGACGGCGGGACCGACGGCGGCGCGCCGCACGCGCGCCTTGGGCTCGTCGAGCGTCGCGCCGGTCGAGTCGGTCACGCGCTTCACGAGGATTGGCTCCATGAGCTTGCCGCCGTTTGCGATGGCGCTCACGCCGAGGGCCATCTGCATCGTCGTGACGCTGATGCCCTGGCCGAAGCTCGCCGCCGCCGTCTCGACCTGGACCCAAGGGCGATCGCGGGGCCTGAGCACGCCGACCGACTGCCCGGGAACCGGAAGGCCCGGCGGCTCACCGAAGCCGAACCGGCGAAGCCCCTCGTACAGGCGCTGCTGGCCGAGCCCGAGGCCGATCTTGGCGCTGCCGATGTTGGAGGAGAACTGGAGGATCTGGGTGGGGGTCAGCCACTTGTGAACGTGCGTGTCATGGATGACGATATTGTCAATCGGCATGTGCCCGTTCTCGCAATAGATCGGCTCCGTCGGGCTGATCGACTTCTGCGCGAGGGCCGTCGCCAGCGTGAAGATCTTCATCGTCGAGCCGGGCTCGTACCGATCGACCACGGCCCGGTTGCGCCTGTGATCGGGGTCGGCGCCCTGGTAGTCGTTCGGATCGAAGCCTGGCGCGCTCGCCATCGCGAGGATCTCGCCGCTCGCCGGATCCATCACGACGATGGAGCCGCCCTTCGCCTCGTACGTGCGCAGCGCGGCGTCGAGCTCGCGCTCGGCGGTGTGCTGGATCGCGCGGTCGATCGTCAGGTGCACGTTGTGGCCGGCGAGCGCCGCCTCGTTGTCGAGGCCTTCGCTGAAGATGAGGCGCCCGGAGCGATCACGGAGGCCGTGCACCTCGGCGGGCTTTCCTTTGAGCTCCTCGTTCAGGCTGAGCTCGAGGCCTTCGCGGCCGTCGCCGTCGGGCGCGACGAAGCCGATGAGCGGCCCTGCGAGGCCCTTGTTTGGGTAGAAGCGGTGCCCCTCGCCTTCGATCTGCAGGCCGCGGATGGGGTCGCGTTGCGTCCGATCGGAGAGCGCGCGCACCTTCTCGACCTCGTCCTCCGAGACGCGGCGCTTGAGCCAGAGGAAGCGACGGCGCCGGGCGATCTTCTCCCGCACCTCGTCTTTGTCGAGGGAGAGCGCGGCGGAGATGCGCTCCGAAAACTCCTCGATACGCCTCGGCACGTACTTCTCCTCGATACCGCGGAGCATCTCGACGGCATCCATCGAGATGCTCGGCACCTCCACGCTCTCCGCGAGCGGGGCGCCGTTTCGGTCGTAGAGCGTGCCACGCTTCGGCTGGATGTGCAGGCGGCGCTGGCGCTGTTTCTCCGCCATCTCCAGCCAGGCGGCGCCGTCGCGGTTCTGGATCTTGTCGGCGCCGGAGAGGACGAAGCCGAGGCCGAGGCCCATCATGCCGCAGAGCATCGCCATGCGGAGCTTGATCCACTTCGCCCGCTCGGGCCGCAGGTTCCTCATCCGAGCGGCGCCCTCACGGGCCCTCCGGTGCGGGCGCCTCACCGGGCGCTCCCGGCCGCATGCGCGAAGCAGGGACGACGGCGTCGGGCAGGACGATGACGCGCTCGGGCGGCGGCGGCGTCATGCCGAGCAACGTTCGGGCGACCATCTCCACGCGATCGGGCGTCCGATAGCTGGCGGCCTCGAGCGACAAGACGCGCTTCACCTCGCGGAGCCGCGCCTGCTCCTTCCGCGCCTTGCCCAGCTTGTAGCCGAGATCGACGGTGCGACCCCGCAAGCCGAGGTGGACCACGAAGGCCACGACGGTCGCGAGGACGGCGAGCGTCCACAGCGCGACGAACGGTCGCTGCCTCATTCGTCCGCTCCTTCTTCCGCGCCGCCGCCCACGCGCGCGGCGCGGAGCTTGGCGCTCCGAGCTCGCGGGTTTCGGGCGAGCTCCGTGTCCGTCGCGGTGATGGGCTTCTTCGAGAGCGGCCGCCACGTCGACCGATCCTGGAACGCTCGCTTCACGATGCGGTCTTCCAGCGAGTGAAACGAGATGATCGCGAGCACGCCGCCGGGGTTCAGAACGCGCGGCGCGGCCTCGAGCAAGGCGCTCAGCTGGTCGAGCTCGCCGTTCACCGCGATGCGCAGCGCCTGGAAGGTGCGCGTGGCCGGGTCGACGCCGCCGACGCGCGCCGGGCCCACCGCGCGGATGACCGCGCGTCGCAGGTCGGTCGTCGTGACGAGCTCGTTCGCTTGCTCGGCCTGCTTGATGCACCGAGCGATCCGGCGCGAGCGACGCTCCTCGCCGAGCTTGAAGATCACGTCGGCGAGCTCGTCGTCGGACAGCCGCGCGATGAGCTCGAGCGCGGTCTCCCCGCTCGTCGGATCCATCCGCATGTCGAGCGGACCGTCGTGCCGGAAGCTCATGCCGCGCTCGGCCTGGTCGAGCTGCATCGAGCTGACCCCGACGTCGGCGAGGATGCCGTCGACGCCGGGCACGCCGATCTCGCCGAGGACGCTCGCGACGTCACCGAACTCCGCCTTCACGGCGCGGAAGCGCGCGCCGAACCGCTCGAGGCGCTCCGAGGCGAGCGCGAGCGCGCTGGGATCCCGGTCGAGGCCGATGACCTTGGTGCCCGAGACCCGGAGGATCGCCTCGCTGTGGCCGCCTGCGCCGAGCGTGGCGTCGACGAAGAGCTTCCCCTCGGCCGGGTCGAGCGCCGCGAGCACTTCGGCGCGGAGGACGGGGACGTGCGGGGCTTCCGGCGGCTCGGGGGGTGCGGATCGCATGGGGACGACGTTGAGGACGTTCACGGTTTCACCAGGTCGAGGCCGCTAGAGGCCGAGCTTGCCCATCGCCGCCCGAAGGTCGCGCAGGTCGGCGGCGGACTTCTGACGCGACATCGCTTCCCACTGCTCCCTGGACCAGAGCTCGGCCTTCTGGCCGTGCCCGAGCCACAGGACGTTCTTGGAGAGGCCCGCGTGCTCGCGGAGGTTCGGCGGGACCAGGATCCGACCCTGCTTGTCGAGCTCGCACTCGACCGCAGCGGACACGTAGAACCGGCGGAACTCGATGACCTGCGCGTCGAAGGCGTTGAGCTGAGCGAGCTTCGCCTCCAGCTCCTCCCACGCCTTGAGCGGGTAGACGTCCAGGCAGGGGTCCCCGAGCGCCGGCGTCACCACCAGGCGCGGGTCGCTCCCGCTCGCGAGGACGTCCCGAAAGCGCGCCGGAAGGCTGGTGCGCCCCTTGTCGTCGATCGCGTGCTCGAAGTGACCGCGGAACATCGGTTGGCTCGGAGGAGCATGGGCTTGCTTGCCACTTCCTCCCACTACTGGCGGCCACGCTACGGAGACGACCCGATCGTGTCAACAGGACGGGGCGTTTTCTGGAGCTGGTCGCGCACATGTGCTACCGGCAACGCCTTACATAAGGCGGTCCTTCTCGGCAAAGTTCCTTGAGAATCGGGCGGCGTGGGAGAAAGTGGGGACGGATTCGTCAAACAGCCCGATCAAAGCTGTTGACAGGCGTTCCCTGCGCGCCGGCCCACCGTTCGCCGCCGGCGTCGACAGCGACAAAACGACGACGTCTCAAGATGACCACTTTGTCATCTTGAGACGTCGCTTGATGGTGCTCGCGACGCACACGCGCCGCCGGCCCGCTGATGCCCGCGGCCCGCTGCTACCCGACGCTCGCGGCTGGGCCGGCTACTGCCCGCTGAAGGAGAACGGGATGTTGATCGTCGCGCCTTCGTCCGAGGGCGGGAAGCTCCACCCCTTCACCGCGCCGGCGATGCAGCCAGCGAGCCCCGGGTAGTGGGTCTCCGCGCCGCCGGCGCTGACGCTGCTGACCGAGCCGCTCGGGGCGACCTTGAGCGAGACGCTGACCTTGGCCGTGCTGGGCGCGTTCGACGAGCGCGCGTCGTAGGCCGGCAGCCAGCAGCGACGCGTGATCATGGGCTTGTTCCGGCTGACGACGCCGTTGATCTCGCCCTCGGTGAGCGCGCCGCCGTTGCTCGGCGGCGGATCGCTCGTCGACGGGCCGCCCGGCGTGGGTTGGAAGCCCGTCTTGTCGATGGGCGACGAGTCCGTGGGCTTGGAGCTGGGCGTGGAGCCTGCCGGTCCGCGCGGACCGCCGTTCCCCTGCCCGGTCGGTCCGGTCGCTGCGGATGCCCCCGGCTCGGGCGTCTGCGAGCTCTTGTCGTTCACACCGGGCGGCGGAGGCGGGGAAGCACCGAGAGGCTGGTCCGCCTTCTGCGTCTGCGTCGCGGCCGCGACGGGGCTGTTCTGCGCGGCGCCGTTGGGGCGCAGGAAAAGCGCCCAGGCGGCGACACCACCGAACGCGGCCGCCATCGCGATGAGCGCCCAGGCGGCCGGCGGCAACCCGCCCCGCTTGCGGCCCGCGGACATGCTCTGCGGGGACAGCTCGCTCACCGGGGCCGAGCCGATCGAAGGCGTTCCGGAGCCGGCGAGGCCTGCGGCCGTCGTCACGCTGAAGGCGGCGTTTGCGGTCGTTCCGCCGTTCGCAGCGCTGCCATTCGCCGCCGCGCCGTGAGGCGCGCTGCCGTTCAGCGAGGGGGCGTTGATCGCGGCGCCCGAGAGCGCGGCCGGCGCGACGGCCGACGAGAACGGGTCCGACGGAGGCGCGGCAGCCGGAGCCCCGGGCGAGCTCGAACGGACGAGATCGAACGGGAGGCTGGGCGCGGGCGGAGGCAAGCCTGCGCCGAGGCCACCGGAGAGAGAGGCCGCCGCCGCCGCGGCGGGCTTCGCCTCGGGTGAGCCGGAGCCCACCTGGGATATCGACACCTGCGAGGGTCGCGGCGCCGGCGGCACGACCGCCGGCAGGCTCATCCGGCTCGCGCGGGTCTGCTTCGCCTCGTCCACCAGGGCCATGAGCGGCTGGATGCTCTTGATCGCCTGCCACTCGTCGAAGCCCTCGCGCCACACGAGCGAGTCACCATCGACCTGGCCGGCCGCGGCCTTGTCCCGAAGCACGGCGAGCCGCACCGGACCGAGCGGGACGCCGCCGATGCCGACATACCAGTCTTCCGTGGGGAGCGGCTGAGACGAGGGCGAGCGAGGAGCGGTCGCCACGGCGCGAGCGAACCCGGCATGGAGGCCCGGGCTCGAAGGCGCGTGCATCCCCGGGCCCGACCCCGGCGGGGGCGGCGGGCGCGAGCTGCGCGCGCCCGCGCCGCTCAGCGACGCGCGAGCGGGCGGGATGATCCGAGGTGCGTTGGGACGTGGGGCGGCGCCGAGCGCGGGTCCGGTCGGCTTCGGGTCCGGGTGGAAAAACGGAGATTGCCGGATGACCGTGGCGCCTTCGTCCGCGTTGCCCGCGTCGTCCCCGGGGGACGAGGGGCTCTCCGCGCTGGGGGCCTCCACCGCCGCGCGCGGCGGGGGCGTCGCGCGGATGGGCGAAGGAGCGCTGCCGGCGACCTGTTCGGCCGGGAGCTTCTGCGAGACCGAGCTCTCGGTCACCGTCGCAGCCACCTGGATCATCTCGCCGCAACGGCGGCACTTCATCCTGAGGGTGCGGCCAGCGACTTTGTCATCGCTGATCTGGTACTTGGCCTTGCAGTTCTCGCAGACGAACTTCACCAGCGCGCCGCCTCCGGAGCTCCCGTTACTGTAGACGATCGGTCCGACCTTGCCCATGGATATTGGCGGCACGATCGGGCCGGGCTCAACCGAAGATCCGCCGCCTCCCCGCCTCGGCGCTCGGCCGCGCCGAGGGCGAAGTGGTGCCGCCCGACGAGGTGATCAGAGCAGCGCAACGATGTGCTCTTTGATCGTGCGCTTCGTCTCTTCGTCGGGGGCGACGCTCAGGGCGCGCTCCCAGGCCTCGACGGCTTTGTTCCGGAACCCGGCCTGCTGATAGAGGATGGCAAGGTTCTTGATGCTCGCGAAGTGCTCGCTCTGGATCTGGACGGCCCGCTCGAGCTGCTCGATGGCGTCGTAGATTCGGCCCTTTTTCCCGTACAGGAGCCCCAGGTGGAAACGCAGCCGGTAGGCCAGCGGGTCGATGTTGACCCCGGCCTCCAGGAGCTCCGCCGCCTTCGTGGTGTCGCCCGCGTGGTACGCCGCCACCCCTTCTTTGAGGAGGCGCTCGGCTTGGGCGCTCATCTGCTCCTGATCGACCTCCTCCCGGCGCGCCTCGAATGTGCGCTCCACGAGGTTGATGAGCTCGTTCACCTTGAAGGGCTTCTCGAGGAACGCGTCGACGCCGTAGCTCTGCTTGGCGTCTTGAGCGATGCGCCAACCGCGGTAGACGGCCGAGACCATCACGATGGGGATGTGCCCGTAGCGGCTCGAGCCCCGGATTCGCTTCGCGATATCGAACCCGTGAACCTCGGGGAGCATGGCGTCCAGAATGACGAGGTTCGGCGCCTCGAGCTTCACCATCTGCAGGGCGAGCTTGCCCCGGTCGGCTTCGACCACCTCGTGGCCTCGCTCCTCGAGGATCTTCCGGATCATCCGGCGGATGTCCGGCTCGTCGTCCACCACGAGCACTTTCTTCTTCGAGCCTTGCGGGGGCGGCCGGCTGGAAGGCCGGGGTAGCTCCTTCACGACCGAGAGCTCTTCGGTGAGGTCGCCGAAGTCTGCCTCGTTGACCTCGGCGTCGACCACCTTGCGCATCTTCTCGTCGACGACGACGGTCTGTTTGGTGGCTTCGAAGGTGGACGTGGAGGGCCGGAACATGGCCGTCTCGGTGTCGGCCTCCTTCGCGCGGAAGACGTGTGGCTTCGCCGTGTCCGAGCGAGGCAGCGGAGGAGGGCGCGGGACCCTCGGCGCCGCGGGTGACGGCGCCGGCTGAGGCGCGGGAGCCGTCGGCTGGGCCGGGCGAATCGGGGGCGCGTGGGACGCCGCGGCCGGGGCGGGAGCGGGAGCGGGAGCAGGGGCCGCGGGTCGCGTCGCGACGGCCGGCGGTGGGACCTTCGTCTGGTACTTCGCCGGGTCCAGGCCGGCTCGCTCGATCACCTCGGGCGGACAAGCAGGCGCGACGTAGTGTGACTCCCCGCGATCACGCGCGTCGTACGCGTCCCGGATCGTCCTGAGGAGCTGCCCTTCGAGGGCGATGTAGGCGAAGACGCGCTTGCCGGTGACGAACTCGAGCTCCTCCAGGACCTTGCGCTCCTCGGGGTTCGCCATCGCGAGGAAGACGCGGTCCGGACGCTCGAGGACCGGGAGCAGCTTGTGGACGAGCGCGATCTCTCTCGGGATGGTCTTCAGGTGCTCGAGCAGGATGCAGACCTGGGTGAGATCGATGCCTGGCACCCCGCGCTGCGCCGACAGCGCCTTGAGGGCCTCGAGCTCCGAGACGAGTCCCTCCTGGATCAGACGCGTCGCGAGCGGCGGCGCGCCGGGGCGTTCTTGGGCGAGCACGCGATCGAGATCGGCTTGGTTGATCGCCTTCTGCTCCAGCAGGATGCGGCCAATTGCCTTCTTCGGTTGATCGGTCACCGTGCGAACCCTCGAGGCTACGCTGCTTGCGACAGACTAGCCACTCTCTCCGGAGCCGGCGAGCCCGGCCTCGGCCCAGCGCGCACGAAATGACGAAAACGTCCCGGCCACGATGGCCTCCCGCGCCTCGCGCGTGAGCTGGCCATAGAGGTGCAGGTTGTGCTCCGACAGGAGGCGCAGCGCGAGGATCTCGCCGGCGAGGAACAGGTGCCGCAGGTACGACCTCGCGTACCCTCCCGCGCAGGCGGGACAGGTGCACTCCGGATCGAGCGGGAGGCGATCGTCTTTGTAGCGGGACTGCTTGATGACGATGCGCCCCCGGCGGAGGAGCGCCTGCCCGTTGCGCGCGTTGCGGGTGGGCAAGACGCAGTCGAACATGTCCACGCCGGCCGCGATGGCGGTGACGAGATCACGCGGGGTGCCGACGCCCATCAAGTAACGCGGGCGCCTCGGATCCAGGGCCGGCGCGACCTCCGGGAGCGCCGCGTGCATCGCCTCGATCGGCTCACCCACGCTGAAGCCACCGAGCGCGAGACCGTCGAAGGGGAGCTCCCCCAGCTCCGCCGCGTGCCGCTGCCGGAGGTCGACCTCGCAGCCGCCCTGGACGATCCCGAAGACGGCCTGGTCGGGGCGGCGCGCAGCCAGGCAGCGCTTGGCCCAGCGGGTCGTGGTCGCGCACGCGCGCTCGAGCTCCGCGCGCGGCGCGCCGCCCGGCGGGCAGACGTCGAGCTGCATGGCGATGTCGGCGCCGAGCAGGCCCTGGACACGCATCGCCTCCTCGGGCGTGAGCGCGTGCCGAGAGCCGTCCAGGTGGGACCGGAAGACGAAGCCGTCTTCGTCGACCGTCCGCCGCTCCGCCAGGGAGAACGCCTGGTAGCCGCCCGAGTCCGTCAGCATGGCGTGGGGCCAGCGCGTGAAGGCGTGGAGCCCGCCGTGCGCCGCGACGGCCTCGGCGCCGGGCCGGAGCCAGAGATGGTACGTGTTGCCGAGCACGATGCGCGCTCCGGTGGCCGCGACCTCCCCGGGCGTGAGCGTCTTGACCGAGCCCTGCGTCCCCACCGGCATGAACGTGGGCGTCGGCACCGGACCGTGTGCCGTCTCGAGCAGACCGGTGCGCGCCGCGCCGTCGGTCGCGAGGACTCGGAAGGAGAACCCAGGCGTCACGAGGCCTCACCTCGCCAGAGCAACATGGCGTCACCGTAGCTGAAGAACCGATAGCTCGACCGGACCGCGTGCGCGTACGCCTCGAGGACACGCTCGCGTCCGGCGAAGGCCGAGACCATCGCGAGGAGGGTGGACCGAGGCAGGTGGAAATTCGTGAGCAGGGCGTCGACGACACGAAAAGAGAACCCCGGCTGGATGAGCAGCCGCGTCCGCCCGGCGCGGGCCGCGATCTCGCCGCCGCCCGCGATCGCCGCCGACTCCAGCGCGCGCACCGTGGTCGTCCCGATGGCCACGACCGGCGCGCCGCGCGCGCGCGCGGCCGCGATAGCGCGAACAGTCTCTTCGGGCACCGCGTAGGTCTCCTCGTGCATGGGGTGATCGTCGAGGTCGTCGACCTTCACGGGCTGGAAGGTCCCCAGCGAGACGTGGAGCGTGACGCTCGCCATCACGATGCCGCGCTCGCGGAGCGCGCCGATCAGCCGTTCGCTCAGATGCAGCCCGGCGGTCGGCGCCGCCACCGCGCCGCGCTCGCGTGCGTACACGGTCTGGTAACGCGACCGGTCCTCCGGCTCGTCTTGCCTGCGGATGTAGGGAGGCAGCGGGACATGGCCGGCGCGGTCGATCGCCTCGGCGACAGGCTCGCGCTCGCAGCCGAGCCGGACGCGAAGCGAGCCGTCGGCGAGCACCTCCACGACGAGCGCCGAGATGTCGCCCTCGAGCGCGAGCGTCGCCCCCGCACGGATTGGCTTGGAGGAGCGGCCGAGCGCGCGCCACACCTCATCCCTGTCGCCCCCGGCCTCCCGCTCGAGCAACAGCACCTCGACGCGTCCGCCGGAGGGCTTGGTGCCGAAGAGCCGAGCCGGAATGACACGGGTGTCATTCACGACGACGAGCGCGCCCTCGGGCAAGAGCGCCGGCAGCTCGAGCACCGCACGGTCCTCGAGGGCGGCGCCGGGCTTCACGACGAGCAGGCGCGCGCCGTCGCGCTCCGCCGCCGGGTGATCGGCGACGAGCCCCTCGGGCAGGTGGAAGTCGAACAGGTCGATGCGCACGCGAGTGGGGGAAACCGCCCGATCAGCTCGCGAAGGGCGGGTAGGTGATGCCGAGGCGGGTCATCTTCCGCCAGAGCGTGGTCGCGCTGATGCCCAGCGCCTCCGCCGCGCGGTCGCGGCTCCCCTCCATCTCGCGGAGCGCAGCCTCGATCGCCTGCCTCTCGGCCGCGTCCACCACGTCCGCCAGGGTTCGGCCCCCGGCGCCCGGGCGCGTGGTCTGCGTGGGCGTCGGCAAGACGTCGTCCACCGTGATGGCCCCGCCTCCCGAGAGCGCGACGGCCTGCTCCACCATGTTCTCGAGCTCGCGGACGTTGCCGGGGAAGTCGTAGCCCATCAGCGCCTCGTAGACGCCGTCCGCCAGGCGCGCGCGCACGTTCATCTTGCGGTTGTACTTCTCGAGGAAGTGCGAAAACAGCATCGGGATGTCTTCTTTGCGCTCCCGCAGCGGCGGCAGGACGAACCGGGCCACGTTGAGGCGGTAGTAGAGATCCTGACGGAACCGTTTCTCTGCCACGGCCGTGAGCAGGTCCTGGTTGGTGGCGGCGACGATGCGCACGTCCACTCGGATGGGCTTGTTCTCGCCTACCCGCCTGATCTCGTGCTCCTGGATGGCCCGGAGCAGCTTGGCCTGGAACGAGAGCGGGGTCTCCGTGATCTCGTCGAAGAAAAACGTGCCGCCCTCGGCCTCCTCGAAGAGGCCCTTGCGCGCGCTGATGGCGCCCGTGAACGAGCCGCGAGCGTGGCCGAACAGCTCGCTCTCGAGCAACGTCTCGCTGATGGCGGCGCAGTTCACGGGGACGTAGGGCCTGTCGGCGCGCTTGGAGTTCGCGTGGATGGCCTTGGCGACGAGCTCCTTGCCGGTGCCGCTCTCCCCTTGGATGAGCACCGTCGCGTCCGTCGGGGCGACCTTCACGATGCGACCAAGGACGTCGCGGATGGCCTGCGACCGCCCGACGATGTTCTCGAACTTGTAGCGCTCCTTGAACTCGGTCGTGAGGAGCTGGACCTGCCCCGCGAGGGCGCGCTTCTCGATCGCGCGCTGGACCTTCACGAGGAGCTCTTCCTCGGTGAAGGGCTTCTGGATGTAGTCGAACGCGCCGAGCCGCATGGCTTCGACCGCGCTCTCGATCGTGCCGTAGGCGGTCATCACGATGACCTCGGTGTTCGTCTCGGCCTCCTTCACGGCGCGGAGGACGCTGATCCCGTCCTGCGAGCCCATGCGGAGGTCCGTCAGCACCAGGTCGAACGCGCCGCGGGCGCCGAGCTCGGCCCCGGCAACGCCGTCGCTCGCCTCGTCGACCTCGTAGCCGGCGCCCCGCAACATCATGGCGAGCGTCGTGCGCATGTTGCGCTGGTCGTCGACGACGAGAACTTTTGCCATGCTCCCCGGCAGTTTCTACCGCAGTCCCACGGATTCGGCCACCCTCGCCAGACCATACGGGACGGACGAGAGAACGCTGAAGTCGGGGCGCGCGATCAGTCGCGGAGCTGCTCGGACAAGTAGTTCTGCTCGCCCAGCTTCTCGATCAGGCCGAGCTGCGTCTCGATCCAATCCACGTGCTCCTCCTCGGCGGCCAGGATGGAGGCCAGCATGTCCTCGCTGGTCCGGTCGCCCTTCTCGCGGCAGAGCGCGATCCCGTCGCGCAGCCGGGCGATGGCGCGGTGCTCGAGATCGAGGTCGCACCGGAGCTGCTCGGGCACCGTCTCGCCGATGTGGAGACGATCGAGCCGCTGCAGGTTCGGGAGGCCTTCCAGGAAGAGGATGCGGTCGATGATCTCGTCCGCGTGTTTCATCTCGTCGATGGACTCTTCGCGGATTTTCTTGGCCAGCGCCGAGAAGCCCCAGTTTTTGCACATCTTGGCGTGCAAGAAATACTGGTTGATGGCGACGAGCTCGCCGGCGAGGACCTCGTTCAGGAGCTCGATGACTTCGACGTGGCCTTTCATGCTGGGCAGGCTCGTCAAAGATGGGCGGGAGGTCAAGTGCGGTCGTCGCGCGCTCAGGCCGCCGGCAACACGCTCGGCGGCGGTCCGGGCTCGGCCTCCGCGCTCGGGCCGTCCGCGAGGTAGGGCAGACGCCGCCCCGATGGCGCGGGGCACGCGGCGATCATCGCGTGGATGTCACGACGGCAGGAGCCACAGCGAGACCCCGCGCCGGTGCACGACGTGATCTCTTCGACGGTGCTAGCCCCGTCCTCGATGGCTTGTCGGATGGCCCTGTCGGTCACGCCCATGCAGCAGCAGACGAACATGCGCTATTGAACTTAGCTTTCAATATCGCTTTCGGCAAGCCCCCAAGAAAGGGCGAGACGAGGTCGCCGGCTCCGCCGACCTCGTCCCACCTCCCCCCTGCTCCGGGCGCGGCCGGGCGCCCGGGTGGCTCACATCGCCAGGCCGCCGTCGACGTCGATGGTGCGGCCGTTGAAGTACTCGCATTCGATGACGAAACGCACGCCGAGCCAGATGTCCTCGGGCACGCCGATGCGCCCCACCGGGATGGCCGCGACCAGCGCGTCGCGCGCCTTCTGGTTCATCCCCTGGGTCATGGGCGTCTCGATCATGCCGGGCGCGATGGCGCCGACGCGGATGCCGAACTTCGCGAACTCGAGCGACCACGTCTTGGTGTTCGTCGCGAGGCCCGCCTTGGCGGCCGCGTAGTTGGACTGCCCGCGGTTTCCGTGCCGGGCGATCGAGCTCATGTTCACGATCACGCCGCGCTGCTTGTTCTCGACCATCGTCGCCACGACGTCGCGGACCATGAACGTGGCGCCGGTGAGGTTCACGTCGATCACCTGCTGCCACTGCGCCGCGGAGAGCTTCTGCACCTGCCCGCTCTCCTTGTCGACCTTCACGAGGAGCCCGTCCCGGAGGATGCCCGCGTTGTTGACCAGACCGGTGAGCCCACCCATCGCGGCGAAGGCCTCGCGCGCGCAGGCCTCGGTCTCGGCCTCCTTGGAGACGTCGAGGCGCCGGACGACGAGCTTGCCGCGGGCGCCCTCGCAGTCGGCCGCGAGCTTCGCGAGCCCCTCTTCGTTCACGTCGGCCGCAACCACGCTCGCGCCGGCCTCGACGAGGCGTTGCGAGATGTGAGCGCCGAGCCCTTGGGCCGCGCCCGTCACGATCATCTTGGCGTCTTCTAGTCGCATGGCCGGGAGCCTACACCAGGGACCCCGGTCATCGATTCGGCCGATCGCTCAGGCGTGGTCCTTCATCACCTCGGCCAGCGCCTCGAGCGCCTGGGCGTGCAGGCGGCTGAGCCAGCTCTTCGAGACGCCGAGGCTCTGGGCGATGTGATCGAAGCGCTCCCCCCCGAAGTAGTGGCGTTCGATGATCGCGCGCGCGCGCGGCTCGAGCGAGGCCACCGCGTCGCGGAGCGCGCGCGCCTGCCGCGCTAGCGCGAGGATGTCTTCGGGGCTCGGCTCGCGCGGAGCGCGAGCCGCACGCGGCACCGCGGCGTGCTCGCCCGTCGACGTCGGCTCGTCGGCGAAGGGCGCCGCGAGCGCGGTCACCATCGCCGCGGCCTGGGCGGCGAGCACGCGGCGCAGGTGCAGGGCGTGGCTGCTCTCGGGCAAGGCGGGGTCGGGCGGGCCGTCGATCGAAGCGCGCGCGACGCGCTCGGCCGCGGCGAGCGCGTAGGCCCGCGCGGAGAACATGCGCCCGTGTGTCTCCCGACGAACGCTGTCGAGCATGGCCCAGCGGAGGCGCGCGCGCGCGAAAGGCACAAACGGGCCTTTGCGCGGATCGAAGCTCTGGGCGATCTCCACGAGCGCGGCCTTGCCCGCAGCTTCGAGCTCTTCGATCTCGCTGAGGATGCCGATCTGCCGCGCGAGCCTGTTGGCGACGCCGGGCACGGCCGGGAGCGCCTCGCGCACGAGCACCTCGATCTCGGCGCGCGTCTTTTCCGGCAGCGAGCCGGCATCCTCCTCGTGGAGAGCGACCGCGCCGAGGGCGTCGACCTCGGTCGGAGGATCGGCGATCCCTTCTTCGCCCGCCACGGGCAGCCGAGCAGGGGGGTCCGAAGACACGTCAGCGCGTGGGCTTGACGGAGTAGAAGACCTCGCCGCTCCCGTCCACGTCGCGGGGGAAGGCGGCGCGCACGAGGCTCGCGAGATCGCCGTCCTCCGCGGCCGACTCGAGCATGCGCTCTCGGATCCACGCGAGGTCCGCCTCCGGCATCGTCTCGCGGAAGGGCGCCAGCGCGGCGTCCACCTGGCTCTCGAGGAAGACACGTGCCCCTTGTGGAGTCGACGAGAGCGGGGCCGAGGAGGGGGCGGCATCGCGATCGGGCGCGGTCACGACGTCGAGCGTAGCGCTATTTGGCGGGCGGAGCAGCCGGCCCGTTCATGCAGACGTCGAAATCCGAGAGACGCTTCGCGCTCATCGCGCACTGGAGCGAAGCCTCCTCGGCGAACTTGCCGACGAGGCTCTGCTCACAGCCCTCACGGAACCGCTCCGCGAGCGTTCGCGCGGCGGCGTCGATGCGCCCCTTCACTGTGTCGACCTGCGACTGCGACAGCTTCGGATCGAGCTTGGACGCCTCTTCCACGCGGACGAGCTCGCCGTATTTGTCGGCCAGGGCCGCGCAGTCCTTCCGGAGGATCTCGCGCGCCCCCGCGACGGACGACGGCGGCGGCTCGCCGGGATCCGACGAGGCAGCGGGACCGTCCGTCGGCTCGGGCTCGGCCGTGCCGTCCGACGCGGGGCTGGTGGCGACCGTGGGCTCGGGGCTCGGGGACGAGCAGCCGACGAGCGCGGCGAAGGAGAGCCAGCAGGCGAGCGGGCGCATACCCGGATCTTGTCACGCCTTTTCACGCGGATGCCAAGTGCTGTCTTGCTCCCGTGTTGGTAGCGTGGCCGCCATGGTACGGGCCACTTCGCCCATCGTGCTCGCCGGGTCGCTCTCCCTCCACCCCGTGCGGCTCGGGGCTCAGATGCACGAGGCCGGGTACCGGGCGCTCGGTATCGATTGGCGTTACGTGCCGTTTGCGGTCCGATCGGAAGACCTCGCCGGAGCGCTCGCGGGCATGCGCGCCCTCGGCATCCGAGGCTTCGGCGTCTCGATGCCGTTCAAGCTCGAGGTGGTCCCGCTGCTCGATGCCCTCGACGATCTCGCCGCCCGGATCGGCGCGGTGAACACCATCGTGAACGACGACGGGAAGCTGACAGGGTTCAACACCGACGCCGAGGGCGCCGCGCGTGCCCTGGAGGAGATCGCCGGCGATCTCCGGGGCGCGCGTTGTGTGGTGCTCGGCGCCGGCGGGGCGAGCCGCGCCGTCGTCCACGGCCTGATCGCGCGCGGGGCGTCCGTGGCCGTGGCCAGCCGAAGGCCCGAGGACGCACGAGCCCTGGCCGCCTCGGCGGGCGCGTCCACCGTGGCCTGGGAGCACCGCGCCGACGAGCGCGCCGACATCCTCGTGAACGCGACGAGCGCCGGCATGGACACCGGGAGCGGCCCTGGGCCGAGCCCGCTCGCAGGCTTGCCCCTCCCGCGAAGCCTCCTGGTGATGGACATCGTCTACAAACCCGTCGAGACCAGCCTGCTGGCCGACGCGCGCGCCGCGGGCTGCCGGACGATCCGCGGCGACCGCATGCTCCTGCACCAGGCGGCGCGGCAGCTCGAGCTCTACACGGGCCGGGACGCGCCGCTCGCCGCGATGGACGCTGCGCTCCAAACTGGACGGTAGCCTCCGGCACGCGAACAATTGCGCGCGATGCGGCTCGCCCTGCTCGCCTTCGTCTCGGGTGCCATCGTCCTCGGCGGCTGCCGCGAAGAGGATCGGGCGCCGCCGGCCCCGAGCGCCGAGGCCGCCGCGGCGACCGCGACCACCTCGCAGGCGCGTTCGCAGGGCGAGACCGGCGCGTCCCCATCGACGAGCGCCGCTGCGAGCGCCTCGCCCGGTCCGGCGCCGCCGGCCGGCCAGGCCGCGCCCGGCATGGTGGAGGTGCCGGCGGGTGTCTTCCTCATGGGCGGAGAGAGCCCCGAGAACACGCCGGTGCACGAGGTCGTCGTGGCGCGGTTCTACCTCGATGACAAAGAGGTCACGATGCAGGCCTACGGCGCGTGTGTGACCGCGGGCGCGTGCAAGCCGCCCGGCGTCGACAACCCCTTCTGCAATGCGCTCTTTTCGGACCGCGGGGATCACCCCGTCAACTGCGTCGATTGGCAGAACGCCGACGCCTTTTGCCGGCACGTCGGCAAACGCCTGCCGACCGAGCCCGAGTGGGAGTACGCCGCGCGAGGCGGCGCGGAGCAGCGGCCCTACTCCTGGGGCGTCGAGGAGCCCGATCGCCACCGGTCCTGCTACATGCACGAGGGTGGCTCGTGCCCCGTCGGCGCGCACCCGGCCGGGGCGTTCGGGCTCTACGACATGACGGGCAACGTCTGGGAGTGGACCGCGAGCTGGTACGGCCAGTTCCCGGGTGAGGCCGCCACCGGCACGACGAAGGTCTACCGCGGCGGGAGCTGGAGCCGGCGCTTCGCGAAGTGGATGCGCAACGACTTACGGAACCGTTACCGTCCGGACGAGCACAGCGCCTCGCTCGGCTTCCGCTGCGCGCGAGACGGCGTCCCGCTCACCTGCCCCCCTGAAGCAGAGGGCCGAGACGGGCGCTGCGTCCGCGTGTCGGGCACGCCCCTCTGCCCGAAGGGCGAGTCCTTCGCCGAGGGCAAGTGCAGGCCGGGGGGAGTCGTACCCGCGCACGATCCGAGCCAGCCGGCCGCCGCCGCGGGCTCGGCGGTGCCGAAGACCCAGCCGGCGGCGGCCGTCGCGCCCGAGCCCGCTGCCTCCGCGGCCCCCGTCCTGGGTCGCGCCCGCGCGCCGCGGTACGACGCCGACTGCGCGCAGCATTTCCCGGGAGCCCCGGTCGCCTACAGCTTCACCGGCGGTAGCTTCCACGATCGCGAGCCGATGGTCCGCGCGTCCGGCTGCAAGAAGCGAGACGTCGGCGTCGGCTGGACGAGCGCCTGCTGCGCGAACTGAGCCGGTGCGCACGGACGAGCCCGGCGCGCAGACACGAGAGTCGGCGCGAGCCCGCCTCCGTAGGCCCGTGCTATGGTGCGCGCCCCCCGAAGGTCCGCGAAGGTCACGATGGCTCGCTACGAAATCCGCGCGCTCCTGCAAGGCGACGAAGCCGAGCTGCATCGCGTGGCGAAGCACCTGAACTCGGTCAACCTGCCGAACGATCGCGCGCGCATCGAGGAGATCGTCGATCTCTCCTACCGGAGCTTCGCCGGCCTCGTGAAGGCGAAGAGCGAGCGCGAGTACGTGTTCGTCCTCGTCGACCGCGAGAAGGACGTGATCATCGGCACGTCGATGATCCTCGCCCAGCTCGGGCGGCGCGGCGCGCCCTACATCTATTTCGACGTCATCGACGAAGAGAAGTACTCCGCGACGATCGACAAACACTTCCACCACACGATCCTCCGCATCGGCTACTCGTACGATGGCCCCACGGAGATCGGCGGCCTGGTGATGGACCCGGCCTACCGCGGCGACAGGCTCGGCACGGTCATCTCCTACGTGCGCTTCCTCTACCTCGGCGCACACCGCGACCTCTTCAAAGACGAGGTCGTGGCGGAGCTCCTGCCGCCCCTCGAGGCCGACGGCACGAGCCACCTCTGGGAGGCGCTCGGGCGCAAGTTCACCGACATGAGCTACGCCGAGGCCGATCTGCTGTCCAAGAAGAACAAGGAGTTCATCAAGGGCCTCTTCCCCGAAGGTGTCATCTACGCCTCGGTGCTCGCCCCCGACGCGCAGGCCGTCATCGGGAAGGTGGGCGCCCAGACCAAGGGGGTCGAGAAGCTCCTCCGGCGCATCGGCTTCCGCTACGCGCACCGGGTCGATCCGTTCGACGGCGGGCCGCACTTCTCCGCGACGATGGACGAGATCGAGCCGGTTCGTGAGACGCAGCGCGCCACGCACTGGGTGCCCCTCGGGAGCGACTCGGTCGTGCGCAAGGCGCTGGTCGCGATCGAGATGGATGTCCCGCCCTTCTTCCGCGCCGTCCCCGCGAGCGTCTCCATCCCGCTCGACCGAGAGTCGCCCGTCGAGATCGCCCAGGACGCCATCGATCACCTCGGACTGCGTGAAGGCCGCGAGATCATCGTGACGCCCTACACAGACGATCCCCGTCGAATCCCGCCGCCGACGACCTCGAACCGCGGGTTCTTGCCTCGGGGCTGACCCGTCCCCATGAAAGGACGGCCATGAGCACGATCGCGATCTCTGGTAGCAGCGGGCTCGTCGGGACAGCTCTCTCGAACCACCTCGTTTCGGGCGGCCACCGCGTCGTCCGGCTCGTCCGCGGGCAGGCGCGCCCGGGCGAGGTCACCTACGACGCCGCGCGCGGCGAGATCGATCTCCGGGCGCTCGAGGAGGTCGACGCGATCGTCCACCTGGCCGGGGAGAGCGTCGCGAGCGGGCGCTGGACGGACGAGCGGAAGCGCCGCATCGAGGAGAGCCGGGTCGCCTCCACCGCCCTCCTGGCCCGGACCGCCGCCCAGCTCGACAAGAGGCCGGCGCTCGTCTGCGCCTCGGCCATCGGCCTCTACGGCCCCGACTGCGGGGACCGCTGGCTCGACGAGTCGTCCCCCGCCGGCGGCGGGTTCTTGGCGGGCGTGTGTGTGGCCTGGGAGGCCGCGGCGGAGCCGGCGCGCGAAGCCGGCGTGCGGACGGCGCACCTGCGCATCGGCGTGGTGCTCGCGAGCGAAGGTGGGGCGCTCGCGAAGCTCTTGCCCGTGTTCCGGCTCGGCGGCGGGGGCAAGGTCGGTCCGGGCACGCAATACATGAGCTGGGTCTCGAAGGACGACGTGACGCGCGCCTTCGGCTACGTGCTCGATCGGCCCGAGCTCTCGGGCGCCTTCAACGTCGTCGCGCCGCAGCCCGTGACGAACGCTGAGTTCACGAAGGCACTGGCCGGCGCGCTCAGCCGCCCGGCGATCGTCCCGGTCCCGGCGTTCGCGCTCCGTGTGGCGCTCGGACAGATGGCCGACGAGACGGTCCTGGCCAGCCAGCGCGTGAGGCCGAAGCGGTTGCTCGAGGCAGGTTTCACCTTCTCCCACCCCGACATCACGTCGGGCATCGCCGCCTCACTGCGCGCCGCCTGACGTCGCGGTCCGCTCACTGGCGGAAGCATCGTCGCGGGTCCAAGCTTCTGGGACCGACGACGTCCGAGGGAGACATGGGAGAGACGCACGTTGTTTTCTGGGCGCGATCTTCCCGACAGCTCCTCGCCGCGCTCGCCGTCGCCTCGAGCGGCTGCGCCGCCGCGCAGCCGCGAGCCGACACGGCGTCAGCCGCGCTCGCGGACGCACCGGAGAACGCCGCCGAGATCGCGCGCGACATCGTACGCGGCCGAACGGGTTGCCTGCTGGAGGTGCGGCGCTTCCGGTTCCACCCGAGCGGAGCGGCGATGGGTCGCCTCGCGCAGTGGGGGCCGTCGCTCGAGAAGCTCGGCCTCGATCCGCTCTTCGACGTCGACCGCGCGTTCGTCACCTCCGAGCACGCGCTGAGCGACGCGGGGCTCGCGGTGCTCGAGATGATCAAAGGCGACGCCGAGATCGCGCGAGCGCTCGAGGCGAACGGCACCCCCGACGGCGCGCGCGCAGCCTTTCCGTGGAGCTACGTGCGGCTCGATGGCGGCGAGGCCCGCGTGGTCGCGCTCGTGCGGCCAGGCCTGCTCGTCGTCGCGCCAACCTGGCAGAAAGATCGCCTCGGGCCGCTGCGGACGCGCGCGCGTTTGCCGCGCATCGTCGGGAAAGGCGCGGCGCAGTTCTTCGCCTTCGATCCCGCCTCGAGCCTCGGCAGCGTGCCGCAGTGGCCCTCGACGATCCGGGCCGCACACGCCGAGCTCGCGTTCCGGGGCTCGGGCGGCGCGCGCATCGCCTTCTTCGCCGAGAGCGTGTCGCGCGCGCAAGCGGCGGCGGACGCCGCCGCGCTCACGGAGGAGGCCCACCGCCTCCTCGCGGTGAGCCTCGGCCTCTTCGAGATGCACCTGCTCGATCCGCCGACGTTCCGGTCCGAAGGGACACGCGTCGTGATGGAGACGGACCTCTTGCCGACCGACGTGGACTGGATCCTGCGATTCACGGGGGACCGATGAGGACAGCATGGCTCATGGTGGCTGCCCTCGGCTGCGCCCAGCGGCCCGTCGGGCAACACGTTCGCGATCCGTTCCTCGGCGAGCCCTTCTCGGACGAGGCGCTGCGCTCCGCCTGCCCGGTCGAGGTCGAGGCGCTGCGCGCCGAGTGGCAGCACCGGCCGGAGGGCCCGCCGGCCGTCGCGGGCGCTCACCCCACACGCGTGCTCCTGGACGTGCGGGAGCGCGCGGCCGACCTCGAGGTGGCTGGGCTCTCCATCGACCGAACGACGCCCGCGAGCCCGAGCCTCCGGTATCGGAATCGGGACGACGAGCCGACGACCGAGGCGCTCTACGCAGGCTTTCGCGGCGCGAGCGCGTTCCCCGAGGTCGAGCTGTGGCTCGAGCCCGGCGCGGAGCTCACGTTGCGGGTGCTGCTCCGGCGGCGCGTGGAAGGTGGGCTCTTCGACTCGCTCAGCTACTGCTTCGAGAGCGCGCTGTACGGCAAGATCGAGGGCAGCACCAGCTACGCGCGCCTCGTCGTCGAAGACCCCGGCGACGGCACGAAGAACTGGCTGACCCTGGAGCAATACTAAGGGACCGACGGCGGCCTACTTCTTCTTCTCCTCGTACTTCGCCGTCTTGCACACCTCGATCGCCGCGAGCTCGTCGTCGAGCGCCAAGGTCCCCGGCTCGCTCATCGAGTTGCACTGGAAGTTGTAGGGGCCGAGCTTCTTCTCGAGCCAGCCGATCAGGCGGGGCCCCTTGTCTTCCGCGACCTCGTAGAGGAACGCCTCCGGCTCGTCGACGTGTTTCTTGGTGACCTTCTTCTCCAGATCCGCGCGCTTGAGCCGCTCGACCTTGATCTCGTCGGTCCAGAGGATGAAGCCGAACTTCTCCTTCGCGTCGGGCAAAAACGCGCCGCAGGCGCGCGCCCCGACGAGCGTCTTCAACGTGGTGCCCTCCGGGAGCATCAGCGAATAGCCCTTGAACCCGAAGCACTTGTCGAGCGGCGTCTCGACGAGCTTCACCTCGGCCTTCGTCGCCGGGTTGGTGAGCTTGCCGGCTCGGACGGCCGCCACGCTCGACGGGACGGCCGGCGCGGCGCTGGCGGACGCGCTGCTCGCAGCGGTGGCCGACGCTGGCGCGGCCGAGCGGACCGAGGCGCTCGTCTTCGTCCCGGGCACCGTCTGCGAGGAGGCCGTCGCCTCTGCGGAGTCTTTGCAGCCGAATGCAGCGACGGTGAGGAACAACAGACAACAGGCGACGGGAGCGGTGAGCCTCATGCCGGACTCCTACCCGCCGCGCCGGCTCCTCCCCCCAGATACTTTCTGCCATCCAGCAGATCCGCGCTTTGCTCGAGCAGGCTCCCCCCTCGCGCAGCGAGAGGGGCTGGGGGGTGAACGTGCAGCGTCGACGTCATCGAGCACCCTGACGTCCCTTTCTCAGCACACGGCTAGACCTTCGAGATCCGCTCGCCGATCTCCTCGTGGGAGAGGCGCCCCGCCTTGGCGTCCTCCGCGAGGGAGGACAGCTGCTCCTTCGCGGCCTTCTCCTTGGCGTTTGCCTCGGCCTTGTCGGCCTCGTAGGCCTTCTTGCCCTCGGCCTGCGCCTTGGCGAACTCGGCCTTGAGCGCCGCCTCGTCGAGCGTGCCGCCCTCCAGGAAGTACTTATGGAAGACCTTCCCTACGGCGTAGGTCGACGCGTAGCTCATCGCGGCGCCGATGACGCTGCCCCAGCCGGGGAGGAACTTGGCGAGGTTCGAGATCGCGATGCGCGCGCCCGTCCCGACTCCCGCCGCCGCGAGCATGCTCTTGGCCTTCTTCATGTCGACCTCCCGGCCGTGCATCGCGCCGATATCGCGCACGAGGCAGACCTGGAGGTAGACGACCGCGAGATCGGTGGCGAGCGAGAGCCCCGGCCACGGCGCGGCGCCGAGCACCGCGCTGATGATCGAGCACTTGCGGGTCTCCGACGTGATCTTCGTCTCGCGCTCGGTGGGATCTTCGATGAAGGTGAAGTAGCTCTTCTTCTCGGCGAGCTTCTCCTTGAAGAGCCGGTCGAGCTCGCGATCACGCGCCTCCGAGATCGCGAGCTTCTTGCGCAGCCGGGCGAGGAGCGCCTTCTCCTCCTCCGAGCAGTCGCCGTCGGCGAAGGCCAGGCTGTAAGCCGACTTGTACGTCTCGTCGCGCGCCTCGGGCGTCGACAGGAGGGCCACCTGCTCGTCGAGATCGAACGTGTCCTCGAAGATCTCCTTGGCGCCGATCACGTCCGACAGGCCGGTCGCGTCGAGCGCCGACTGGATCGCCTTCTGCTCCTCGTCGTGGAGCTCCTTGTCGGCCTGGGCAACGGCTACGAGCACGTGGAGGCTCGCCACGGCCTCCGATTGCGACATCGTCATGACGCAAGGGGACCCGAGCCGGCCCCGCTCGTCAACCGCCCGCGTCCGCCTCGGTCGCTTCCACCGGAGCGCCGGCGTCCGCCGCGCCCTTCGCGCCTTCTGCGTCCGACTCCGCGGCGTCGCGGGACCCGCTCGGACGCTTGCGATCGTCGGACGCGACGAGGCCGTCCTTCATGGTGACGACGCGCGGCATGGACTCGGCGAAGGCGAGGTCGTGGGTGACGACGACGATCGTCGTCCCGTGTTTCTTGTTGATGTCGAAGAAGAGGCGCTGGATCGCGGCGCCGGTCTTCGAGTCGAGGTTGCCCGTCGGCTCGTCCGCGAGGATGAGCTTGGGCGAGAGCACGAGCGCGCGCGCGAGCGCCACGCGCTGCTGCTCGCCGCCGGACAGCTCGCCCGGGCGATGCGTTGCGCGATCCCCGAGGCCGACCTCCTCCAGGAGCGCGCGCGCCGGAGCCTGCACCTCCGCGTGTGACATGCCCTGGATGAGCCCCGGCATCATCACGTTCTCGAGCGCGTTGAACTCGGGCAAGAGGTGGTGGAACTGGAACACGAAGCCGATCATCCGGTTGCGGATGGAGGCGAGCTTGGAGCCGCTGAGCCCCGTAAGGTCGTCCCGCCCCAGGCGGATGCGCCCGCGTGTCGGGATGTCGAGCGTGCCGATGCAGTGCAAGAGCGTGCTCTTGCCCGCGCCGCTCGAGCCGACGATGGCCAGGACCTCACCCTGGTCGATACAGAGGTCGATCCCGCGGAGCACCTCGAGCGACCGTCCCATGTGGACGAAGGTCTTGTGGAGGTCCTCGACGACGACGATGGGCTCGGGCATGGCTCTGTTCTCTACTCGTGGCGGAGCCCCTCGACGGGGTGCAGCCGCGCGGCCGCGTGGGCAGGATAGATCGTCGCCACGGTGCAGATGGCGAGGGACGCGATGGCGACGATGGCGTAGTCGCCGAGGTCGACGTTCACCGGCAGCCTGTCGATGTAATAGACCTCCGGAGGGAGGCGCGCGCCGAACCACTTGAGGCCGGTGCAAGTCGCCAAGGCGATGCCCACGCCGAAGAGCGTCCCGATGGCGCCGATGACCACCCCTTCGATCATGAAGACGTTGCGGATGTGTGCGTCGGAGGCGCCGAGCGCCTTCATGACGGCGATCTGCCGGCCCTTCTCCGTCACCATCAACAGGAGCGTGCAGATGATGCAGAAGCTCGCCACCGCGATGGCGATGCTGAGGATCATGAAGGTGGCGATGCGCTCGAGCTGGAGGGCGCTGAACAGGTTCTTGTTCATCTCCTGCCAGTCGCGGACGCGGAGCTCGGGCGCCTTGTCCGCGCCTTGCCACTCCTTCATGGCGGCGGCCGCGGCGGCGTCGACCGCGGACCTGTACGACGTGACCTTCTCGGGATCCGTCACGCGCACGTCCACCTGGGTGATCTTCTCCTCCAGGCCGAAGAACTTCTGCGCCTCTTCGAGCGTGATGTACGCGTGGCTCGCGTCGTATTCGTACATGCCGCTGTAGAAGATCCCCGCGACGCGGAACTTCCGCGTGCGCGGCATCACGCCCATCGGACCGAGGTCACCCATCGGCGAGAGCAGCGACATCTCGTCGCCGACGCACACGTGCAAGCTCTTCGCGAGCTCCCGACCGAGGATGATGCCCGGCCGCACCGGGTTCGGGCTCCGGCGCGCGGCCTTCACGGCGGGGTCGATCGACGGGTCCGGATCCAAGAGGTCGAAGGTCTGCTTCTTGCGGACGGAGCCGTCGGGCAAGCGGCAGATCACCTCGCCGTCCGGCAGGTTCGCCAGCGTCTCGGTGTCGGTGAGGTAACCGAACTTGCCGACGTCGATGTTCTGCTCGAGATCGATGACGGTGCTGATCGTCGCCGGGTCGATGCCGCGCACGAGCACGCCGGCGGTGTTGGTCGCGCTGGAGCTCATCGCGTCGCCGCCTACGACGGGCGTCGCGGCGCCGTTCGGGCCCAGGCCGAGCCGCACGCGGTCGACCACCTCTTCCCAGTCGGTGAAGCCACCGGTCGCGCCCGAGTCCACCACGACGTGGGCGTAGTTGCGGAGGATCTTCTGCTTCAGGTCGTAGCCGAAGCCCCCCATGATGCTCGTGACCGAGCAGAGCGCACACGAAGAGACGCTCACGCCGAGGATGGAGAGCACGCTGATGATGGTCAAGAACCCGCTCTTCGTCGCGCGCACGTGTCGGGCGGCCACGAACGGCACGAACCCGAACCGCTCGAGCGCGTTCAAGAGGACCGGCAGGAGCGCGAAGAGCACGAAGACGAGGAACACGACCCCGACGGCGAGGGACGCGTAGCGGATCGGGTCCGCCACGCGATCGAACTGCGCGTGTGGGTCACGCGGGATCGCGAGCGCGAAATGGAGGAGCACCGCAAACGCGGCGCCGGTCATCCCGCCGCCGAGCCCGACCATGATGCGGAGCGGGTCACGGACGCGGCTCCCCGACCGCGAGTCGGTCACGCGCGAGAAGCCGCGAGCGATCAGCGCCAGCGCCGTCAGGACGACGAAGCTCAAGAACGCGATGACCCGCGGATCCGACGCGGACACCATCAGGTGCCTTCTTCGGGCCGAAGCAGGGGGAAGAGGATGACGTCCCTGATCGACGCGCTACCGGTGAGGAGCATCGCGAGCCTGTCGACGCCCATGCCGAAGCCGGCGGTCGGCGGCAGGCCGTACTCGAGGGCCCGGATGTAGTCCTCGTCGTAGTCCATCGTCTCCTCGGCGCCGGCGGCCTTCTTCTGCACCTGCGCCTCGAAGCGGGCCGCCTGGTCGTCGGGGTCGTTGAGCTCGCTGAAGGCGTTGCAGATCTCGCGGCCGTCGACGAAGAGCTCGAAACGATCCGTCAGCGTGTCGTCGCCGTCCTTCTTGCGGGCGAGCGGCGACACCTCCGTCGGGTAGTCGACCACGAAGACCGGGATGCTCTTGCTGCCGTCGTCCGTCCGGTAGTCCTTCGTGAGGAACGGCTCGGCCAGGTACTCGTAGGCGCAGAACGAGAGCTCGCCCGGGCCGCTGCACTTCTGCGCGCCCTTGCGGAAGTTCGCCCAGTCGATGTCGCGCCCCTTCGCCTTCGCCGCCTTCGCCCACTCCTTGATGGGCGCGTCGGCCGCGCCGACCGCGGCTGGCACCTCCGGCGGGAGGCCGGCCCGCTCGAGGGCGGTCTCCACCAGCTTGGACATCGGCACGCGCGCGAAGCGCTCGAAGGAGAACGTGCGGGCGGCCGCCCAGGCGCCGTACGACTCGGGCAGGCGCTCGGACAGCCGCGCGTCCACGAAGCGGAGCAGCTCCTCCGTCTGGTCCATCAGCGTGTGGTAGGTCGCGTACGCCTGGTAGTACTCGAGCATCGTGAACTCGGGATTGTGGCGCGTGCTGATCCCCTCGTTTCGGTAGCAGCGGGCGATCTCGTACACGCGCTCGAACCCGCCCACGACGAGCCGCTTCAGGTAGAGCTCCGGCGCGATGCGCATGAAGAGCTCCAGGTCGAGCGCGTTGTGGTGTGTCTTGAACGGGCGCGCGAGCGCGCCGCCGACGATGGTGCTCATCGTCGGGGTCTCGACCTCGATGAAGCCGCGGCCGTCGAGGAACTCACGCAGCGCCGAGACGATGGCCGTGCGACCGCGGAAGGTAGCTTGCACCTCCTTGTTCGCGACGAGATCGACGTAGCGGCGGCGGTAGCGCTGCTCGACGTGTTTGAAGCTCGTCTTGGTGGGCAGCGGGCGGTGCGCCTTCGTCAGGAGGCGGACCTTGTCGGGGCTCACGCTGAGCTCCCCCTTGTCCGTCGCCATCGTCTCGCCCTCGGCCTCGACGAAGTCGCCGAGATCCAGATCATCGAGGCGGGAGAACCCGGCGCCCATCACGGGCTCCTGGCAGTAGAGCTGCAGCTCCCCCGTCCGGTCGCGCAGGCGCACGAACGCGCCGGCTCCGAACGACCGCATGAAGAGGATGCGTCCGGCGACGCGGACGCGCTTGGCGCGCGCCGCGACCTTCTCGCGATCGTGGCGCCCGTCCTCGCGTTTGTCCGGATCGTGGTGCGCGCGCACCTCGCCGAGCGGCAAGAGCGGGCTCTTCTGCTCCCGCTCGGTGACGTCGTTCGCAAACGGGTTCTCGCCCCGCTCGCGAACGCGCTCGGTCTTCGCCTTGCGTGCCGCGACGAGGGCCGCCTCGGCCGCGCCCTCGTCCGCGTGTTCTTTGCTCACGGCTCGTCCTCCGCTCCCCCACCCTTCCGAAGTGTCCCGCCGGCCGCCGCCATCAGGTAGTTCTCGATGAAGTTGTCGAGGTCGCCGTCGAGCACCGCGTCGACGTCGGTCGCCTCGGTCGACGTGCGGACGTCCTTCACGAGCCTGTAAGGCGCGAGCACGTAGTTGCGGATCTGGCTGCCGAAGTTGATGGCGCTCTTCTGCGCGTTGTACGCGGCGGTCTCCGCCTCGCGCTTCTGCAGCTCCATCTCGTAGAGCTTGGCCTTGAGCATCTTCATGGCGAGCGCGCGGTTCTGGTGCTGGCTGCGCTCCGCTCGGCACACGATGTTGAGCCCGGTGGGGATGTGCCTGAGGCGGACCGCCGTCTCGACCTTGTTCACGTTCTGCCCGCCCTTGCCGCCGGCGCGCATCGTCGTGATCTCGATGTCCTTGTCGTTGACGACGATGTCGATGCTGTCGTCGACGTCCGGCGTGACCTCCACCGCGGCGAAGGCCGTCTGCCGCGTGTGGTCCGCGTTGAACGGGCTCATGCGGACGAGGCGGTGGACGCCCGACTCGCTGCGGAGGTAGCCGTAGGCGCCGTCCCCCTCGATGGAGATGGAAGCCGCGTCGATGCCGGCCTCGTCCCCTTCCTGGTAGTCGAGCACGTCGGTCTTGTAGCCGCGGCGCTCCGCCCACCGGAGGTACATGCGGAGGAGCATCGACGCCCAGTCCTTCGCGTCGGTCCCGCCTGCGCCGGGGTGGATCGTCAAGATGGCGTTCGACTTGTCGGCCGGGCCCGAGAGCATTCGCTCGAGCTCCGCCTTGCGAAGGCGAGCTTCGATGGCGAGCGCCTGGACGTGCGCGTCCTGAATGACGCTTTCGTCATTCTCGGCGGCTCCGAGCTCGAGGTACTCCGCGAGGTCCGCGAGGCCTCTGCTGAGGTTCTTCGCCAGGTCGAGCTTGGTCTCGACCTGGGCGCGCTTGCGCAGCGTCTTCTGCGCGGATTCGTTGTCGTTCCAGAACCCGGGCGCCAGCGTGCTCTGGTTCAGGTCTTCGAGCATCCTCTCGAGTCGAGGGACGTCAAAGATGCCCCCTTAGCGCCTCAAAGCGCCTCTTCATGTCTTCGATTTTGTCCCGCGTCTCGGACAGCATGATGGTGCCTCTTAGCGGGTGGGGGGCACGCCCGCAAGGCCACCATCACGAGGACGTCATCGATACGGGTTGTCGAGGCCTTCGCCGCCCGTTGAAGCAGGCGGCGCGGTGGGGGCGCTCGTCGCGGCGGCCGTGGCCGTCGCCGTGGGCTTGGTGCGCGGGCGGTTGCGAGGCCGCGTGCCCGGCTCGGGCTTGTCCTCGTCGTCCGTGGGCGCGCTCGAGGCCGACGCGCTGGCCTCGGGCTGCGCGGTCGGCTCGGCGGTCACGACCGGCTTCGGCGGGTCGGTCTTGTCCGACTTCTTGTCCGCGGGCTTCTCCGACGTCGTCGCGGTGCCCTTGTCGGTTCCCGACGTGTCGCGTGACTTCAGGAGGAGGATGCCCGTCCCGAAGACGAGCAGGAACGCAGCGGCGACCACGGCGTATTTGCCCCAGCTGCGGCGCGGGACGTCCCGGACTGCGGTGGGCTCGTGGGAAGGAGGAGCCGAGGCGACCCCGAGCGCGTCGGTGGGCAGGGTCATCGAGCCGGGCGTGAACCCGCCGTTGGACACCTCCCCCGTCTGCGTCGGACCTGCCGGCGAGGCGCTCACGAGCGTGCGGGGCTGCGGACGCGCCGCGACGGGCGCGATGGGAATGGCCTCGGCCACGTGGGGCGACGCCGCGAGCGGAGACGATGACGGGACCGTCAGCTGAACCTTCGCGTCCAGCTGATCGGCGGGCATCGGCATGCGCGGGGTACGGACGACGTTGGTCCCCGGCCCGGCCGGCATCACGCTGCCCACCCCGGCGATTTCGTTGATGGCGACACCGTTCTGCGCCGCGTGGGCCTTCGCCTCGGCCAAGAGCGGCTCGACGGCGAGGCCTCGCGCGGTCCTCACGGCCGGGTGGATCGGGTCCGGCGCCTTGCTGCCCGGCCGAGCGATCGTCGGCGCGTCCTCGCCGAGGTCGTCGTCCATCCGAGCGGAGTAGCTGAGCGCCGCGGCCGCGCGATCGTACATCTCGGTCGAGGGAGTCGGCGGCGGGATGCCGCGCGAGTCCACCTGGGGGCGTTCGCTCTCGGGGGGCTTGGACGGCCCCTGCCCGAGGAGCGTGGGCTGGCTCGGCGGGGCCGGCGGCGCGAGCCGAGGCGGCGGCTGGCGCGAGCTCGGCGGCGGATCCTCTTGTTTGGCGGCGTCCTGCGAGGCGCCGGCGTTGCGTGCGGCACCCTCCATGGCGGCCGCCTCCGCCATCGTGGGCGTCGTGCGCGGGCGCGGCGGATCGACCCGAGGGGGCAACGCGGGCTTCGGCTGCTCGAGCGCGAAGCGCATGGTGATGTCGGCCGCCACCTCGAACTGCGGGACGAGCGGCGCCGCGAGGGCCGCTGCGGCAGGCGCGAGGCCTGGCGCTTCGGGCGCGGGCGGGCGCGACGAGCCGCCGCGCTCCGTCGCCGGCATGGCGGCGTGCATCTCGTCGATGACCTCGCGGCTCATGCCGAGCATCGTGCGTGGGTTGCCGGCCGGCGCCACGGGCGGTGCGCTCTGGATGACGATAGGCTGGCCGGAGTCGCTCTGCGCGAGCCACGCGCGGACGCTCTCGCGCTGCGCGCCGATCTCCTGCCCGAGCACGGCCTGCACGAAGCTCGCGACCTCGCGCGGAGAGGCGACGCCGACGTCGGTCACGCTCGTCTTCGCCGACTCCCGCGCCGCCGCTTCGAGGGCGTCCGCGAGATCGGCCGCCGTCTGGAACCGCTTCTCCGGGTCGCGATCGAGGGCGCGCAACACGACGTCGTCGAAGGGCCGGGGGATCGAGGGGACGACCTCGCTCGGGCGCCGGATCGGCTCGACCAGGATGCGCTGGAGCGTGGCAGCTTCGCTGTCCGCCTTGAAGAGTCGACGGCCGCAGAGCACCTCCCACAGGATGATGCCCATCGCGAACAAGTCGGTCCGCCGGTCGAGCTCGTCCCCGCGGGTCTGCTCGGGCGCCATGTACGCGAGCTTGCCCTTGAGCTTGCCGTGCGCCGTGGACGTCAGCCGCGAGGACGCGCGAGCGACGCCGAAGTCCGTGATGCGGGCGGTGCCGTCGACCCCGACGAGGACGTTCTGGGGCGAGACATCGCGGTGGACGAGGCCGAGGAGCTGCCCGCGATCGTCCCGGAGCTCGTGGGCAGCGTGCAGGCCGGCGATGGCGTCGAGCAGGATGCGCAGGGCAATGTGGCGCGGGGGCAGCTGCCCCATGGACATCGTCCGGGCGACGATCCGCGAGAGCGTGTCGCCCTCGACGTACTCCATGACCAGGTAGTAGCCGGCGTCGTTCTCGCCGACCTCGAGGATGGGCACGACGTTCGGGTGGTGGATGAGGGCGGCGAGACGAGCCTCGTCGAGGAACATCTCGACGAACTCGGGCTCGTTCTGCAGGTGCGGGTGCAGGCGCTTGATCGCCACGAACCGCTGGAAGCCGCCCGCTCCTCCGCGACGCGCGAGGAACACGGTGGCCATCCCGCCGGTGGCGATCTCACCGATGAGCTCGTACCGGTCGAGCCGCCTTCGCGGATCGGCCGGGTCCAGGAGCTTCACCTTCGCCACTGCGCCCTCACCTCGCTGCCTGGGCCTTCCTCACCAACCCAAGATACAGGACTGGTCGCCGTTAGAAGCGACCTCGATACCCCAGCGTCAATCGCTGATCCTGGGTGCCGACAGAAGGCCACATAGCACTCCCGACGTCCACCCACAACGGGCTCAGTCGCCCCGTTTCTTGCGGAGCGTCGTCGCCGTCCCAGTCGGTGACAATCGCAAGGACGACCGTCACCACGGCGACACCTGCGGTGGCGCCGATCAGCGCGTTGGTACGCAGCTCCTTCGACTGGCCTTCCTGATAAAGCTCGCAGTCTTCACCCTGGCCGCGGCACCCCTCGCGGACCGCGTCGGGGCCGGGGTTGTTGAGCGTGTCGATGCCGCTCCAGATCGTGGTGCCTCCGAGCGCTGCGGTCGCGATGACCCCCACGACGAACGGGGCCGGGTGGATGCGCCAGTCCTTCGCCGGCTCGTCCCCCGTTCCGACGTCCGCGCCGCCTTCTCCGGCGCCGCCCTCCCCGCCTTCGCCCTTGGGCGCCACCGGCGGGGCGCCGCCCCCGCCTCCGCCGGGCTTCCCGGTGGGTGGGACGAACCGAACCTCGCTCGAGCCGCCCGCAACGGCCTCCACGGCCTGCTCGGGCGCGGCGATCTTGCCGAGGAAGCTCGCGCCGATGTTCTGGGTGCCGGGATCGAGATAGACGACCCAGCGGGTCGAGGCCTCCCCGTGCACGATCCGCGTCCCTGCCGCGAGCAGACAAGGCGAGGCGCAGCTCACCTCCACGCGATGGAGGTCGGAGCCGAACTTCTCGACGGTCTCGGTCGCGAGCTTCTTGGTCTCGGCGTCGTCGGGGTAGCGATCGACCGCGAGGGCGGCGAGCGTCGCGGCGCGCGACGGCTGCTTGGCCTCGGTTCGCGCCCGGATCGCGAAGCGGAGCGCCTTCGAGCTCGGCACCGCCTCGTCCGCGGCCTCGAAATGGGCGGCGGCCTCCTCGAACTTTCCGTCCTTGTAGGCCTTGGCTCCGGCCTCGAACGAGTCCGCGGCGGCCCTCAGCTTCGCCGGGTCGGGTCCAGCCGAAGCGGACGACACGGCGGCGGTGGTCAAAGCAAGCGCGAGCGCGAGAGGCCCGAGGCGCATGGCCCTTCATGGCCGTTCGGCCCGCCAGCGTCAACCACGAGCGGGAACGCCCTCACTTCTGCGGCGCCGCAGCCTCGAGCTTGTCTTGTGTGCGGAGCTCGAAGTCGCTCGCGTCGTGGCGCTCGCGGAGCTGCCCTTCGGGCTTGCCGAAGCTCCGGTTCACCATGCGCCCCCGCTTCACGGCGGGGCGCTCCGCGATCTCGTTCGTCCAGCGCACGACGTTCTTGTAGCCGTCCACCTGGAGAAACTCCGCCGCGTTGTACGCCTCTCCGAGCACGAGCGCGCCGTACCAGGGCCAGATGGCCATGTCCGCGATCGTGTACTCGTCGCCCGCCATGAAGCGGCTCGTCGCGAGGCGCCGGTCGAGCACGTCCAGCTGGCGCTTCACCTCCATCGCGAAGCGGTCGATCGCGTATTCGATCTTGATGGGTGCGTAGGCGTAGAAGTGGCCGAAGCCGCCGCCGAGGTACGGCCCCGAGCCCATCTGCCAGAAGAGCCACGAGAGGCACGCGGTGCGGGCGTGATGGTCCTTCGGCAGAAACGCCCCGAACTTCTCGGCCAGGTAGAGGAGGATCGCGCCCGACTCGAAGACTCGCGTCGGCGGATCGGTGGTTCGATCCACCATGGCGGGGATCTTGGAGTTCGGGTTCACACCCACGAAGCCGCTGCCGAACTGATCGCCCTGCCCGATGTTGATGAGCCAGGCGTCGTACTCCGCCCCGGTGTGGCCCGCGGCGAGCAGCTCCTCGAGCATGACCGTGACCTTCACGCCGTTGGGCGTCGCGAGCGAGTAGAGCTGCAACGGGTGCCGCCCCACCGGCAGCTCCTTGTCGTGGGTGGCACCGGCGACGGGGCGGTTGATGCTGGCGAACTGCCCGCCGTTTTCCTTGTTCCAGACCCAGACCTTCGGAGGCGTGTAGTCGCTCATCTCGGTAGGTCTTGGGCTCGACCACCGCTTGCGTCAACGTCGGACGGGCCCGGCGCAGGCCCGCGCGTCGCAACACCCGAGTTGCGCAGGCGGGCGCAGCTGGCGCCCGCCCCATCCGTCACGCCATCTCGAGGAAGAGCTTATCCGGGTCTTGCAGGTAGCCGATGATCTCGTACGCGAACGCCGCGCCGACGTGGCCGTCGATGATGCGGTGGTCGAACGAGAGCGAGAGCAACATCACCTTGCCGACGACGATCTGCCCGTTTTTCACCACGGGCTTCTCCTTCATCTGGTGGACGCCGAGGATGCCGACCTCGGGGAAGTTCAGGATGGGCGTCGCGAAGAGCCCACCCTGCGCGCCGAGCGACGTGATGGTGAACACCGAGCCGCCGAGATCCTCCGGCTTGACCTTGCCCGCCTTCGCGTCCTCCCCGAGGCGCTGGATGTCGCGCGCGATGTCGAGGATGCTCTTCCGATCCGCGTCACGGACGACGGGCACGATGAGCCCCGCGTCCGTCGAGGTGGCGATGCCGATGTTGCGTGACCCACGCGTGACGATCTCGTTCGAGACCTCGTCGAACGCGCTGGCGAGCGACGGGTGGCGCTTGAGCGCCGAGACGACCGCCTTCGTGATGAACGGCAGGTAAGTGAGCTTCACGCCCGCCTTCTCCGCCGCCGGCTTGAGCCGCTCGCGCAGGGCGACGAGCGCGTCGCAGTCGCACTCCTCCACGAAGGTGAAATGCGCGGCCGTGTGCTTCGACCGCATCATGCCCTCGAAGACTCGCTTCCGGACCCCGCGCAGCGGCGTCCGCGTGTCCGCGTCCGCCGAGGCGACGGCGCCGGCCGACCCGATCGCCTGCGGAGCGAACGCGCGCGCCGGAGCGGCGGCGGGCTCGCGCTGCGGTGCGGCGGCGCCGGAAGGCGCCTGCGCCGCGGGCGTGGCACCTCGCGAGACGATCTGCTCGACGTCGCGCTTCGTGACGCGGCCGCTCGGCCCCGAGGGCGGCACGGTGCGCAGGTCCACCCCGAGATCGCGCGCGTGTTTGCGCGTGGCCGGCGTGGCGAGGGGCTTGGCGTTGTAATAGCCCGCGGCCTGCGAGGCGTGAGCGCCGTTGCCGTTCACGGCCGGCGCGGCCTTCGAGGCGAAGAGCGCCATGCCCGGCAGGTCTTCTTTGATGTCGCCCACCGCGGTCGCCGCGGGGCCGTCGTCCTTCTTTCTCTCGGCAGGAGCAGCGGCCGACGGCGCCGGCGCCGGAGCGGACGCCCCGCCGAGGTCGAAGACGACGAGGACAGCGTGGACGGGCACCACGCTCCCGACCTCGCCTCGCAGCTCCTTGATGCGACCGGCCTTGGGGGACGTGATCGTCACCGTGGCCTTGTCGGTCATCACCTCGACCATGGGCTGGTCCTCCGCGACCTGATCGCCCTGGCCGACGAGCCACTTGACGATTTCGCCCTCGGTGACGCCTTCGCCGATGTCCGGAAGCTTGAACTCGTAGGTGCTCATGGTCGTCCTCGAAGTCAGTACCGCGCGGTCTCCAGGACGGCGGGGACGATACGGTGCGAGAGGGGCAGGTATTCGTTCTCGAGCGTGTAGGGGAACGGCGTGTCGAAGCCCGTCACGCGCTTCGGCGGCGCCTCCAGGTGGAGGAACGCCTTCTCGTTCACGAGCGCGACGATCTCGCCGCCGAGCCCGCAGCTCTTGGGCGCCTCGTGGACCACCACGACGCGGCCGGTCTTCTTGACGCTCTCGATGATGGTGTCGATGTCGAGCGGCCAGAGCGTGCGCAGGTCGATCACCTCGACGTCCACGCCTTCCGCGGCGCACTTCTGCGCGGCGTCGAGCGCCTCGTAGAGCATGGCGCCCCACGTGACGAGGGTGACCTGGCTGCCCTCCTTCACGACGGAGGCCTTGCCCAGCGGGACGGTGTAGTCGCCCTCGGGGACGTCGCCCTTCGCCGCGCGGTAGACGCGCTTCGGCTCGAAGAAGAGGACCGGGTCGGGGTCGCGGATGCTCGCGAGCAGAAGGCCCTTCGCGTCGGCCGGCGTCGCCGGGCAGACGACCTTCAGGCCGGCGACGTGGATGAACTGCGCCTCGGGCGACTGCGAGTGGTAGTGGCCGCCGCGGATGCCGCCGCCGACGGGCGTGCGGATGACGAGCTTGGAGGTGTATTCGCCGCCGGAGCGGTAGCGGTACTTCGCCAGCTCGCTCACGATCTGGTCGTACGCGGGGAAGATGAAGTCCGCGAACTGGATCTCCGGCACCGGCACCAGGCCGTAGAGCGCCATGCCGATCGCGGCGCCGATGATGCCGCCTTCGCTGAGCGGCGTGTCGATGACGCGGTCGTCACCGAACTCGTCGAACAGCCCCTGGGTGACGCGGAAGACGCCGCCGACCTTGCCGACGTCCTCGCCCATGACGACGACCCGCGAGTCGCGCTTCATCTCGAAGCGGAGCGCGTCGTTGATCGCCTGAACCATATTCATCTGAGCCATTTTCGCGGGATCCTCAGGTCTGGAAGGACAAGTCAGCGGTCTTGGACTGACAGTGCGGTCATCGATGACCCGAGCGGGGTCGGGGCCCCGCTCGGAAGGGTTCGGACGTGTCGGAGACTAGTGGCCGTGGCCCTTGGCGCGCGGGCCGGCGAGGAGCTCCGCCTGCTGCTCGCGCAGGTGCCACGGCAGCTCCGCGTAGACCTCGGAGAAAAGCGACTCGAGCGACGGCGCGGGCGTCTTCTCGGCGACCTGGATGGCGGCCTTCAGCTCGGCGTCGACCTCCGCCTCGATCTCCTTGTCTTGCGCCTCGGTCCAGCCGTACGCGCCGACGAGGTGCTTGCGGAGCCGCGTCAGGGGGTCGAGCGCGCGCCACGGCTCGAGCGTGCCGTCGGGGCGGTAGGCCTTCGGGTCGTCGCTCGTGGAGTGGCCGCTCAGGCGGTACGTGAGCGCCTCGATGATCGTGGGCCCCTCGCCTCGCGCGGCGCGGGCGACCGCGTCCATCGTGACCTTCACGACCGCGAAGAGGTCGTTGCCGTCCACGCGGACGCCCGGCACACCGTAAGCGATGCCCTTCTCCGCGAAGGTGCGGCTCGCCGTCTGGCGCTCGGTCGGCACGCTGATGGCCCAGCCGTTGTTCCGGACGAAGAACACCGTCGGCGTCTTGAACACGCCCGCGAAGTTCATCCCGTTGTGGAACTCGTTCGAGCTCGTCGCGCCCTCGCCCAGGTAGACGATGGTCACGAGATCGTCTTTCTTCATCTTCGCGGCCCAGCCGAAGCCGACCGCCTGGGGGATCTGCGTGCCGATGGGCGAGCTGACGCTCGTCACCTTGGCGGCGCGGAAGCAGTAGTGGTCCGGCATCTGCCGGCCGCGCGCCGGGTCGTTCTGGTTGCCGAACATGTTGTCGACGTAGCGCTGGAGCGGCATCCCCCGCCAGAGCGCGCCGCCGAACTCGCGGTAACAGGGGAAGAGCCAGTCCTGCTGGCGGAGCGCGTACGCGCTCCCGAGGATGGCCGCCTCCTCGCCGAGCGAGCCGATGTGGAAGCCGATGCGGCCCTGGCGCTGGAGCGTGACGAGCCTGTCATCGAGGACGCGCGTCCGGACCATCGCGCGGTAGAGCGCGACGACGTCTTCCTTCGAGAGCTTGGGGTCGTGCCGCGGGTCGAGCGAGCCGTCGTCCCGAAGGACCTTCACGACGTCGTCCGCCTTGGTGTCCGCGGGGTGGCGCGCGACGGCGGGGCCGACCGAGATGCTCGACGGGTCGAGCCCGGGCGCGCCGCTGTGCGCGTGGGTGGCCTCGGCGGGCGCCGCACCGGGCGCGTTCGGGAGGGGGAGCGAGCTCATGGGGCGGACCCTAGTCAATCGTCGCGTGGCGTCCAGGGATTATCCGACGACGCGACGTGTCGCCCGAGCCGTCAGCCGACGGCCGCGCGGGCAGCGGCGATCGCTCTCTCGACGGCGGAGCGGTCGAGGCCGAAGCCCTCGGCCAGCTTCTCCATCGTGGCGCGCTCGACGTCGCTCACGCCGCCCGAAATGTGGCCGATCAACGCCGCCACGCGGAGGACCTCGTGTTGCTGCTCGGGCTTGGGCACGGTCCGCGCCACGAACTGGATCCGGCGATCCGCGCCGTCCTCCGTGTAAGACGCGTCGAGATCGTGGAGCAGCGCCGCGACCTGGCCGGCGTCGACGTGACGATCCGTAGCAGCGAGGACGACCTGCTCGAAGGCCGCGCGCTCGTCGTCGTCGAACTCGCCGTCGGCGTGGGCCACGAGGAAGGCGCCTTCGACGAGCGCTTCGAACAGGGCGGCCGCCGCGGGATCGAAGCCCGTGGGCGGCGTGTCCTCCTCGCCCGTGGGTCGCGTCCCGTAGAGCTTCGCGGCGCGCGAGAGGATCGAGTTCGTTTCGGCCGCTTGATCGGCCGCCGCGATCCGGTCGGCAGCGCCCGCCTCCGCTGGGCCGATCGAACCCCGGGCGATACGGAGCGAGCTCGCGATCTTGGTGAGGAGGCTCTGGTCGACGCCCATTCTGGGTAGAGCCAGACTTTTCGAACCGGGGAGAAACGTCAAGTGGGTGGGAGGCCCTCCTTGCACGTTTCGCGGAAGAGCCGCCCCGCTCGCCGGCGCGCCGGCCGGTTGTGAGGTCGACTCAGGCGCGCTCTGGGCTTAAGCTCGGTCTGCTTTGTCCCGACCGCTCGGCCCGAATGGAAACCCTGCCGGCTCCGCGTATCCGGCGAGCGACGGGACGGCTGGCGCCGGGGCGCGGTTTGCCTTGCGGTTCGAGGTGCTCGCGCCCATCGCCGTGGGCTCGACGGCCCGCATCGACCTCTGCCGGAGCCTCGGGCCGAAGCTCGCGGGGGTGCCGCCGGCCATCCCGGGCGCGGCGACGGGCAACCTGATCGCGGTCAAGCGGCCGCTGCCCGAGCTCGCGTCCGACGAGAGCGTCGGCAAGCGCTTCCTGGACGAGGTGTGGCTCACCGCGTCGCTCCGGCACCCGAACGTGGTCGGCGTCGTGGGTTGGGGCCAGGACGATCTCGGGCCCTACCTCGCGGTCGAGCTCGTCCAGGGCGTCTCGCTCGCGCGGCTCATGAAGTCGGTGGTGGAGACCGGGGAGCAGTTCTCCGAGCGCCTCGTCGTGTACGTGGGCTTCTGCGTCGCCCGCGGCCTCGCCGCCGCCCACGATCTCCGGTCGGAGCGAGGCGATCCGCTGCTCCTCGTGCACCGCGATCTCTCGGCCGCCAACGTCCTCGTCAGCTTCCAGGGCGAGGTGAAGGTGGCCGACTTCGGCCTGGCCAAGGCGAAGGACCGCCTAACCGTCACGACGAGCGAGCTGCCGACGCGCAGCCTGCTGCACGTCTCGCCGGAGGAGCTCGCGCAGGCCCCGGTGGACCACCGGTCGGACCTGTTCGCCTTCGGCGTCATGTTGTTCGAGCTCTTGACCGGGCGCCCGCCGTTCAAGGGCAAAGACGACATCGCGACGCTCGAGGCCGTGCTCAAGCACGCGCCGCCCGATCCACTCGACTTCCGGCCCAAGATGGATCGCGCGCTCTCCGCGCTCGTCCTGCGGTGCCTCGAGAAGTCCCCCGACCGACGGTACCAATCGGCCCGCGAGATCGCACACGAGCTCGACAGGTGGCTCGATGCCCACGGCTACCGCGCCGACAACCACGAGGTGCTCGGCCGGTTCGTGCGGCGCAACTCGATGCGACAGATGCGCTGGTTCGAGCGCGTCATCGCCGGCGAGCCGCCGCCGGCGCCCAACCCGCAAGCGCCGCCGAAGCCGTCCCTCTACGATCCGGCCGCGGACGGTCCGATCGCAGCCGGCACGGGGGCGAGCGCGCAGCGCAAGCCGGACGAGCCCACGCTCGTCGACCGGCCCAAGCCGAAGGTGCCCACGCCGCGCCGGTCGAGGTCGGGAGACGCGTTCGCCGCCGTCCAGAAGACGCGCAGGCTCGACGAGGAGGGGATCCCGAGCTTCGTCGATCCCGAGACCGAAGACGAGGTCCCCACGATCGCGCTCCGCGTGGACCGCGCCACCCGCGACGCCCTCAAGGAGGGACGCGACACGGGCGGCCTCAGCCCCCTCCGCTTGCCCCTCAAGAGCGAGCCGCTCCGCGACTCGACGATCGACGGCGAGGAGCGGCCGACCGTCCCTTCGCGCAACGCGACCGTGCGCGCCATCGAGCACGAGCTGGAGCGCCTGCGCAACCTCGCCACCGAGCGCCACGAGCGCGCGCGCACCGCACGCGAGGCGGCCAAACAAGCCGTCATCCAGGCCGAGCGCGCCGAGACGGAGGCACGCGTCGTCGAGCGCGCGATCGGTGGTCTCCGTCAGGCGCTCGACGCCGCGAACCGCGGCCAGGTCGACGACGCGCGCAAGCGCCTCGAAGAGGCGCTCGCCACGATCACCTCGGGTCGGGCGGAATGATGACGTCGTTGATGGGGATGACGTTCATCCCCGCCGGGTAGCCGTACGAGACGTTGGCGGTGAAGCTCGAGGTGAGCGGCGTCCCCCAGCCCCACACCCACAGGCCAAAAGGTCCTTCGCTCGTGATCTCGTGGCGGCCGGTGGAGCAGTTTCCGACCTGCTGGAAGTTGCCCGTCATCAGATCGACGCGGGTCCACTCGTAGTCGCCGACCGGCTGCCAGCCCCCGACGACACCGAGACAGTCGAGGTTCACGTCGCGGAAGGTGCCGTTCAGCTTCGAGCGGACGATGACCAGGTTCGTCTCTGGATAGCTCGGGTCGGCGAAGAAGACGTACGAGCTCATGTACTGCGGCACCGGAACGTTGATGACCATGTCCGGATCGCCGTAGCCGTCCGCCGCAGCCTGCGACCCCGTCATGTAGGAAAAGAGCATGAAGGGGTGGTTCTCGTCCTGGCTCTTCACGACGAAGGGCGTGGACGAGGGGAAGACGACTTGTTGGCCGAGGTTGATCGTCGCCGGGCCGCCCACGTTCGTGGAGTAGGTGAGCTCGGTGCCGTCGACCGCACCGACGATGCGCCAATACGCGGGCTCCGCCGCGCGCGGACGGTGCATGACGCCGACGTATTCGCTGCCGAGCGCGCGGACCGGCGGGACCATCTGCTCGCCGTGATCACAATACGCGACGCCCGTGGGCCAGCGCATGCAGGGCTGACCAGCGAGGAACCCGATGGGCTTGTCGCTCTGGATGACGCTGCCGGTGAGCTCGGCAGTCTGCGTGATCTGCGCCTGCTGGCCCTTGTTGAGGACGAAGCTGAGCGGCGTGTTCGCCTGCCCGCTGGGGATCCCACCTCCGCCCTGGACCGGCTGGTTCGGGAGCATCGTGACCGTCGTCTGATCCTGGTAGGCGATGACGTTCATCGACGGCGCGGCGATGTCGTACGGCGTGACGTTGACGGCGACGTAGTTGGTGTCCCAAGCGCTCGTCGGCAAGAGCAGCGACGCGGCGGTGACCGCGGCGCTGCCGCCGCCGTAGGGGTTCATCTGGTAGGAGACGACGGGCACGTCGGTCGTGATCCGGAAGGCCGAGCCGACGCCGGTGCCCGTGAGCCCGGCGCTCTGATCGCGCGCGGGCGTCACCGGGCAGGGCACGCTGGAGAACGAGCCGCCGCTCAAGAAGAGGATGGCGACTTGGCCGGGCGGGAGCCCGTTGACCGCGTCGTAGGGCTGATACGAGAGCGACGGTCCCTGGCCCTGAGGCACACGCGCGAACTGCGCGGGGTCGAGCGTCTGGCCGGCGAACTCGACCTGGATCTTCACCGGCGTGTTCCACGTGTTCGCCACGTACGCGGCGAAGCAGGAGTCCGGGGTGTATTGCTCCATGTCGACTGCGTAGTACTCGCAGCCGACCGACTGCTTCGTGTCGGCGGCGGCCTGGCAGGCGTTCGTGCACTGGAGCGTGAGGGGGTTACACGCCTCCGAGCCGGTGCACTCCTTCACGACGCTGCCGTTGCAGTCGAGCACCTGGTGGAGGTCGGGCGAGCACGACCCGCCGCAGGTGTTGTTGCCGCCGGTGCCCATGAAGGTGCCGGTCGACCCGCCCTGCCCCGTCGTGTTCGAGCCGGTCCCGGACGTCGCGGTGTCGCCCGCGCCCTGTCCGCCGCCGCCCAGGTCGTCGGCGCCGGCCGAGCACGCGAGGAGGGGCAACGCCAACAAGCCGAAGGAAAGAAGACGCATACGCAGCATGTTACCTCGGGACCGGCGGGACCACGACGTCGTTGATGGGGATGACGTTCATTCCTGCCGGGTAGCCGTAGCTGACGTTCTGGGTCGTGGGGCTCGTGAGCGGCGTCCCCCAACCCCAGACCCAGAGCCCAAACGGCCCCTCGCTCGAGATCTCGTGGCGTCCGGTCGAGCAGCTCCCCACCGGCTCGAAGTTGCCTGTCATCAGGTCGACCCGTGTCCACTCGTAGTCGCCCACCGGCTGCCAGCCGCCGACGACGCCGGCGCAATCCAGATCCACGTCGCGGAACGTGCCGTTCAGCTTCGCCCGGACGAGGACGAGGTTCGTCTCCGGGTACGTCGGATCGGTGAAGAAGACGTACGAGCTCATGTACTGCTGGACCGGGACGCTGATGACCATGTCGGGATCGCCGTAGTCGGCCATCTCGGGCAGGTAGGTCGAGCTCGTCATGTAGGTGAAGAGCATGAAGGGGTGGTTCTCGTCCTGGCTCTTGACGACGAACGGCTGCGAGGTCGAAAAGACCGCCTGCTGGCCGAGGTTCACGCTGGCGGGTCCGCCGACCGCGTCGGAGTAGGTCAGCTGCGTCCCGTCGACCGCGCCGACGATCCGGTAGAAGGCGGGCTCCGTCTTGCGCGGCCGGTGCATGACGGCGACGTATTCGTTCCCGAGGGCGCGGATGGGCGGGACCATCTGCTCGCCGTGATCACAATAAGCGGTGCCGGTCGGCCAGCGCATGCAGGGTTGGCCGGCCAAGAGGCCGATCGGCTTGTCGCTCTGGATGACCGACCCGGAGAGCTCGAGATCCTGGGTAATCTGCGCCTGCTGGCCCTGGTTCAAAACGAAGCTGAGCGGCGAGTTGGCCGGCCCGGCCGGAACGCCGTTGCCGCCCGTGACCGGTTGGTTCGGCAGCATCGTGACAGTCGTGTCGTCTTCGCTCGCGATGATGTTCATCGACGGCCCGTAGCCGATGTCGAGCGGCGAGACGTTGACGGCGATGTAGTTGGTGTCCCAAGCGCTCGTCGGCAGGAGCAGCGACGCCGCCGTGACCGCGGCGTTGCCGCCCCCGTACGGGTTCATCTGGTACATGACGACCGGGACGTCCGTGCTGATGCGGAACGCGTCGCCGATGCCGGTTCCGGCCACGGCGACCGACGGCGGCCGAGCCGGGGGCGCCGGGCACGGCACGGCGCCCACGACGTTCCCCGTGAGGAACAAGATGGCCACCTGCCCCGGCGGCAACCCGTTCACGGCGTCGTAGGGCTGGTAGGTGAGGCTGGGCCCCTGCCCCTGCGGGATGCGCGCGAAGGTCGCCGGATCGAGCGCCTGGCCGGCGTGCTCGACGGAGATCTTCACCGGCGTGTTCCACGTGTTCGCCACGTACGCGGCGAAGCAGGCCGAGGCGTTGTTCTGATCCATGTCGACCGACCAGTACTCGCAGCCCACCGACTGCTGGGTCTCGGCCGCGTTCTGGCAAGCGTTTGCGCACGTCAGCGTGAGCGGGTTGCAGCCCTCGTCACCCGCGCACTCGAGGAGCACGTTGCCCTGGCAGTCGACGACCTGGTGGAGATCGCTCGAACATTGGTTCGCGCACGTGACGTTGCCGCCCGTGCCCATGAAGGTGCCCGTCGATCCGCCGGCGCCCCCCTGCCCCGCGCCCGACGACGCCGTCGTCGAGCCCGGACCGCTCGCCCCCGATCCGCCGCCCCCCGAAGCGCCCTCCGCGCCGGCGGAGCAAGCGAGCATGAGCGCGAGGAGAGGCAGAAGGCGAAGGGGCCGCACGATGAGGAGCGTAGCAGACGCGCCTCCGGATCGGCGTCAGCCCCCGATGCGCTTCAGCTTCCGCTGCAGGGTGCGACGGTCGATCCCGAGCATCTTGGCTGCCGTCGCCACGACGCCGCCCGCGTTGTGCAGGGCCGCCTCGATGGTCTCGCGCTCGACGTCCTCGAGCCGGTAGGTGCGGCTCGAGCTCGCCGCGCCGGGGCGCGACGGCGGCGGCTCGCGATCGGACACCGGGATGGCCGACGCCTCCCGCAGCAGGCGGTCGACGTCCACCGGCTTGGAGAGGAGCGTGTCGGCGCCCTCGCGCATGGCCGCCACGGTGAGCGGAATGTCCCCGAAGCCGGTCAACATCACGATGACCGCGTCGGGCTTGAGCTTGCGAAACCGCGGGATCGCCGCGATGCCATCCTCGCCCGGCATTCGGTAGTCGACGGCGACGAGATCGACCGCCTCCTCCTCCAGGACGCGGTAGCCCTCTTCGACGCTCGCTGC